>Ga0172370_10011349_pt1 | contig 10063 bp, 12 predicted proteins | sample LakKiv5m_FD_114538 | JGI IMG/M metagenome (GOLD analysis project Ga0172370, IMG submission 114538) | Freshwater microbial communities from Kabuno Bay, South-Kivu, Congo - kab_022012_11.5m | ecosystem: Environmental > Aquatic > Freshwater > Lake | place: Democratic Republic of the Congo...
GAACCGCGCTGAGGCATGAGATTGGCGACCAGGACCTGCTTTTCGCGCTCGGCCTGCTTGGGCTCCATGATGTAGGCGCCCGGCGACCGCACGAGCTGCGTGACGACCACGCGCTCGGTGCCGTGGATGATGAACGTGCCGCGCTCGGTCATCATGGGGAAGTCGCCCATGAACACCGACTGCTCGCGGATCTCGCCCGTCTCCTCGTTGATGAAGGCGACCTTCATCGTGAGGGGAGCGGAGAAAGTCATGTCCTTGTTGCGGCACTCGGCCAGCGACTTGGACGGCTCTCCGAACTGATGCTCGCCGAACTGCACGAGCAGCTTCTCGGAGTAGTCCTTGATCGGGTTGATGTCCGCGATCGTCTTACTCAGACCGTCACTCAGGAACCACTCCCACGACTTCCGCTGGATGTCGATGAGGTGAGGGAGTGGCAGCGGCTGGTCAAGCTTCGCGAACGACGTACGTGCGCGAAGCGCCTGGGGCTCGTTCAAGCGAGTCTCCTCTGTCTACCGTGGACCAGGGAAAAAGAGCACACCACACCAGAGGACTCGAGGTATGGCCGCAGATAGCGCACGACCAAGAAAGATACCACAACGGAGAATCTAAGGCAAGGCCAATGCTGGGAGGCTCGACCGTGCGTGTTCCTGCCCGCCGGCCGGCTCGGCCGTGCGTGTTCCTGCCCGCCGGCCGGCTCGGCCGTGCGTGTTCCTGCCCGCCGGCCGGCTCGGCCGTGCCGACGCGAAGGACCGGGGCGCCCTGAGGCGCCCCGGTCCTTCGGGGTCGATCCGATCGCCGCGTCGGCGCGGCGAAGCGCTCTACTTGATCTCGACGGTGGCGCCGGCGTCCTCGAGCTGCTTCTTGGCGTCCTCGGCCTCGTCCTTGGTGACGGCTTCCTTGATCGCCTTGGGGGCGCTCTCGACGACGTCCTTGGCCTCCTTGAGGCCGAGCCCGGTCAGGGCGCGGACGACCTTGATGACCTGGATCTTCTGGTCGCCGAAAGCGGCCAGGACCACGTCGAACTGCGTCTGCTCCTCGGCGGCCTCGGCCGGAGCGGCGCCGGCGGCCGGAGCGGCGGCGACGGCCATGGGCGCCGCGGCGCTGACGCCGAATTCCTCTTCGAGCGCCTTGACCATCTCGCTGAGCTCGAGCACGGTCATGCCTTTGATGGCCTCGATGAGCTGGTCTTTGGTGAGAGTCTTGTCTGCCATTGTCAGTTCACCTCGCGTAGGGCTGAAAAGCCTTGCTGGACAGTGTCGGTCGTGGCGGGGAGTCAGGCCTCGCCGGCGGCGGCGCGCTGCTCGGCCACCTGGTTGAGCGCGCGGACGAAACCGCTGACGGTGCCCTGAAGGACGGTGACGAGGCCCGTCATCGGCGCGGCCATCGTGCCGACCAGCTGGGCGATGAGGACATCGCGCGGCGGCAGGCTGGCCAGGGCCTTGACCTCGTCGGCGTCGATCGCGGCGGCGTCGAGGAGCCCGCCACGCACCTCGAGCTGCGGGTGCGTCTTGGCGAAGTCGGCGAGTGCCTTGGCCGCCCCGACCAGGTCGTCACCGCAGAAGGTGATCGCGGTCGGGCCGGCAAGCAGTCCCTTGACGGGCTCGCGGCCCGCCCGCTCGGCGGCGATGCCGCCGAGCGTGTTCTTGACGATCCTCAAGCTCGCACCGCTCTCCCGGAGCATGCCCCGGAGCTGGGCGAGCTCGGCCACCGTGAGACCGCGGTAGTCGCTGACGAACACGTTCTCCGTGTCCGTGAGCAACTGGGTCACCTCGGTGATCACAGCGTCTTTCTCGTTTCTCAGCATGTCGACCTCACAGTCGCAAAAAACCCGCTCCCGAAGCGGGAAGCGGGCTCAGGCGCGAACGCCGGCTCTTCTCGCCTCGGGTGGCGGACCCGTGCGGATCCATTCTGCTCCCGGAGGAGCACCGACCGTCATCGGCCGCAGCGCCACGGCGCCGCGAAGCGGCAGTATAGAGCAGTGAAGGGGCGCCGGCAACTGCCGCGACCGCCGGCGCCCCGCCGGGTCAGTGCGGTGCCCCTCGCGGCGCCCCGCACGATGACCCCGCTTCGTCGGTCGTTCAGTTCTCGAACAGGTCTCGCGTGCGCGCGGGATCGAGCTCGATGCCGGGGCTCATCGTCGCGGCGATGTGCACGCTCTTGATGTACTTGCCCTTGGCGGCCGCCGGCTTGGCGCGCAGGATCTCGTCGAGGATGGAGCCGTAGTTCTCGACCAGCATCTCCTCGGTGAACGACTTCTTGCCGATGCTGAGGTGGACGATGCCGGAGCGGTCGGTGCGGTACTCGACCTTGCCGCCCTTGGCGTCCTGGACCGCCTTGCCGACGTCGAACGTGACCGTGCCGGACTTGGGGTTCGGCATGAGGCCCCGCGGACCGAGGATGCGGCCCAGCTTGCCGACCGTGCCCATCATGTCGGGCGTCGCGATGGCGATGTCGAAGTCGAAGACGCCCTCCTGCACCTGCTTGGCGAGGTCGGCGCTCCCGACGATGTCGGCGCCGGCCTCCTCTGCCTCGCGGGCCTTGTCGCCCTCGGCGAACACGGCGACGCGCATCTCCTTGCCGGTACCATGGGGGAGCACGGTGGTGCCGCGCACGATCTGGTCTGCGTGGCGCACGTCGACGCCGAGCCGGAAGTGGACTTCGATGGTCTCGTCGAACTTGGCGCTTTCGAGCGACTTGAGCAGGCGGACGCCCTCCAGCGGTGTGTACAGGCGGTCGGGCTCGATGGTGCTCTGGGCGGTGGTGAACCTGCGGCCGTGCTTGGCCATGTGCGAAACCTCCTGTGGTGCAGACGGCGACGAGGTCGCCTCCCACGTCGGCGGCCGGGCGGCGGAGCCGACCCGGCCTTCGGGCTGTGCTACTGCTCGACCTCGATGCCCATGCTACGGGCGGTGCCCTCGATGATCTTCATCGCGGCGTCGACGTCGTTGGCGTTGAGGTCGGGCATCTTGGTCTCCGCGATGGCGCGGACCTGCTCGCGCGAGACCGTGCCCACCTTGTTCCGGTTGGGCTCGCCCGAGCCCTTGTCGATCCCGAGGGCCTCGCGCAGCAGCACGGCAGCCGGCGGCGTCTTCGTGATGAACGTGAACGAGCGGTCCTCGAACACGGTGATCTCGACCGGGACGATGCTGCTGCCGGACGCCTGCGTCTGCGCGTTGAACGACTTGCAGAACTCCATGATGTTGACGCCGTGCTGACCGAGCGCCGGGCCCACGGGCGGGGCGGGGCTCGCCTGGCCGGCGGGGATCTGCAGCTTGATCTTGGTGAGGACCTTCTTGGCCACTGGTTGCCTCGCTTACTTCCTGGTTAGGACGTCTTCTTGACCTGGTCGAAGGCGAGATCGACCGGAGTCTCGCGGCCGAAGATCGACACCATGACCTTGAGTCGGCTCTGGTCGAGGTTGACGTCGACGACCTCGCCGGAGAAATCGCTGAGCGGGCCGGAGGTGACGCGGACGTCTTCGCCGACGCTGAACTCGGCCTTCTGCTTGGGGCGCTCGACCGAGGCGGTGTGCATGATGCGGTCGACCTCGGCGCGGGAGAGCGCCACCGGCTTGTTCTGCGCGCCGACGAAGCCGGTCACGCCGGGGGTGTTCTTGACGAGCGACCATGTGTCGTCGGTGAGCTCCATCTGCACGAGGACGTAGCCCGGGAACACCCGGCGCTCGCTCGTGACCTTCTCGCCGTCCTTGGTCTCGACGATCTGCTCGGTCGGCACGACGATCTGGTGGATGCGCTCCTCCTGGTGCATCGACTGACGACGATGCTCCAGGTTGGCCTTCACCTTGTTCTCGTGCCCGGAATAAGTGTTGACGACGTACCAGCTATACATCAGCGGACCCGATCAGGTGAGGAGGTTGACAACGGCGTCGACGAGCTTCGAGAAGACGAAGTCCAGGACACCCGAGTAGGCGGTAGCGATGGCGACGGCCACGAGGACGACGAGCGTGGACTGGGCGAGGTCTTTGCGCGTCGGCCAGGTGACCTTGCCCATCTCGGTGCGCACGTCGCGCAGGAACTTCATGAAGCCCTTCTTCTCGGCGGGGCGACCGCCCTTGGACTTCTGCTGAGGCTTCTGCTGCGACTTGCTGCGCGCGGGTTTCGCGTCGGCTCGCTTGGCCACGGCCTTCTTGCCCTGGGCCTGCTTGCCGGTGGGCTTGCCCTTGCCGGATCCGCTCCTGCTATTGCCTGCAGTCTTCGCCACTCAACCGCTCCGATGGTCATTGGCAGGGCTGGAGGGACTCGAACCCCCGACCCCCGGTTTTGGAGACCGGTGCTCTACCAATTGAGCTACAGCCCTAAGAGACACAGGGTCGACGCTTAGCGCGTCTCCTTGTGCACGGTGTGCGTCCCGCACCAGCGACAGTACTTCTTGAGCTCGATGCGGTCCGGGTCGTTCTTCTTGTTCTTGTTGGTGTGGTAGTTGCGTCGCTTGCATTCCTGGCAAGCGAGCGTGACGAGTTGACGCACGTCGTCATCCTTTCAAACAGGAGCACGTAAGGATACCAAGCGCTACGCGGGAGGGTCAACGCGCCTCCCGGCGACCCCCGAGCGCGGGCGACAGCCCGAGCCGGCCACGGCGGCGCAGTATAGCAGGCCCGGGCGACCCGGGCAAAACCGCGCCGCCCGGCGCAGGCGGGAGCGGAATCCCATTCGGCCGCGCCAGGCGATAGGGTTGAGGCCACACGCAGGGCTCGCGGAGCCCATCGGCGGCGCCGATACCTCGAGCAGCGACGCCGCGGCCGAAGGAGACGACATCGAAGGACAGCCGGACAACGAAGCGGCCGCACCGGACGAGGGGGCGCCGGGAGAACCCGCCGGCACCGACGCCGCGGCCCGGCGGACCCCGCCGCGCGCGGCGGTCCCCGGCGCGGCGCACAGAGTGCCCCCGCCGGCGGTCCCCGGTCGCGGCGGCGAGCAGGCCGCCGGGGAGTGGCGGGCGATGCGACCGGAGACGGCCACGCCTCCGGTCGCCACGCCTCCGCCGGTTCCTCCCGGCGCCGGCGCGGCGACGGTACCTCCCGCCGCGCCGCCGCTCGGACCGCCCGGCCGGGAGTTGCGGGCACCGGCGCGGCCGTTCGATCTGCCGGCCGCGAGCTGGACGTGGGCCTTCGCCGTCGCCGGCCTGATCGTCGGGACGGCGCCGGAGGCCGCGCTCTACCTCGCCGCTCTCGCCGTCGGCACGACCGGCGAGAGCGCCTCCAAGGTCACGACCGGGAGCGCGGCGGCCCTCGCCGCAGGCTCCCTCGTGCTGTACGGCTGGCAGGTCCTCGCCGCCTGGCTCTTCTCACTGCGCGTCGCCGGCCGCAAGCTTGCTCTGTGGGGGTTTCGCCGGCCGACCAGAGCCTTCTTCTGGACGATCCCTCTCGCGCTCGCCGCCGTCTACGCCGTGAGCGTCGTGCACGACCTCGTCGTCCACCCTGAGCAGCAGGACATCATCAGCGAGTTCCCGCGCAGCGAGATGGGCGTGGGGCTGTTCATCCTCGTCGCCGTGATCATGGCCCCACTCTTCGAGGAGATCGTCTTTCGCGGCTTTCTCTTTCGCGGCTTCGCGAACTCGTGGGGCTGGATCTGGGGAGCGGTGGCCTCGGCGTGCGTGTTCGGGCTCGCGCACCTCCAGTTCGACGTGTTCATCCCGCTCGCCGCGCTGGGCTTCGCGCTGGCCTGGGTCTACAAGCGAACCGGGTCGCTCTGGACGAGCATCACGATGCACGCGCTGTTCAACGGCATCGCCGTGCTCGCCTGGGCGTTCACCGGCTGAAGCCGGCGGCGCGGCGCGCACGCGCCGGCGGTGTCGCGCGGACGCGGCCTCAGCGGAGCAGCGTGGGCTTGCGCAGATCACGGCAGACGCAGTCGTCGTCCGCCGGCAACGCCTCCAGAGCCTCCAGGAGGATGCGACCCATGAGGCTCGCGTCGGACCGGAAGATCTGCGCGAGCACCTCGTGCTCCCACTCGCGCACGACACCCTCGCCGTAGTTCACGATGAGGTACACGCCCGCGTAGCAGGCGCCGATGTCGCGGGCGAGCCAGACCTCCGGGCTGAAGCTCTGGCCGACGACGTCTCCCAGGCCCTGCAGGTAGCGGACCTCGGCCGGCGACTCGAAGCGCGGCCCCTCGGTCACGACGTACGTTCCGCGCGTGAACAGCCGCCGTTCCGGCGCCACGCTCCGGGCGGCGTCGACGAGCGCCTCGCGCCCGGCCGCGCACACGGCGTCGCGCATGATGAGCAGGTGGTCGCCGACGACGGCGCCGTAGCGGTCACGGTCGGTCGTCATGTCGACGAAGTCGTCGACCACGACGAGGTCGCCGGGGTCGAGCAGGTGATTGAGACTGCCGACACCGGCGTCCGACAGGATGCGGCGCACGCCGGCCCGGTGGAGCACGCTGAACACCTGCCGGGAGGCGCGGCCGCGCGAGACGCCCTTGCGCCACCCGTGCAGCTTGACGTGCAGGGTGGCGTGCCCGCCGAGCTCGAAGAGCGTGAACGGCGGGCTGTCTCCCCACGGCGTCTCGAAGATCAGGTCCCGCTCGAGCACCGCGGCCGCCGGGTGCAGATCGCCGGGGAAGTCGGCGGCGAGGGAACCGGATCCGCCGATGACGGCGCGCGTCGCGGGCGGGACGGAGCCGGTCGCGCTCACAGACCGGTCAGCTCGGGCGTGACGCGCAGCATGACGAGCTGGACGTGGTCCCCGTTGTCCGACGTGTACTGGCTGAGCGCCTGGTCGAGCGAAGCCGACAGGCCGCGGACCGAGGCGAGTGCGGTGTCGCCCCCCTCGACCACCTCACCGATCTCGACCTTGGGCTTCTCCAGATGGGTGATCATGAGCAGCAGCGACGGGTCGCCGGCCAGTCGGATGTCGACCTCCCAGTCGACGTACCGCCCGAGGATCCTGTACTCCTTGATCGCCGTGACCTTGCCGTCCACAGGCGACACGACCGTCGAACCCGGCACCGCACCGATGTCGAGCCCGGAGGTCGAGGACGACGTCTCCCTGCCGGTGCCGCCCATGAGGTAGTACTGCACGCCCCCGCCGCCGGCGAAGATGTCGGCGAGCCGCTGACCGAGGTCGCCGCCGCCGAGACGGTCGCCGATCGGAGCGAACGGGACGGCGTCGGCGTTGTCCACGGGGTGGTACGCGATCGCCGTGGTCGCCTCACGAGCGACGGGAAGCAGGATGTCGACGGCGTCGGCACGAGCGACGACGACCGCCTCGTCGGGATCGACGCCGCGCCCGAACGTGGGCACGGCGGCGCCGGCGGGCACGCGGGCCGGCGTCTGGCCGGGGATGGCGTACGCGACCCATATCGCAAGCGAGATGAGGGTCACGAGGACGACCAGCGCGACCACACGCCGGCGGCGAATCTGGTTGCGACGGCGGTCGTGATGCCGCCGGCGCTGATTGGCCGGGCTTGTGTGCATGTCGATGACCAAGCTACAACGGTGAGAGCCGGGCCGCAAGCGTCACCGCCCCCTACCTCCCCCGAGCGCGCGCCAACGAGGCGGTTGTGGCAAATCCCCGGAATGCCGATACCATAGGTACCATGGCCACGATCGTCCCATTCGCGCCCGGCTCAGCCGGCGCCCCCGGGGCGGACGGCGCTCCGGACGCCGGGCTGGTGAGCGGCCTGCAGGCCGGACGTCGTGACGCCTTCGAGCGGGCATACGAGCTCTACCGGGCTCGTATCTACAACCTCGCGCTGCGCATCGTCCGATCGCCCGAGGATGCCCGCGACATCACGCAGGACGTCTTCATCAAGGCGTACCGGCGGTTGCCCGGCGGCGACGGCGATCTCCGCCTCAAGCCGTGGCTGTATCGCGTGACCGTGAACGCCTGCTACGACCACCTGCGCACCCGCAAGGTCCATCGCGCTCTCGACGACGTCGAGTCGAAGGCGCGCGCCGTGCCGGTCGACACCTTTGAGCAGGCCGAGATGGAACGACAGGTCGAGCAGACGCTTGCGGGTCTCTCCGAGCGGCACCGCACGGTGCTCGTGCTGAAGGACATCCACGGATTGCGCCACGACGAGATCGCCGACATCCTCGGCGTGTCGCGAGGCGCGACCGAGACACTCCTGTTCCGGGCCCGCGGGTCCTTCCGGGCACGGTACGCAGAACTCACCCGCGAGGGACCTCACGTCACGTGCACCCTCGCCCGGGAAGCCGCGGTGGCGGCGGTAGGAGGCTCGCTGAGCCCCGCCGAACGCCGTCGCATCATGGCGCACGCCGAGCACTGCCCCGCATGCCGCGAGACGGTCAAGACCTGGGGCGTCGCAGCAGTCGGGCTGGGGCTCCTGCTTCACGCCGCCCCGCTCCCGGCTGCGCTGCAAGCACCGCTCGCGCTCGGCGCCGGTGCGGCCGGCGGGGCCGGCGCGGGAGCCGCCGGCGCGGAGGCCGCCGGCGCGGCCGGCGGGGCCGGCGCGGCACAGGGCGCAGGGACGGCCGGCGGCGGCGCGGCGAGCGCCGGCGCGGCCGGCGGAGCCGGCGCCGGGTCGACCGGCCTCACCTTCACGGCCGGAGGGCTGGTGGCGAAGCTGGGCGGCATCGCCGCCGCCAAGGTCGCCGCAGTCGCCGTGGCCGCAAGCTGTGCCGTGACGGCGGGCGGAGTCGTCGCCTACGAAGCCACCAGCGCTCCCCACCGCCAGACGCGCCCCACGCCGACGGCGGGTGCGGCGACCCAAGTCGCGCAGCAGGCCGACGTCGCATTCACGGCGGCGCCCGCGGACGCCGGCGTGCCCGGCGACGAGGCGGGCGGCGGCGCCGACAGGGTGCCCGGACCCGCTGACGGCGAGGACGCACAGCAGGACAACGGGACGAGCGATGACAAGGCCGGCGGCACGGGCGACGCGGGCGACAAGGCCGGCGGGAAGAGCGGCGACAAGGCCGGCGGGAAGAGCGGCGACAAGACGAAGCCCGAGAAGCCGGACAAGCCCGAGAAGCCCGAGAAGCCGGACAAGCCCGACAAGCCGGACAAGCCCGACTGACTCTCCCGTTCATCGGCCCTCCGGCGGCGTGCCGGTGATGCCGGCGCCTCCTCCCCGTTCTCGCCCGGGCAAGCGCTCCGCAGTCGACTTCACCTCGCGTTGCCAGAGCAGGCAAAAGAACCTCGCCGTACCCCCTCAGTTTCCGTCTCCCCCAGCCGATATGACGAGTAGACGGATGTACCACGCCAGGCTCTGTGGACCACTGCTGGGCTCGGAGGTGAGCCACCATGAAGAAGCGGTACGGAATCGTGATCATGCTGGCGGCACTGGCGGCACTGCTGCTGATGAGCATCCCCGCCGCGGCGCCTGCGGCCACCTCACTGAACCCCTACGAGAAGCAGCTCATCTCCCTGATCAACAAGCAACGGGCCAAGAGACACCTCGCCGCGCTCCGGATCAACCCGAAGCTCATGGCCTCGTCCCGCGCCCATTCGGCCGAGATGGCATCGTGCAAGTACTTCGCCCACGAATCCGCGAACGGCGAGGCCTTCTCGGTGCGCATCGTCAACCACGGTTACTCGCGGACCGGCTACCGCACCTGGAAGGCCGGCGAGAACCTCTACTGGGGCGCGGGCCTTTACTCCAGCCCGTACCTCGTCGTGCAGGGCTGGATGAAGTCGCCGTCGCACCGCCGGGTCATACTGACCAAGACGTTCCGTGACATCGGCGTCGGCGCCATCATGGCCGAGGACGGTTACGGCGACTGCAGCGGCCCGGTGTGGTTCTTCACCCTGGACGCGGGGCGCCGTAGCAGGTAGGCAGCGGAGGCAGAGAGCGTTGAGCGGGGGGCGCTTGCGCCCCCCTTTGACGTGGCGCGCCGGAAGCCCGCGCGGACGGCCGGAGTAGGATGAGGCGGTGGACCGCGACTCCGGCATGACTCCCGCGGCGGCACGCCGCCTGCGAGCCCTCTTCACCGGCGGCGGGCACGAGCAGGTGGTGGCCGTGGCGCACGAGGCGGCGCGCCGCGGGCGCGCCGCCGACCTGCCCCACGGCCTGCCGGCCGCGCTGCGCGAAGCGCTCCTCGCGGCCGGCATCCACTCGCTGCACGGTCACCAGGCCGCCGC
>Ga0172370_10011350_pt1 | contig 10062 bp, 8 predicted proteins | sample LakKiv5m_FD_114538 | JGI IMG/M metagenome (GOLD analysis project Ga0172370, IMG submission 114538) | Freshwater microbial communities from Kabuno Bay, South-Kivu, Congo - kab_022012_11.5m | ecosystem: Environmental > Aquatic > Freshwater > Lake | place: Democratic Republic of the Congo...
GGCAATGGCCCAATCTGTGGCTTTTTTATAATCCAATTTATCAGCATTAGAAATGTCTTTATGAATAGAGTTAATTTGCCATAAGCCCATATCCACAGTGCGGTTATAGTTAAAACCAATCACATCCGGGTCCCATCTGCTTTCGCAATTAATAATAACCTCGGCTTCTTGAGGATTTAAGCCGGCCTCGGCTATTTTTTGCAATACCCATTCTTTCATTGGTAGTTCTGGCTGAGTGGCAGTATTTTCAACAGATTCCAACTCTGCATTGGCAATGCCATCAGTAATAGTAGAAGTAATAAAGCCCCAGTCAAAGAATTTGGCTTCAGTAACTTGTGGATAGGCAGTAACAAAAATCGAAACCACTAATAAGGCAATAATAGAGTGCTTGATTTGATTAATTTTGGCTAATTTTAGCGCCATAATATAATTTTTTTCTGTTGCTGTTAAGATAATAGTCGGCCTCTCGCATTGACCTTAATGAAAAAATCCTGTAATAATATTAAGCAGGACTTTAGCAACGGTATATATTACTCTTTTTTGCGGTTTTTGTCAATAGATGATATACTATTAAACAACGATTTTTGGCTAAGATAAGCTATTTGTTATCCACAACTGGGCTAAATTTAGCTAAAATACTACATTATTTCATTTTTTATGGCAGATAATCTTCATCGCCGTACCTATGGTTATAAACCGGGTTTGCAGCAAGAGAGACAAGAAAAAATCCACGGCGAGGTAAAATCAAGCAAAGAACGGCCTTGGTGGGCCAGGCTGTTATTGTTTTTGTTGGTCTTGCCATTTTTACTGGCCGGGTACATTTTAAAATTTATTTGGTGGATATTAAAAAAGCCACAGGTGCGAGGCAAACTGGGCTGGTGGGCTTTGACCTTGATTATTATAGGATTTTTAGGCGGTATAATTATGGTGGTTTGGGCCAGTCGCGATTTGCCTGACCCTGATAAGTTGACTGATCGAAAGGTTGCACAAAGCACCAAAATTTATGATCGCACGGGCGAACATTTGCTGTACGAAATATATACTGACCAAAAGCGCACCCTGGTTGATTTAAGCGATATTCCCAAAGATTTGGTTAATGGCGTAATTGCCACAGAAGATTCACAATTTTATCAACACAAGGGTGTGCGCTTTAGCTCATTTTTGCGCGCTGTTTATTATGGTTTATCTAAAGGACAACGTCTGGGTGGAACTTCTACGCTTACTCAACAATTGGTAAAGAACGCCATTTTAACCAATGAGCGCAGTTTAACCCGTAAAATAAAAGAAATTATTTTGTCTTTGCGTTTGGAGCAGAAATATTCCAAAGACCAAATTTTAAAAATTTATTTTAATGAAATTCCTTATGGCTCTACCAACTATGGCGTAGAAGCCGCGGCCCAAAGTTATTTTGGCAAGCATGTTAAAGATTTAAATTTACAAGAGTGCGCCACTTTGGCCGGTTTGCCTCAGGCGCCTTCCACTTATCTAAATAACCCCCAGGCTTTAAAGCAAAGACGTAATTTTGTGTTGGGTAGAATGTTTGCCGAAGGCTATATTTCTGAGGAGCAAAAAAATAAGGCGCAGGCAGAACCCTTGACTTTGGAAAAACATTATGGCGATATGCAGGCGCCGCACTTTGTTTTGTATGTGAAAGATAAATTGATTGAAATGTTTGGCGAACAAATGGTGGATACTGGCGGGCTAAAAGTAATTACCACACTGGATTGGGATAAGCAACAAGCGGCGGAAAAGGCAGTGACTGGAGTCAGCTCTACGCTTAAACAATCCAATGCCAATAATGCTTCACTGGTGGCTCTTGACCCCAAAAACGCGCAGATTTTGGCAATGGTAGGTTCGCTTGATTTTAATAATAATGAAATTGATGGGCAATTTAATGTGGCCACTTTGGGCAAGCGCCAACCCGGCTCGTCTTTTAAACCAATTGTTTATGCGGCAGCTTTTGAAAAAGGCTATACGCCGGATACAATTTTATGGGATGTAAATACTAATTTTTCTTTAGATCCAAGTAAGCCTTATGAACCAAGGGACTATGATTTAAAAGAGCGCGGGCCGGTGACAGTGCGCCAGGCTTTGCAAGGCTCATTAAATATTCCCGCCGTAGAGGCTCTGTATTTGGTGGGTCAAGATAAAGGTATAGAATTTGCCGAGCGTTTGGGCTACACCACTTTAAGCCAAGGTGAATTTGGTTTGAGTTTGGTACTGGGAGGCGGAGAAGTGAAATTATTGGATCATGTGGCAGCTTACTCGGTGTTTGCCAATAATGGTTTAAAAAATGAACCAGCCAGCATTTTACAAGTATCAAGCGTAAATGGAGACGAATTATTTAAATGGAAAGATAATGGCGGAGAAATAGTGTTGGATGAAAAAATTACTGCTGAGATTTCCAATGTGTTGTCTGATGATGCGGCGCGCGCTTATGTTTTTGGCGCCGGCAGTGTATTGACTTTGCCAGATAGGTCGGTGGCAGTAAAAACCGGTACTACTAATAATTATGTAGATGCTTGGACTGTGGGCTATACGCCCAGCTTGGTCGCTGGAGTATGGGTGGGCAATACCGATAATCACCCCATGAAAAAAGGCGATGGCGGCAGTAAATTGGCAGCACCCATTTGGCATAATTTTATGGTAGAGGCTTTGCAAAATATGCCGGCAGAAAATTTTCCCGAGCTACCACCTAATGATGCGGGCAAGCCAATTTTGCGCGGTTCAACTGGTGGTGGTATTACTTTAAAAATTAATAGTTTAAATGGTTTAATTGCCACTTCCTCTACTCCGCCCGGAATTATTGTGGAGCGCACTTATGTGCCGGCACACAGCATTTTGCATTATGTAAATAAAGATGATCCGCGCGGACCGGCTCCCACTGATCCGGCGCAAGATCCGCAATACAATATTTGGGAAAGCGCGATTGTTGATTGGGTAAAACGCAATCAGACTGCCAATCCCAATTGGTCGCTTAGTTTTGCTGACCCGCCTACGCTTTATGACAACGCGCAAAATGTTGGTCTGTTGCCCAGTTTGGAAATTATGTCACCGGCGGAAAACAGCGTTTTAAATTCGCGCGATTTAGAAGTGGAAGTACGGGCCACTTCGCCGCGTGGCGTGGCCAAAGTAACCTATAAAATTGATAATCGGACTGTGGGTGTGATAAAAAACAGCCCGTTTGCTTTGAATTATCATGCCTATGATTTAGAAAATGGCGTGCACCAGCTTACTGTAGTTGCAGAAGATGATATTGGCAACCAAACAGTTAAGCAATTGTCTTTTACATTGCAAGCTCCAGAAGATTTTCCAGCAGTATATTTTGAAGACAAACAAATAAATTTGCAGGCCTCACAGTTCCCCCACACTTTTTCTTTGGCTTATTATAAACTGGCGCAGATTAGCCAGGTAAATGTTTATAAGGAAACTGGCGGCAATAAAACTTTATTACAAACAATTACAGATTTTAGCAGTTTGTTTGATAATAAAATTTTGTTTAAGTGGAATGAAGCGCCAACTGCGGGTAGTTATCAATTAATTGTGGAAGTAAAGTTGAAAGATGGGAGTGTGAGGGAGGGTGGGAGGACGACTGTAACAGTCCAAAGTTAAAAGTTATAAAGTTTTAAGGTTGTGATTGGTGATTGGTTTCCCCTCTATTAAGAGGGGCGGGTCCCTATAGGGACGGGGTGTGTTGGCGGTTAAAAATATTAAACAAAAATTTCACCAATAAGGTGAAATTTTTGTTGTTAGTGTTAATTTGTGTAAAATTTATAATCTTATTCTAATGTGCCAACAAATACTTTGCTCATTATTGGATCATGTTTCAATTTATTTGCCTCACCTTTGGCAATAATTTTTCCTTGGTCCATAATAAAAGCATGGTCAGCTATTTCCATCACACTCTTGATGTTGTGCTCAACAATTAAAATAGTAGTCTGAAATTTGTCACGAATTTGTTTGATAGAGTTAAACATTTCCTTAACCAATTTAGGTGACAGTCCCAGCGACGGTTCATCCATTAATAATAATTTAGGGGAACTCATTAAAGCCCGGCCAATGGCCAGCATCTGTTGTTCACCGCCAGACAAAGAAAAAGCGTATTCATTTTCTTTATTTTTTAAAATTGGGAATTGCTCAAAAATTTGTTCTAGCTTGTTGTTAAGTTCATTTTTATCATTGCTAATAAAACCCAAAATTAGATTGTCACGCACTGTAAGTATGGAAAAGTTAATTTTTCCTTGAGGGACAAAAGCCACTCCTAGTTTGAGTAAATCATAGGGAGGTTTTTCAATAATATTTTTATTATTAAATTCTATTTTCCCGTTAGTAATTTGAGTAAGATTAAAAATAGATTTGAGCAAAGTAGATTTCCCGACACCATTAGGACCCATTAGTATTGAAATAGTACTTGGTATTAAAACCAAATTTACATCCTTTAGGACTTGCAAATCATTATAACCAGCATTAAGTTTAGTTATCTTAAGCATATTATTGTCCTAAATAAGCTTCTAGAATCCGTTGGTCGCTTAATACTTGTTGGGGAGTGCCCTCAACAATTACTTGGCCGGCGTCTAAGGCAATTACCCAATCAGCAAGTTTTCGCACAAAATTCATGTCATGATCAATCAAGAGCATAGTTTCTCCTTGTTTTTTTAAATTTAGTAAAATATTTTCAATTTCATTTTGGATAACACTATTTACGCCAGCTACTGGTTCATCTAACAATAATAGTTGATGGGGTTTTTCTAACGCCAAAGCAATCTGCAATAATTTTCTCTGCCCATAACTTAAATCACTTACTAAAGTACCCAAAGTTTTTTTAATACCAAATTTGTCTAAAGTTTTTTGGTGAGCCCCATCATTTTTTTGTCGTTTAAAAATGTTTTTTAATATCTTGGTATCTTCGTTATTTTTGGTCATTATTAGGTGATCTTTTATGGTGAGATTTTTAAATAAACGAACTTGTTGAAAAGTACGGCCAATTCCCAGGTTGGCAATTTTATAAGGCTCTAGTTTTGTTAAATTTTTTTCTTGGTAAATAATCTTTCCAGAGTCAGGACGAGAAAAACCACTGATCATATCAAAAATAGTGGTTTTACCAGCGCCATTGGGGCCAATTAAGGCAGTAATTTTTTGGGCAGGGATTTTAAAATTAGCATTTTTAACTGCCTGCACCCCACCAAAAGATTTTTTAAGATTAATTATTTTTAGCATATTATTCCAAATCAATTCGGCCAAAAAGACCCCGTGGTTTTAACAAAAGAATAATAATTAAGATTACTGCATAAATCATTTGGCGCATAGTGCCAATAATGCTAGATGGCAAGTCGATAAATCTTAGTAGTTCAGGTAGAATAATTATTATTATCCCAGCCCAAATACTGCCCTTTAAAGAACCAAGCCCACCTACAATAGTAATGGTAAAAATAACAATTAAATCGGTCAAATAAAAGGTAGAAGGATCAATATAACTAATATAATGGGCAAATAAACTCCCAGCAATGCCAGCAAAAAAAGCTGAGAGCATTAGACTTTGGCTTTTAAGTTTGGCAACGTTTTTGCCCAAGGCTGATAAACCCAGTGCATCATCACGTACACCCTCAAGCAGTTTGCCATAAGGAGAATTGGTAATTTTTTTTAAAATTAAATAAATTAAGCAGGCAATGATAATAACAAAAATCAAAAAGGTAAAATTATCGTGGATAGCTAAGCCAAAGAATTTTGGTTTGGGGATTCCGGGGATACCCATGGGGCCATGAGTTAAGTTTGTCCAATTCAAAAATATGGAATAAAGGACAAAGCTAAAACCCAGAGTGGCCATAGCCAAATAGTCACCTTTTAGTTTTTTAGTGATTTTGGTAAGTAAAAAACCAAAAAAACTAGCAACCATACCACCACCTAACATTGATAGAATAAAAGGCACTCCGGCCATATTTAAGAGTGCGGAAGTGTAAGCGCCCAGACCAAAAAAAGCCACATGACCTAAGTTTATTAGACCAGTAAAGCCTAGGGCCAGATTTAAACTTAAAGCTAAAATAATGTAAATTACTACAATAATTAGTATATGAGTTAAATAGGCGCTAAACATATTATTCACGAGTGCCTTTTTTCAGACCAAAAATTCCTTGAGGGCGAATTATTAAAAAAATAAAAAGTAAAACAAAGGCAATGGCGCTTTTATATCCCGAAGGCAAAAACCAAACACCAAAATTTTCTAATAAGCCTACCAAGTAACTACCAATTACAGAGCCAATTAAAGAATTAACCCCACCAATTACTGCACCAGTAAAACTGGAAACCATTTGGGTGGTGCCCATGGTAGGTTCCAAATTGTTTTCTAGGGCAATTAAAATTCCGGCCAGGCCAGCAATACCAGAACCAATAACAAAGCTCCAGTGTTGGATGTTGATACTATTGATACCAGTGGTTTTGGCTAAGTCTGGATTGTCGGCCACTGCTTGCATTAGTTTACCCAACTGGCTGTATTTTTTAAAAAGCCAGAGAGCTAATAACAATAAGAGAGTTATACTAATAAAAATAATTTGTAAAGGTGTAATATAGGCACCCAGAATGGTTAGGCCGGCTCCTTTGTTGAATAGATTAATAATTTTTACATCTGGGCCAAAAAGCATTTGAATAAAATTATCTACAAAAGTCATAATACCTAAACTGGCAATTAACAGAATTACACCAGAGGATTTTCTTTTTTTAAGAGGCAAATAGATAGTGAAATGCGTTAATAACCCCAAAAGAGCTGTGAGGGTGATTGTTAAAGGAATAGCTAACCAAAGTGGAAGGTTTAAATAAATTAATAAATAATAGAAAAAATAAGCAGCAGCTGTTACAGTTGAACCATGGGCAAAGTGAACAAAGCGATTGGTAGTGTAAATAAAAGAAAACCCTGAAGCGATTAGAGCATAAATAGAACCAGCAATTAGGCCATTGATTAGCAGTTGAAAAAATATCATAACTATCTTAGTTTATCATAAAAAATTGTTTTTTTCAAGGCAAAAAAACTCCGAGAATTCAACTCGGAGTTTTGGATTTGCAAACGATTATTGGGCTTGATAAAGTGCGGCTTTTCCATCTGTAACTTTCATAACTTGGTAGTCAGCTGAAACTGGATCACCGTTTTGGTCAAAGCTTATCTCACCAGAAGCGCCTTTATAGTTTTTTACATTATAAAGTTCATTTTTAACAGCTTCTGGATTGGTGCCAACCTTTTTCATAACCATGGCCAACATATTAATTGCATCGTAAGTTTGTGAGGCATAAACTGGTAAATTGTCGCTTTTGCCAGCATAAGCAAAGTATTTAGCTTTGAATTCCTCACTTTCTTTAGATAAAGGAGCTGTATACATCATGCCGTTAGCACCCTGAGCAGTAACCACTTTTGGATCGCTAAAGGTTTCAGCACCAACAATTTGCATGGTAATACCAAGTTCTTGAGCTTGTTTTAAACCAACAGCACCAGCCTCGGTTTGGGCAGCAAAATATAAAACATCAGCTCCAGAATTTTTTACTTTAGTCAATTGAGCTCTTAAATCTCTGGAATCCTGTAAGAAATTATCTGTTACCATTATTTCACCGCCAAGCTTTTTAAATTCCTCAGCAAAAACTGTAGCGATACCCTGTGTGTAATCAGTAACGGCATACAAAACAGCAGCTTTTCTTATGCCTAAAGTGTTATAAATATAACTGGCGGCAAATTTTCCTTGATAGTTGTCAGAAGCAACGTTGCGAAAAATATAATCACCAGCTTCACTAACCTTTGGCGCAGTGGAGGCTGGCGAGATCATTATTACTTTATTGGCTTCGGCTGTGGGAGCCACAGCTAAAGTTTCTCCAGAACAAAACCCTCCCACAATAGCAGAAACTTTATCAATGTTAATTAATTTTTTGTCCCGCATTGCTATCAGTTTTGGCATCGCAGGCACCATCTTCGTAAACCACAGTTAATTGACGTCCATTGATACCACCAGCATCGTTGATTTCCTTAATTGCTAATTCTGCTGCTAATTTGTCAGCAGTGCCAACAGCAGCAATGTCGCCAGTTAGGGGTCCAAGCCAGCCAATTTTAATAGGCGTGGTGTCCTTGACCTCTACCTTAGCTTGTTCTTGATTGGTGCAGGCTGCTCCTACTACTAAGAGAAGGGCCAAGGCGCCAACCAATAAACTGAATTTTTGCGCATAGGTTAGTTACATTAGATGTGGGTTTAAAACCCTTAATTAATAATAATGATATTTTTATTATTCTAAATCATTTTTGAAAATTGTCAAATATAATCATTAATTTAATTATATATTTTTTGTTTATATTTGGCCAATTATTTATCCACAGGTAATATTTTGTCGAAATGATTTGACACAATTATTTAAAAAGATTATACTGGTATTATATGAATGAAGACCTGCTTAGAAAATTAGAAGATTTGGGCTTACAAGGTAATGAAGCAAAGATTTACTTGTCTTTGTTGGAAATTGGTGAAGCTACAGTAACCCAGATTTGTAAAAATGCTGGTCTTAATCGTACCACTGGTTATGATATTTTAGAACGTCTTTGTTTGTATGGAGTAATTAATAAAGGTGTGGGTGGGAAAAAACGTTTATACATTGCCGAGTCACCTGCCCACTTAGAGCAATTTTTGGAAAATAAAAAACGTCGGGCAGAGAGGCGAGTACAGGAGTTTAAAAATATTCTGCCAGAACTAAAAGCTGTTTATAAAACTGAACTTAAGCCGGTTATTAAAATTGTGGAGGGCGTGGAAGCTATGAGGCAGATGGCTTACAATGAATTGGATGCCAAAGGAGTAATTTATTCTTTGGTAAATTTAAAAAATTATGCTGAAACTTTTGATGAGATGGGGTCACATCGTTCGCTGGAGCGTTTCAGGCGAGGTATTAAGGAACGTTGTCTTTCTATAGACAGTGAGACCGCTCGGCAGTGGTATGAAAAAACATATAAGGGTAAAAAAAGACGTCAGGAAAATACTGAGTATCGTTGGCTGCCTTGGGACAAACGTTATTCTACTGCGGGTGAAGTGGCTGTTTATAATGATAAAGTAATGGGGGTCTTATCCAAATCTAGTGAAAATGTGGCTTTTGAAATTCAATCTAAGACTTTTGCGGATTTTTTGAAAATTATTTTTGAAATGGCGTGGGGCGCGGCGAAGTAACATTTGTAACATCATTTATTCTTAACCTAAGGAGTATGTTTAGTAAAAGGTGGGTGGTACTCTCCATTGTAGTTATTGGAGGGATTTTTTTATTTTTAAATTTTAGCTGGGCGGATAATGCGGATGTGGTTATTAATGAAATTGGCGCCTATGAACCTGATAATCACGAGTGGATAGAAATATATAATCGCGGTTTGGCGACCGTAGATTTAATGGGTTGGCGATTTTTGGTAGAAGGTGAATCTGCCCACTCAATAAATTTAAGTTCTTCCACAGATTCATTTGTGTTAGGGGCGGGTGAGTATGGCATTATTGCGGAAAATGCTGGCAATTTCAAAATTGATTATCCAATGTGCAGTGCCAAAATTTTTGATACCGCCAACTTTACTTTAAATGAAAGTGGGAGTAAAAAGATTGGCTTACGCGACAACAATGATGTTGAAGGAGAATATTTTAATTATCCAGAGGCCAAAGATTTTTCGCTGGAGAGAGTTAATGCGTTACTTAGCGCTTTAGAAAACAGTAATTGGCATCAACACCCGAGTGGCAATACTGTGGGCGCAATTAATTATTGGTCAAATTTTACTGAACCTCAAGAGCCCGAGCCTACTACTACACCACCTATAGTTAATCAATTGCCCATTGCGATTATTAATGGGCCTACTTCCACTAATGCCGGTGACGTAGTTGAGTTTGATGGTAGTGATTCCAGCGACCCGGATGGTAGTATTGTAAGTTATGAGTGGTCAGTAGATGGTGTGCCAGTAGCCGATAGTTCAGTTTTCAGTTATCAGTTTGCAACGAGCGGGACATCGACAGTTGGTTTAACTGTGGTGGATAATCAAGGGTCAAGTGCATCAACGAGTTTAGAAGTTTTTGTTGA
>Ga0172370_10011351_pt1 | contig 10062 bp, 6 predicted proteins | sample LakKiv5m_FD_114538 | JGI IMG/M metagenome (GOLD analysis project Ga0172370, IMG submission 114538) | Freshwater microbial communities from Kabuno Bay, South-Kivu, Congo - kab_022012_11.5m | ecosystem: Environmental > Aquatic > Freshwater > Lake | place: Democratic Republic of the Congo...
AGCGACCAGCGGCGTGTCGTTCCAGCTCGACCCTGCGCGGCGCGGCGCCGACGCCAACGACGTGTGGACCGCGGGTGCGAAACAGGTGTGGTGCCTGACGCCGACAGGGCGTACGTACGGCAGCGGCGATCGGGGAACGCCCGGCGAACCGAACGCGTGGTGCCAGCCGCCGTGTACGCTCGACGCCGAGTGCGACGACGGAAACCCGTGCACTCGCGATCGGTGCGTCGCGGGAGGCGCCTGCACGAATCTGCCCGACGACGCGCTCGTGCCCGCGGACGACGGTTTCTCATGTACGAGCGTACACTGCGAGTCCGGCGTGCGAGTCGTCGTGCCCGACGACGCGGCGTGCGGCGACGGCGTGGCGTGCACGGTCGACCGCTGCGTCGGGCCGGGCGGCGACTCCGCGACCGGGTGCTCGCACCTGCCGGATGCGGCGCAGTGCGGCGCCGGCGAAAGCTGCGATCGCGCACAGAGCTGCGTGCCCCAGCGTCCCGCCGGCGACACGTGCGAGCTGGCGATGGCGCTGTCCGCGGGAACGCCGCTCGCCGCGTCGACAGCAGGTATGGCCGACGACCTGCGGCCTTCGTGCGCGGCGGAACGCGGCCGCGACGCGTTTCTGCGTGTGAACCTGGCGCAGACATCGGCGCTCGCGTTCCGTGCGGGGCCGGCTCCCGCGGGCCGAGCGCTGGCGCTTTTCGAGAGTGCGTGCGGCGCCCTGCGGGAGCTGGCGTGCGTCGCCGCGGACGGCTCTACCGACCACGCACTTCTGGACGTGCGGGGGCTGGACGCGGGCGGCTACGTGCTGGTCGTGGACGATCCGGACGGCGTCACGGACGGGTTCGACGCGACGGCGGTCGTCGCCGCGGGCGGGCTTTCGCCGGGAGATCTCGTGATCGACGAACTCATGGCCGACCCGGCGCCGCCGCTGGACGACGCCTACGCCGAGTGGATCGAGATCGCGAACCCGCGTCCCTACGCGGTCTCCACGGGAGCGCTGACCATTTCCAGCGGCGGTAATGGTTCTCCAATTCGATCCGGCACAGGGAGTGTGCTGCGGCAGATCGTCGTGCGTCCCGGCGCGCTCGTCCTGGGCGCGCGCTCGACGGATCCGCGGAGAAACGGGGGACTTTCGCCTGCCTTCGCATTCGGCGGCGCGCTGGGCAACGGCGGCGACGCGGTGAGCATCACGGCTCCCGGGACGCTGCCGGTCGTGGTCGACGCGGTCGCATGGACGTCGGGAACGGGTGGCTTCCCGCGCGCGTATCCGGGTCGCAGCCTGGGTCTTTCGCCGGCGAAGCTCGACTCGGCGCTCAACGACCAGGGGGCGAACTGGTGTGCGGCGCCCTCGTCGCTCCCGCCGTATTCGCCCGGAAACCGCGGCACGCCGGGCACGGCGAATCCCGTCTGTCCGTGATCACGCCTTCGGAGGCGGAAGAAGGCAAGCCGTACGGGGGCGCCGCCCCCGCTCATCCCGAGCGAGGGCGCACGGTTCTTTGTGCGCCCGAGTCGAGGGACGCGGCGCCCGCAGCCTGCGCGATGAACGAGGCGTGCTCGCGCGCCTTGGCGATGTCGGTCTCGTACTTGAGCACGACGTTGAGCGTTTCGGCGACGAACGCGGCGTCCAGCGCCGGTGCGGCGAGGATCACGAGCGAGCGCGCCCAGTCGAGCGTCTCCGAGATGGACGGGGGTTTCTTCAGCTCGAGCTTGCGGATGGCCGCCACGGCCGCGACCACGGCACGTGCCAGGTCGTCGCGGATTCCCGGCACGCGCTCGCGCACGATGGCCAGCTCGCGCTCCGGCGCGGGGAAGTCGATGAACAGGTGCAGGCAGCGGCGCTTGAGCGCGTCCGAAAGCTCGCGCGCGGCGTTGCTCGTGAGCACGACCCGGGGCACGTGCCGCGCGCCGATGCGTCCCAGCTCCGGGATGCTCGCCGCGTAGTCGCTCAGGACCTCGAGCAGGAACGCCTCGAATTCCGGGTCGGCCTTGTCGATCTCGTCCACCAGCAGCACCGCCGGCTCCGGCGAGGTCAGGCACTGCAGCACCGGTCTCGGCAGGAGAAAACGCTCGCTGAAGAACACCGCGTCGGAGGCGGCGATGCGGTCGGCCGCCTCGCCCAGCGTCTGGGCGCCCGCCATCTGCTCGCCGAGCCGATCGCGCAGAATCTGGGTGTACAGAAGCTGCTTCGCGTACTCCCACTCGTACAGCGCACGGGCCTCGTCGAGCCCCTCGTAGCACTGCAGCCGGATGAGCGTGCGTCCGGTGGCCTGCGCGAAGGCGCGCGCGAGGTCGGTCTTGCCGACGCCCGCGGGACCTTCCACGAGCAGCGGCTTCTCCAGCCGGTCCGCGAGGAACACGGAAACCGCAATCTCGCGCGACGGCAGGTAGGCCGCCCCGCGCAGGCGGGCGGACGCGTCCTCGACGTCGGCGAAGCGGTGCTCCAAGTCGCCCCCTACTTCCCCTTCGCGCGCCCGGCTTTGGCGGTCTTCGTCCCTTTTCCGGCCTTTGCCTTTGGATCGGGCGGGGGCGCCGCGCCGCGGTTGAGCATCTCCTCGGGCATCACGCGCTCGTCGCCCTCGAACGCCTCGCCCTCGCGCACGCGCCACTCGGGCTTCACGGGCAGGCGCCAGTGGAAGCTCACCGGCAGCGCTCCTGCACTGGGAGAGCGGATTTCGGCGCGCAAATCGAAGTCGGCCTGCGCCGCCTCGGCCTTGAGCGGGTCCATCCAGTAGGTCGCGAGCCACGCCTGCGGCGGGAAGTCGGGGCTCCAGCGCTCGGGGTGGTCGACGATCATGGCGGGGGCGCCGCCGTCCATGCCGCCGACGAGCTGGTCAGCCGCGTCGACGAGTTCCAGACCGAGCGCCTGGATCGCGAAGTCGGCCGTCATGCGCACGGTCGAAAGGTCCTCGGTCTTCACGACGTTCTCGCGCCGGGGCGCTCCCCACACGATCAGGTCGAGCTGCAGCGCGGGGTGCTTGTCGTGGTCGACGCGCGCCAGCCGGGCGACGTCCAGACGCACGCCGTTGCTCGTGCCGGTATGAAGCGGGCTGTAGCGGCCGCCGACGACGAGGCCGTAGAAGTGCTTCGTGAGGTCGAACCACTCGCGGCGCGTCTCCATTTCCTCCTTCTTCATGCGGCCTTTCGCGACGAGATCCTCCATTTCGCGCATCGCTGCGTCTTCGACGCGGCGCGTCGGGAAGCGGTTGTAGACGGCCGAAAGCTCGGCGCCGAACCACTTGAAGAGCCCGGCCGTCTCGTCGCGGTAGCGATCCGCCTCCGCGACCGAGCGCACGAACGCGCCGCGCTCCAGGAAGGCGTTGTGCAGGCGGGAGCGCGCGAGGCGGTACTCGTAGTCCTCGACGGTCGCGTTGTGGAAGCTCATGCCCCAGAGCGCGGCCGCGAGCACCACGACGGCGGCCAGGAACGTGCGGACCAGCGAGCTTTTCATCGGGACCTCGGCCCGGGCAGAGACGCCGCGGGCTTCGCCGCATTCCCGGCGCCCGCGCGGGGCGCCTGCGGAAGGGCGCGATTGGTAGCCCATCGCGGGCCCGTGTGCAACGTGCGTGCCGCTACCGCGGCGTCGCTGCGGCAGCGAAGCGACCGAGCAGCGCCGAGGAACTCGGCCCCGTCGCAAGCAGCGACAGGATGCGCCCGGGCGGCAGCCGCTCGAGTCGCACTTCGAGCCGGTCGGCCGGGGCAGCCTCCGGAACGCGGTCGATCCATTCGACCACCAGCGCGGCACCGGGGACAGGGTCGAAGTAACCCGCGTCGTACAGCTCCTCGGCGTCGCGCACGCGGTAGAGATCCGCGTGCAGCACCGGCAGGCGCCCGCCCGCATATACGTTCACGAGAGCGAAGCTGGGACTCGACACCCGGGCCTCGCGCGGCACGCCCGCGCCGCGCGCGACGCCGCGGGCGAACGCCGTCTTGCCCGCGCCCAGCTCGCCCGAAAGACCAATGAAATCGCCGGGTTGCAGCACACGGCCCAGGCGTTCGCCCGCACGCTCCGTGTCGCGGGCCGAGCGTGAAGCAAGCTGTACGGTAGCGCTTTCTGTATTCAAGACAGCTCCGCCAGAGCATCCGGCAGCGCTTCGGCCAGGTCCCAGGCGAGCAGCCCGCGAGTCCTCCCCTCCGCGGCGACGTCCCCGGCGCGCCCGTGGACGTACATGCCCACGAGCGCGGCGTCCGCGGGCGCGAGCCCCTGCGCCAGCAGCGCTCCGCATGCGCCCGCGAGCACGTCGCCGGTGCCTCCGGATGCCATCGCGGGGTTCCCCGTGGAGTTCACTTCCAGCGAGCCGTCCGGGTGCGCGAGCACGCTCGCGGCGCCCTTCAGCACGACATGCGCTCGAAAGTCGCGTGCCGCTCTCGTCGCTGCCCCGAATCGATCTGCCTGCACGTCGGCGATGCTGCACTCCAGGAGCCTTGCCAACTCGGCCGGGTGCGGCGTCAGAACGGGCGTCACCCTCGCGCCCGCCAGATGCTGCAGCGATTCGCGAGCGGCGGCGAGCGCATTGAGCCCGTCGGCGTCCACGACAGCGGGCACCTCCACGTGCGAAAGAAGCTCCACAATCACCGCCCCCGTGGCCTCGGTGCGCGCGATGCCGGGTCCGATGACGAGCACGTCGCGGCCCTGCAGCGCCTCCAGCAGCGACTCGCCGTCCATGGCGCGCAGCGGGTGCGCCATGGCCTCGGGCATCGCGGGAAGAATGCGGTCGATCACTTCGGGCGCGGACGCGACGGTGACGAGGCCTGCACCCGCACGCAGCGCCCCGCGGGTCGCAAGAATTGCGGCACCGCTCTTGCCTGCCGAACCGGCGACGATCAGCACGTGCCCGGCCGTGCCCTTGTGCGCGTCGGGCGCGCGCCTCGGCAGCAGCGGCGCGACCAGGTCGCGCGTGGACCAGCGTCGCACGGGACCGGGCGCGAAGAGGCCCGGAATTCCCAGCGATCCGACGCGGATCTCTCCCGCGAGCGCGCGCGCCGGATACTGCGTCAGCGCGGGCTTGAGCGCGTGCAGCGTGACCGTGAAATCCGCGCGCACGGCCTCGCCGCGCACGACGTCGACGTCGCCGTCGACGCCGCTGGGAAGGTCTATCGAAAGAACTTTTGCGCCGCGGGCGCGGGTGGCATTGACCGCGCGGATGGCATCGAGTGCGCGTCCCTCGGCGGGGCGCGCGATGCCCGTTCCGAGAATCCCGTCCACGACCAGGTCTCCGGCGCCGGCCTCGTCGAGAGAGGCGCATCGCGGCACGCCGCAGGCGAGCGCCGCGTTCGCGTTGAGCAGCGCGTCGCCGCGAAGCTCCGACGGCTCGCAAAGCGACACGGCGCGCACGCTCGCGCCGGAGGCGGCAAGGTGACGTGCGGCGACCCATCCGTCGCCGCCGTTGTTGCCTTTTCCGCAGACCACCCAGACGCGTCCTCCGCGTGCGATGTCGATCGCCGCCTGTGCCACCGCCCGGCCCGCGTTCTCCATGAGCAGCAGGGGCGGGACGCCCAGCACCCGCGAGGCGTGGGCGTCGATCTCGCGCAGCTCGGCGGCGGTGTGGATGCGCATGGGACGCACCTCAGCGTTTCATCAGCTCGACCATCTCGCGCACGGCGCGCTCCATGCCCACGAGCACGGCGCGCGACACGATGGAGTGCCCGATGTTCAGCTCGACGACTTCCGGAATCGCGACGACCGGACGCAGGTTCTCGTAGCCCAGTCCGTGGCCCGCGGCGACGCGCAGTCCGAGCCGGGCGGCGGCCTTGGCGGCATCCGCCAGCCTTGTCAGCTCGCGGGAGCGCTCCTGTGCATCCTTCGCGTCGCAGTAGCGCCCGGTGTGAAGCTCGACCGCACGGGCGTCGCAGCGGTGCGCGGCGCGCACCTGGTCCAGGTCCGGGTCGATGAACAGGGAAACCTCGATTTCGCCCTCTCCGAGGCTCTTCACGATCTTCTTGATCGTCTCCTTGCCGTTGACGACGTCGAGTCCGCCCTCGGTCGTGAGCTCCTGGCGGCGCTCGGGCACGAGGGTCGCCTGTTCGGGCTTGGCGCCGAAGGCCACCTGCACCATGTCGGGCGTGGCGGCCATTTCCAGGTTGAGCGTCGTGCGCACGGTCTGGCGCAGCAGCGACAGGTCGCGGTCCTGGATGTGCCGGCGGTCCTCGCGCAGGTGGACGGTGATCTGGTCGGCGCCGGCGAGCTCCGCCAGCGCGGCGGCGATCACGGGATCGGGGAAGGCGGCCCGCCGCGCCTGGCGCAGCGTCGCCACGTGGTCGACGTTCACTCCGAGTCTCAGATGTCCCAAGGCGTCCCTCCGGAAACCGCGCGCAACATAGCAGCGGTCGCCCGTCCGCGCACGCGCCACCTCGGCGCCGGGCGGCGGCTCTGCAGCCGACGCCCGAAACGCCGACCGACATTTCACCACGGAGACCACGGAGAACACGGAGGATCGGAAACAGGAGAACCAGGAACCTCCGTGCTCTCCGTGGTCTCCGTGGTGGACTTGTTTTTTCTACGGCACCGCGGCGAAACGGACGCGACCGGTGCTCTCCTCGAAGAAGACCAGGCGCGGGCGGCCCGCCGCGGTCGCGGCGAAGGCGTCGGGCACGATGTCGCCGACGTCCTCCTCCACCCAACCCGACGCGCCGCGGCGCACGTGGACGAGGTTCGTCGGATTCGAGCCCCAGCCCTCGAGCGAGACGAACACGTGCAGGCCGCCGGCGGTGTCGCGCGCCAGGCCCTTGACCTTGTAGGGCTTCTGCACCAGCGGCTCGGCCACGAACACCCCGCCGTCCAGGCACGACAGCGTCAGCACGTAACCGCCGCCGTCGTCCGCGAGCGGCGTGTGCGCGACGCACGGGCGCCCCGACGCGTCCAGCGCCATCGCATGTCCGTAGAAGTTACCGTCATAGGATAATTGCGCCGACTGCCAGACCCCGCCCTGGCGCCGCGCCAGCTTGATGTTCTCCCCGTACGACCCGGCGATGTACGAAACATAGGGATTTCCCTGCGGATCGACGGTGAGTCCACCCAGGTTGCAGCCCGAGTCGTAGGGGTCGGGATCGGCGACGACCTGCGTGCCGGACCACGAGGCGCCCGACGGACCCGCGTAGTAGATGTTGCCCGGATAGTCGCAGTAGGCGAAGTGCAGCGCTCCCTGCGAGTCGAAGGCGGTCCGCAGGGCCGAGCCGCCGGACTGGCCCGTGGACGCCGCCGTCCAGTTGCCGGAGCCGTCCGACTCCGCGTGGAATACCCTCGTCGTATTCGCCTCCGCCGCGAAGAACGCGAGGTGATCGCGCCCGGCAGCGTCCACGTGCAGCATGGGCGTCGACGGGCTCGAGACGCCCGTCGGCAGCGACACCGCACGACGCGACCAGCCGCTGCCGTTCTGCTCCGTCGCGATGAAGAGAGTGTACGGGCCAGGTGCACCGTCGGTCGAGACGTAGGCGACGCGCGCACGCCCGTCGGTGCCGACCGAGACGGACGGGGGCGGATTCACGTCGGGCCGCAGGTCCACGTTCTGGCGCGTCTGACCGCCGGCGGCGGGGAACTGCACCAGCTCCAGCCCCTTGTACGTGGAGGCGGGCTGCTGGAAGAGCACCGGACGATCCGACGGATCCAGACCGCCGATCCACGGCTCCCACGAGTCGCTTCGGTACACGTCGGAGATGGGTGTGAAGGTTGCTCGCACCGTCTCGGTCCAGGCCGTCCCGTCGCGCCGCTTCGCCCACACGGCGAAGGTCTTGTAGTTCGAGCCGTAGTTGCCGCCCACGTCGAGTCCCAGCGCCGTGACGCGCCTGTGCGAGTCCAGAACGAACGTTCGTCCGGTCGCGGTCTCCTGCGTCCAGAACGCCCCGGACCCGAAGTAGAACGAGTTGCCGTAGCGGGGCCGCAGGTACGCGGTGCCGGAGGCGTCCAGGAGGAAGCTGCCGATTTCGTCCGCGATGGGCGTCTCGGACACGGCCCACCCGGTCGAGGCCGGCTGCGCCACGCTGACATTCGCCCCGCTCGTGCGGAACGCGACCCAGGGCCGGTCCTGCGCGTCCACCGCGATGAGCGGCCCCGACGACCACGAGGAGTAGTAGCTGCCCTGTGAGGCGACAACAGTCTCGGTCCACGCGCCGCCCGAGAAGCGCTTGAGCACAACGTTCCACGGTCCGTGGCCCGACGTGCCCGTGGAAAGCGCGGCAATCGGCGTCCCGTCGGCCAGAATGCCCAGGTCCGCGATCTGGCCCGGCGACGGGCGTCCGCGCTGCCACGTTCCGCCCGTGCGCACGGCGAATCGGAACTCGTTCGTGCCCCCGCTGCCCCCGTAGCGCGGGTAGTACGCGTAGACCGTGCCCGCGCCGTCGACGACCGCCGACGGGGGGCCGAAGCGCTGCGTGCGCACGTCCACATCCGCGTCGACCACCTCGCGCTGCCAGGCGCCGCCGGAGCGCCAGGCGTGCCGCAGCCAGGCGTCGGCGAGGTCGCGGTACATGGCGTGGGGCTCGCCCTGCGCGTCCCAGAAGACGTAGCCGTCCGTGCCCCCGGAGGGCTCCGGTGCCACGACGACGGACGCCACGGGGCACGTGCCGCAGTCCACGCTGCGCTGCGTTCCGCAGTTGTCGGCGGCCTGGACGCTGCCGCAGGTGTGGCTCGTGCGCGTGCAGAACGCCGCGTTCGTCTCGGGCGTGCACCCGCAGCGATTCGGGGTGGAGTAGGCGTCGCCGCCGCAGGTCTGCGCTGCCGGGCAGCCTCCGCACTGCGCCGTGCGGGTGCGGCCGCAGTTGTCGGTGCCGCCGTAGCTGCCGCATTGCTTGTTCAGGCGGCTGCACATCTGCGCGTCGGTCTCGCCGCTGCAGGCGACGCAGTTGCCCGCGGAGCTGCAGAGCTTGCCGACCTGGCACGTGCCGCACTCGACGCTGCGGCTGCGGCCGCAGTTGTCGGTGCCCGAATACGGGCCGCACGCGCGGCCGACCCGCTGGCACAGGGTCGCGTCGCTCTCGGACGAGCACGTGGTGCAGACGTTGGACGAGGAGCAGGTCTTTCCCGTTTGACACGTGCCGCAGGAGGCCACGGTGCGGCTGCGGCCGCAGTCGTCGGTGCCCGCGACGCGCCCGCAGTTCTTCCCGAGGCGGCTGCAGAAGCGCGTGTCGCTCTCGGCGGTGCACCCGCACGTGCCCGGCGTCGGTCCGCCGCCGCACGACTCGGGCGGGTTGCATCCGCCGCACTCGACCTGGCGCACGGTGCCGCAGCTGTCGGCTCCCTGCGCCGCGCCGCAGTTGCGGCCCAGGCGCCCGCACAGCGACGCGTCGTCCTCGGGCACGCAGGGCGGCGCGCACCGGCTCTCGTCGCAGTTGCCGCCGGCGCAGTCGGAGGCCGCGGCGCAGAACTGGCCGTCGGCGCATTTCTTCGCGCACGAACCGCCGCAGTCCACGTCCGCCTCGTCGCCATCGACTTTGCCGTCCGTGCAGGTGTCCGGGCCTTCGCGCTGCGGAGGACTGCAGGCGACGCAGGCGAGAACGGCCGCGCAGAGCATCCGGGACGCGTGCATGACGAAACCTCACTCGGCAGCGAGCCGTCCGAATCGCCGCACGGCGCGGCCGCCGGGGACCGATTCGTACCACTCCGCGCGGCCGGGGCAAGCGCCATGCCCTGCGGGGGTCCGGGCGCTGCTGTCAGCGCAGCTCCACCCAGCCGGCCAGGCTTCCCGCCGAGGCGAATCGATCCCCCGCGCACGAGAGCGGATCCGCGTCGCGAGCAGCGCGGTCGACGACGAACTCGGATCTCGAAGAGACGCCGCGGGCCGAATACGCGGCGAAAACCTCGTCGGTCGTCGCGTCGAAATAGGAGACGAGCCTCGACGACTCCCGGTCCGTCGCCGCGCGCACGGCGATGTCGGACATCGTGTCGTCGGAGGCGTGGCGGCCGAGCCGCTGCCCTGCCGTTACCCGGCTGCCGACCGCAAGCGAGGCTTCGGCCGCCACGTGGAAAATCGCCACGTCGAACGCCGGCGAGACGTCCGGCGCGAGCGACACCTGCACGCCGACGCCGTTGCCTTCCGGCATCAGGCGCCGCACCGTTCCCGTCACGGGCGA
>Ga0172370_10011354_pt1 | contig 10060 bp, 8 predicted proteins | sample LakKiv5m_FD_114538 | JGI IMG/M metagenome (GOLD analysis project Ga0172370, IMG submission 114538) | Freshwater microbial communities from Kabuno Bay, South-Kivu, Congo - kab_022012_11.5m | ecosystem: Environmental > Aquatic > Freshwater > Lake | place: Democratic Republic of the Congo...
AAGGATTTTATTCTTCTAAACATTTACTACCCAAATGGAAAAAAGAACGAAGAACGTTTGCAGTATAAAATGGATTTTTATGATGCTTTTCTTGAGTACACAAACAAACTTGTTAAAAAGGGAAAGAAACTTGTCATCTGCGGTGATGTAAATACCGCACATAAAGAAATTGATCTTGCAAGACCAAAAGAAAATTCCAAAGTATCTGGGTTTTTGCCAATTGAACGTGAATGGCTCGATAAATTTTTTGCAAATGGTTATCACGATACATTCAGAATGTTTAATGATGAACCAGAAAATTATACGTGGTGGGATCAGGTAACGCGTGCAAGAGATAGAAATGTAGGCTGGAGAATTGATTACTTTTTTGTCAGTGATAATTTTAAGAAAAGCGTTAAGGATGCTTTTATTATGCCTGATGTTCTTGGATCAGATCACTGTCCTGTTGGGATTGATATCGAACACAAAAATTAGTTTTGAATTTTTTTATTTGGTTTGTTGTTATATCTTCAAATTAAATTTTATACTAATCTGATTTGATGAAACTGAATATTACAACAATCCAATTTATAATTTATATTGTTTTTGCAGCAGCGTTTTGCAGCTTTGCACAACCAAAATCTTTAGCAGAAGCACAGCTTGTTGTTGATTCTTTCTCCCCTCAAAAGGATTCCATAGTTTCGGTTGGTGTTTTAATAAATCTAAAAGATGATTGGCACATTTACTGGAGAAATCCCGGCGATAGCGGTTTGCCTACAGAAATTGATTTTACTTTACCAGTTGGATTTAAAATTACTGGAATAAAATATCCAATCCCCAAGATTTTTTATTCTGAGGAAATTGTTAATTATGGTTATGCTCACCAGGTTTTGTTGATTAGCGAAATAATCATTCCTAAAGACTTTAAACAAAAAGAAATTTCAATCACAGCAAAGTTAAGTTCTTTAATCTGTAAAAATTTGTGCAAAGCTTTTGATACCACACTAACAATCAAATTAGATTTAACTAAAGATTTTTATCCAGAACAACATATCTCTGATTTATTTAATTATACAAGAAATCTTTTACCAGTTGTTGATCAAAACATAAAAGTCTTAACAATAAAAAATTCTAATTCTATTTCTCTTTTAATTGATAAAAAAATTTTATCTGAAACTGAAATAAACAGTTTTGAATTTTATCCTTATCAAACTGGAGTTTTAAAGAATGTAGCAAAACAATCAAACTATTCTATGGGAAAATATTTAGAACTCACTTTAGAACCCGATCCATTTAGAATTGAAGAGCCAAAAGAATTAAAGGGAATTATTCTTCTAAACAATGATCAAACAAAAGCATATGAAATTAATATTCCAATAAAAGATTGAGTAATAATCATTAGGAAATCATAAATAAAAAGGAGCAAATTATGTATAAAACTTTTTCGATTATTTTTCTTGTGTTATTCGGTATTACAGCTTTTGCGCAAACTGCAAAGCTTAATGAACAAGCACCGGATTTTAAGTTAAAAGATTCAAACGGCAAAGAACATTCGTTAAGTGATTTTAAAGAAAAAGTTATTGTTTTAGAGTGGGTTAATTTTGATTGTCCGTTTGTTAAGAAACATTATAACTCAAAAAATATGCAATCACTTCAACTAAAGTACACAAAGCAAGATGTTGTTTGGTTATCAATTTGTTCATCTGCAGAAGGTAAGCAGGGTAATTTTACAAATGATGAAATTAATAAAAGAATAAAAGATCATAATGCAAAAATGAGTGCTTATTTGATTGATGCAGATGGTAAAGTTGGTAAAATATACGGCGCAAAAACTACTCCGCATATGTATGTAATTGATAAAGAAGGAAAATTAGTTTACGTTGGTGCAATTGATGATAAGCCTTCGACTGATGCTGCTGATGTTAAAGATGCAAAAAATTATGTTAGCACTGCACTTGATGAATTACTTGCAGGAAAAACAGTTAGTTTTCAAAGTTCGACTTCTTATGGATGCAGTGTAAAATATTAATTGTTAAATTGTAATCGTAAAAATTTTATGTTATAAAAATGATTAACGAAAAAAGAATACGATTACTTCAAAAAGGGAATGAAACCAATGGTCCAATTGTTTATTGGATGAGCCGTGATCAGCGAGTCCATAATAATTGGGCTTTATTGTTTGCACAAAAGTTAGCTTTAGAAAATAAAAGAAGTTTAGTGGTTGTTTTTAATCTTGTACCAGATTTTCTTGAAGCAACAATACGCCAATATGGATTTATGTTAAAAGGTTTACAGGAAGTTGAAACTGAATTATCTAAATATAACATTCCATTTATTTTAACAACCGGAAAACCGGAAGAAGCAATACCGAAATATTTAAATACTCTAAAAGCCTCAATTCTTGTATCTGATTTTGATCCATTAAAAATAAAACGAATCTGGAAACGTGATGTTGCAAAGCAAATATCAATTCCGTTTTATGAAGTTGATGCACATAATATTGTTCCTTGTTTATATGTCTCTAATAAATTAGAATTCGCGGCTTATACAATTCGTCCTAAAATTCATAAAGGATTAATCGAATTTATGGATGAGTTTACTCCAGTTAAAAAAATGAGCAGAAGTGAAATTTCATCAGATAAAATTGATTGGAATAAAATTGAAAAATCATTAAAAATAAATTTTAACGTAGAAGAAGTTGATTGGATAAAACCTGGAGAAACTGAAGCTGAAAAAGTTTTTAATCATTTTTTAAAAAATAAATTTGAGGATTATCACGAACTGAGAAACGATCCAACAAAAGATTATCAATCTAATCTATCTCCATATTTACACTTTGGACAAATTTCTGCACAACAAATTGCATTAGAAACAGAAAAGTTTGATGGAAACCCTGAATCAAAAAAAGTTTTTCTGGAAGAATTAATTGTGCGAAGAGAATTATCTGATAACTTTTGTTACTTCAATAAAAATTATGATTCATTTAATGGATTTCATGACTGGGCAAAAACAAGTTTAAATGATCATCGTAAAGATGAAAGAGAATTTGTTTATACTCTTGAAAAATTTGAAAATGCAAATACCCACGAAGATTTGTGGAATGCTGCTCAAATGGAAATGGTTACAAGAGGAAAAATGCATGGTTATTTGAGAATGTATTGGGCAAAGAAAATTCTTGAGTGGACAAAATCTCCTGAAGATGCTTTAAAGATCGCAATTTATTTAAATGATAAGTACGAGTTGGATGGGCGAGACCCAAATGGTTATACCGGAGTTGCCTGGTCAATTGGCGGAGTTCATGATCGCGCCTGGTTTGAACGACCGGTTTACGGAAAAATAAGGTATATGAATAAAAACGGTGCCGCAAGTAAGTTTGATATCAAATCTTATATGCAAAAAAATCTTGCTTAATACTTTAATAATGATGTAAAAAATTTTTTGTTATTAAGTAAATATCTCACATCAAAAAATCCGAAATTCCTATAATTTCCAATATATTCTTATAGTTTTTGATTATTTTTAACGGCACTTAATTTGCAAAGTATAGTTGGTTTAAATAACAATATTAAAATTAATGTTTAATTTTAACAGAATCTGGACAAAATCGCAGAAACTTCAACTAAGACTGACAATACAGTTTTCTTTATTTTTCATATTAGTTTCGGGGTTTATTTTCATTTATTTCACCACAAAATTTGAAGATCAGGTAAATGAAAAATACACATACAAAGCAGATGTGTTTGTAAATTTCTTCAAACAAAACCCGCAGGTTTTTACAGAAAAAAAATTTTCTAATCCCGAAATTTTAGAAAAGCTGTTAAATTTTAATGACGCTGTTTACCTTGTAGTTGAAGGCAGCAGCGGACAATTATTAGATGCATTAAATCTTGAAATAGCAGAAAGACATTTATACATACTTGCAAAAGCCGATGGCGAAGGAATTTCTAAAGATGAAAAAGTATATCGTGTAAGGCTGCCAATTAAGCTTAAGGATGTAAGTGGAAAAGTTTATGTTGGATTTAATTCCGGTGATGATGCACAATCATTATTTAAAAACAAGCTTCTTACTGCATTATTCAGTTTAACAATTTTACTTGCGGGAATTGTATTTACATACTTTTTAAGTTCTATTTCATTCCGTCCGTTAGCCAAAATAATCAAGACTTTAGATTCCGCTCCAATAAATTCAAGTAAAAATTTAACTAAAGATCTTAGAAAAGACGAGCTTGGTATTATTGAAGATAGAGTGAAGCTGGTACTAAACGAGCTTGATAGATCAACTTCTGAAGTTGAAAATCTAAACAAAAAGTTGCACGATGTTTTTAAAGATAAAATTGCTGAATTAAATTTTGAGATTAACCAGCGCAAGAAAGCAGAAATATCTTTACAAAAAAGTGAAGAACAATTTAGAACAGTATTTCAAAATGCGCCGATTGGCATTGTAATTATTTCTAATGATGGAAAAATATTAAGTGTAAACAGATCGTTTTGTAATACAATAGGATTTGAAAAAGATGAAGTAATTGGTGTACCGATAAAATACTTATTTGATAAAAACGATCTTGAGGGATTTAGTAGTTCAAAACAAGATCTTTATCAAGAAGCGATTGCAGATCTTGATACCGAAAAGCAATTGCTAAAAAAAGAAGGTAAAGAAATAAATGTACTTGTAAAATCAGTTGCGGTTTTTGATGAACAAGGAAAAGTTAAACATTATGTAATGCAGGTTCTTGATATTTCTGAAATAAAACGTGTACAGCTTGAACTTGTTGAAGCACTAAATAAAGCTGAAGAATCAGATAGATTAAAAACAGCATTCCTGGCGCAAATGTCGCACGAAATTAGAACGCCGCTTAATGTTATATTAACCTCAATTCCATTATTAGCTGATGAAATTTCTGATAAAGATGATGAGCTAAAAATTATATTAGATTCTGTAAAAAGTGCAGGCAAAAGATTACAAAGAACAATTGATATGATACTCAATATGTCATCAGTGCAAAGCGGAAATTACAAACCTACATTTGAAAAGTTTGATTTGCTTATTGATCTTAACAAAATGGTAAACGAGCTAAAATCATTAAGCGATGATAAAGGACTAACGCTTAAATTTACACATACTGCCGGCAAAGCAATAATAAATGCTGATCGTTACACTGTTAATCAAATATTCCAGAATCTAATCAACAATGCTATAAAATATACGTTAAAAGGTTACGTTGAAGTTTATATAAATGATTCCGATGCTGATAAACTAAAGGTTGAAATTCGTGACAGCGGAATTGGCATGAGTGAAGAATATCTGCAAAAATTATTTATGCCTTTTTCTCAGGAAGATGTTGGACACAAAAGAGAGTTTGAAGGAAATGGGCTGGGCTTGGCTTTGGTTAAAAAATACATAGAACTAAATCGTGCAGAAATTAAAGTTGAAAGCGAAAAAAATATTGGTTCGGTATTTACAGTTGTTTTTAACTTAAATGTTGATTTTTCACTCAATGAAAATTCAGATAAAAACATAAAAAAATACGTTTAGTTTTTTTATTCCTGCCTGTTATATTTCTATAACTAATCCAAAACATTATTAGATAGAAGAATGAGCAAATACAAAGTACTGTCTTTTTATAAATATGTAAATGTTGATGATCCGGAAAATCTTGCCAAAGAACATCTTGATTGGTGTATAGATAACGGAGTTAAAGGTAAAGTTTATCTTGCTAAAGAAGGAATAAACGGTTCAATTTTTGGTGATGCTGAAACAACAGATAAATATAAAACTTATATTAAAAGTTATAAAATATTTGAAGATGTTTGGTTTAAAGAAACTGAAACAGATGTAATTGCATTTAACAAAATGCATGTAAGAGTTAAATCAGAAATTGTAAACTCTGGATTATCAGAAACTAAATTAGAACATACTGCACCAAAACTTACACCCGAGCAATTATTAAAATTTTATCAGGACAAAAAAGATTTTATAATTATTGATACAAGAAATTGGTATGAAAGTAAGATAGGTAAATTTAAAAACGCAATTACTCCACATATAACTCACTTTAGAGAATGGCCAAAAGTTGTGAAGTTATTAGAGGGGTATAAAGATAAAACTATTGTTACTTATTGTACCGGCGGAATTCGCTGCGAAAAAGCTTCAGCTTACTTGCGTGAACAAGGATTTAAAGATGTTTATCAAATAAATGGCGGAATTTTAAACTACATCCAGCAATTTCCTGATACTTATTGGGAGGGCGGAATGTTTGTTTTTGATGATCGCAAAGTGTATGAACCAAATACAAAAGAAGAGCTGAAGTACACTGCAAATTGTCATTTCTGCGGTAAGCCAACAGCATATCATATAAATTGTCATAATCAAGATTGCGATAAAATTATTGTTTGCTGCCACGATTGCAAAGTAAAAAATGATTATTGCTGCAGTGATGAATGTCGTAAGAGCAATAATAAAAGAAAATCATTCAATGGTTAGTTTTTATGGATGATGAACTTAAAAAAGAAATTGAGCAAAGTATTAAAAAATCCAAACCACAAACAAAATTTGATGAGTTTAAAAAATGGATTCCCTCAATTATAATTTTTCCGATTGCACTTTATTGGGTTTTAAATCGTGGTGATTATGGTTTAATAGACAATGCTGATTTAGTTATACACGAGGCAGGACATTTTTTCTTTAAGTTTTTTGGAGAGTATATCTACACACTTGGCGGTACTTTAATGCAAATTATTCTTCCATCAATTATTTTTTTCTACTTCTTTAGAAGCGAGTATAGAACAGGAATGCAATTTTCACTTATGTGGCTTGGGCAAAATTTTATAAATATTTCAGTTTACGCCGCCGATGCACAGGCAAGAAGATTACCTTTGCTTGGCGGTAATAAGGTTTATCACGATTGGCATTATTTGCTGGGCGAAATTGGTATGCTGCAATTTGATGCTGAGGTTGGATATTTATTTTTTGGTATCGCAATAATAATTTTTATTATCACTCTAATTATGCCTCTCATTACTCAAAATTAAGTATTATCTTTTGCCTCAAAAATTTTTGACTGTCATCTAATGAAATATTTAATCCTAATAATTATCAGTTTAATTGCAATAAATATATCTGCTCAGGTAGATACAGTAAAAGCATACTATGCAAACGGAAAACCTGAAGCAATAATCTTATATGATAAAAATATCAGGCAAGGCGAATCTGTTTTTTATTATGAAAACGGAAATCTTAAAGAAAAAAGAAATTATGTTAATGATAAAGTTTTTGGAACGGTAACATCATATTATGGAAATGGTAAAGTTAAAGAACTTTACAGCATAGAAGATGGTAAACGAGAAGGACCAGCAACTTATTATGATTCCTTAGGCAGCGAAATTGAAACTGTTATGTTTGAAAAAGGAATGAGAAAAGGACAGGAATATTTACTTGTTGGTGAATATAGAGAAGAAGATTATCAAAAACTTTTGGCAGAATGGAAAGCAAGACAGCAGCAAAAAGAAAAGCAAAACAGTAACAGCGATTTGAATCTTCCGCCGGTTGAAGAAGAAAAAATAAATATGGAAGATGACCCAGCTTACTATTCAAATTTAGAAGTTATGCCAGAGCCAATTGGCGGCTGGAATACGATTTATAAAAAATTAGTTTATCCTGCCGAAGCAAAAGAGAAAGAGATTGAGGGTGTTGTTAAAATATTGGCGTTTATAGAAAAAAATGGTGAAGTTTCTTCTGCGCAGATTGTTGAGGGAATAGGTTATGGTTGTGATGAAAATGCAAGGCTCTCTGTTTATTACACAAGATTTAAACCTGGATTACAAAAAGGGAAAAAAATGAAAGTGCAAATGACAATACCAATCGAATTCAAATTAAATAAAACATCAAACTAAAAAAAGTTAAACCTAAGTTTTGATAAAATTGATTTCACATCATTGTTCATATTTTCTGATATGATATAATAGTTATTGAATTCCCTTCTTACAGGATAATTTTTTCTTTGCAAATCAAAAAACTTAATTCGTTCTAACTGAGTCATCATCACACTTTTCTTCATTTTGATATCATCTCTTCTTATTGGATAAATCTGATCAATAATATTATTAAGATTTCTTTCTACCTTATCTTCATTCGTTAAATTTAATCTAAAATTATCTGGCTTGTTTAAATTGAAATTAAATACCGGTTCTTTTTGCAAGTAGCTGCAAAGAGATTTATAAATGATTTTTGTTCCGTTTACTTTCCCTTCGTACGAATATCCGGCTATGTGAGGTGTTGCAATTAAAACTTTTTTTAATAATTCTTCATTGATATCCGGTTCGTTTTCCCATACATCTAAAACAACTTTTAGATTTTTGTTTTCTATTTCATTCAGTAAATCATAATTATTTATTACAGCTCCGCGCGATGAATTAATTATGATTGTGCCATTTTTAATTTTGTTAAGATTTTCTTTATTAATAAGATGAAACGTTTTATCTATGCCGGATAAATTTAGCGGAGTATGTAAAGTGATAACATCGCAGCTTAGTATTTCATCAAGCTCAGCAAAGTTTCTCTTATCGCCGCTGCGCTTTAATGGTGGATCATTAAGAATAACTTTCATCCCAAGTGCTTCAGCAAAATATGCAACTTTACTACCAACATTGCCAACACCAACAATTCCAATTGATTTACCTTTAAGTTCAAAATCATATCTTGCTGCAATATTAAATAAAGCTGCAACTACATACTCAGCAACCGAAAAAGCATTACAGCCTTTTGCATCAGCAAAATAAATTTTTTGTTTATCTAAATATTCCAGATCAATGTGATCGGTTCCAATAGTAGCAGTGCCAACAAATTTTACAGGAGTATTTTTTAATAAATCTTCATCAACTTTTGTAATGGATCTTACAATTAAAATATCTTTATCCTTAAGAGATTTGTTTGTAATCTCGCGCCCCGAAATCAATTTAACTTCGCCCAATAAATTAAAAGCAGAGTCAGCAAAAGCTATGTTTTCATCAACAAGAATTTTTAGCATAATTTTTATTTTTACTTATAATGACTAAATTCACAACAGAGATTTGAACTTTTTGCACATAATTATCTCAAACCAAATTAACAGACAAACCAAAAACATGTAAACTCAAATTGTTTTCGCTAAAATAAGGATTTTCTGATGCTAAGCAGACTTTTACAACCCGAAATCCAATCTCTTATCGAAGAGAGACAGCTTGGCATACTAAAGGAAATACTTGTTGAATGGACCCCAGCCGATATTGCAGAACTTCTTGTTGATTTACCAGAAAAAGATCGCGTAATTATTTTTAGATTGCTGTCTAAAGAGCTTGCTGCCGATACTTTTGAGTATATGGACTTTGATACTCAAATGGAATTGTTAAAACTTATGGGTAAAGAAGAAAGTGCAGTAATACTTAACGAAATGGATCCGGATGATCGTACCTGGCTATTTGAAGAATTGCCGGCATCTGCGGCTAAACAATTGATCCAGCTTCTTTCGCCTGATGAACGAAAAATTGCAGTTCAATTGTTAGGTTATCCGGAAAATTCTGTTGGCAGATTGATGACTCCGGATTACATCGCAATAAAACCAACATTTACAATACAGCAAACACTTGATTATATACGCCAGCACGGAAAAAATAAAGAAACACTTAATATAGTTTATGTTGTTGATGAAAAAGGAAAACTGATTGATGATATAAGAATAAAAGAATTTTTAATAGCACCTTTAGATCAAACAGTAGCAGATTTAATGGAAGAAAACTTTGTTGCATTGCATGTTTTTGATGATCAGGAAACCGCCGTAGAAGCATTTAAAAAATATGATAGAGTTGCTTTACCTGTTGTAGATAAAGCTGGAATGTTGATTGGAATTGTAACGGTTGATGACGTTTTTGATGTTGCTGAAGAAGAAACTACTGAAGACATTCACAAGCAAGCTGCTATTGAAGTTTTGGAAGATCCATACTCTGAAATTCCAATACATTTAATGGTTAAGAAAAGAGCACCGTGGCTTTCTTTACTGCTGCTTGGAGAATTTTTAACAGCACTTGCAATGGGTTTTTTTGAAGATGA
>Ga0172370_10011355_pt1 | contig 10060 bp, 9 predicted proteins | sample LakKiv5m_FD_114538 | JGI IMG/M metagenome (GOLD analysis project Ga0172370, IMG submission 114538) | Freshwater microbial communities from Kabuno Bay, South-Kivu, Congo - kab_022012_11.5m | ecosystem: Environmental > Aquatic > Freshwater > Lake | place: Democratic Republic of the Congo...
ACGGCGAGGCGGGGCTTGATTTTGCCACCGGAGAAACCTACGACTTGATGATCCTTGATTTGATGTTGCCGAAAATTGATGGGCTTTCAATCTGTAAGCAAGTTAGGAACGCTAGAATTCACACTCCAATTGGAAACTAGTGAACGACCAAGGCGTTTTTCTAACTTTTTGCGAGCGCCACCGGCAATATCACCGCCAGTTTTAGCGTCACCTTTAAGTTTTGGTAGACCCTTAGAATCTTCGACGCGATGAATTTCGGTGGTAGATCTTTCGCCAAGCATCGTAAAAATTAGTTCTAAATCGTTCATATGATCCCGTAGGTTTTCGCGTTTTAGGTTCTTATGTTTCTTGTATTCGCTGGGAGTAATCCCAAACGTGGCTTTGGAGATTTCGGCGGTTAAAATTTCGTAGTCTCTTTGCTCTTTAGCGCCCCGTTTTTGCCATTCGTCGGTTAGTTCCTCTCGAATAGCAATTCCCCGCATCTGTTTTTCGATCCAATCTTCGGAGTACCCTTTTAGCTTGTAAAGTGCTCAAGTGCGTTTGGTGGCTAGTTCCGGATTTTCGATTTCTTGGACGCGTTCGTAACCCACTTTAGCGAGCCACCTTTTAAATGGTTCAGCCTTAGGGGAGGGGATAGACTGGATAAGTCTAAAAACGCCTTCAGTATTGGCACAATTAACCAGTTGTTGACCTCCCGCAGTCTTAATTAAAAGGAGGGTGGCAATTTGCCCCCACCCTTTTGACAGCTCCTCGTCACGTTGACGCATATCCTTTATATAGCCTTCCGGTTGGACAGGATCTGTCAGCGCAGAAACTATGTCAACTAGGACAAACCACCACTCGTCGTTGTGTAAGGTTTTTCTGATTTCTTTACCCTTAAAGATTGCGATCTTCGTTTCGTCCACATAATTAGACTACCGAAGGAAACACAAATATGCAAGAGGTGAATTTCCTCGGTGTTTAGCCGAGTTTTGATGGTAAAATGTCGTCGTTACGTGATGGGGAGTAGTGTAACGGTAACACGCCACGCTCTGGACGTGGAGACTCTAGGTTCGAGCCCTAGCTCCCCAGCCATGTAAAACAATTACTTTTACTGAAAAACAAGGTAGGTAAATAAGAGGAGAAGTAGTAATAGTCCCAGCCACCTTGGTGTAGTCCTGCCTTTATAAAGGTGTAAGAAGGCCACAAACCCTAAAGTAGTGGCGAGGAGCCATAGCCACTCTTTTGTCGGTATACTTACCTTGCCAGAAAATGCCACTGTAACCCCTCCAATTAAGGTTAGGTTGTAGATATTGCTTCCAATGATATTACCGATGGTGATTTTTTCCTGATCCTCTTCTTGGCTAAAAATCGTTGTGAGTAGTTCCGGAAGCGACGTAGCAACGGCGGTTAGAGTAAGACCGAGTAAAGTTGTTGATAACCCGGTTAGCAGAGATAATTCTTCTACCGAATTTACGATTAAGAAGCTACTTACGGTTATCCCGATTAATAAAAATACTCCCCAAATAGCGTCTTTAGTAGACAATCTTTCTTTTGTCAAAGACTTCAATTCTTTTTTATCCTCTTTGTTTCTTCCTTTGATTCCATACCAGTACTCCAGAAAAGTTATTGCTACAGCGCTACTTAACAGCAGGATACTGCTTATCTTATTAGCTGGTTCATACCGTTGCGTTAGGTAAAAAAGAGCGGTTATGAACAGTAGAAGGAGCGCACTACGTTGAGTTTTGGTAGTACCAATTCTAAGCCTCCCAATAAGTAGGCTTATTGGAAGAACTAGTAGTATATTAACCACGTTTGAGCCGACAATGTTTCCAAGGGCTAAGCCGGCATCGTTTTTTAGTACCGCTGTTGTAGAAACAGCTAATTCTGGCAGAGATGTTCCGAGAGCCACAATTGTTAGGCCAACAATTAGCGGTGAAATACTAAGCGCTGTAGCAATTTTTTCGGCGATTTTAAGAAATCTCTGGGTAGAGAAGAGCAGAACAGTGAGACTCGTAAGGAATACTAAGATAGTTACGTACACAGTTTAATTATACACATTAGTTTAGTAGCCTTTGTGGGAATTTTAGATTAAGGAGGTAACTTAACTAATCAACAAAAGTCAAAGCGGTACCGGGTTTACCCATGCGACCAGTACGACCGATACGGTGGGTGTAGGTCTCAAAATTCTCCGGAAGATCAAAGTTAATAACGTGAGTGACATTGTTAATGTCAAGACCCCGCGCGGCCACATCAGTCGCCAATAAAATGTTGATCTCACTTCGTCTAAAGCTCTCTAGAGTTTTCTGACGGTTGTATTGAGTTTTATCGCCGTGCAAACAGTCGGCTTTAAAGCCTCGAAGGACAAGTTGTTTGCTTAAGCGATCGACACCATGTTTAGTGCGGCCGAAAATTAAGACTTTTTCGAACTCCTTCTTTATTAGTAGGTCACGCAACTGATCCACCTTCTTTTCTTTATTAACCACCTTTACAATATCTTGGTCGATATTTCCCAAAGTGTCCGTTTGTTTAACGGAAATTGTTACTGGGTTTACTACAAAAGCCCGAATGACCTCCTGAATTTTGGGATTTAAAGTGGCCGAAAAGAAAAGTGACTGTCTCTCCTTGGGAAGAAGAGTCATAAAATATTTAATATCATTAATAAAACCAATATCGGCCATTAGGTCAACTTCGTCTAAAACGAAAGTCGAAAAAGTTTTTAAAACAAGGATTTTTCTCTGAATTAAATCCTTAAGGCGGCCGGGAGTACCAATCACAACTTGAGGATTGCGGCTCAAATCTTGAATTTGACGCCACTGACTGGCTCCGCCAATAATTAAAGCCGAATAAATTGGCATACCCTGCGCTAATACCTTTAACTCATCGCGAATTTGCAACGCTAACTCTCTTGTCGGCACCACAATCAAGGCCTTACTAGAACGATTACTAAAGAGTTTGTTAACAATAGGAATTAAGTAAGCGGCAGTTTTGCCGGTACCGGTATTGGCAAGTCCAATTAAGTCCCGTCCGGCTAAAATTTGGGGAATCACTTGGTCCTGGATAGCAGTTGGAGTGGTGTAGCCATGTCTAGTAACATTATTTTTTAGAGCATCGATAATTTCAAAGTCAGAGAATTGGTTCTTTACTGCCACAGCTGGTATAGAAACAGTTGTCTGAGCTCTTTTTACAAAGAGACTCGGGTGTAAACCTATTGATTTAGGCTTAGCTCTTCCATTTTTATTTCGGTGGCCAAAATAGCCACGACCCGCCAGTTGGCGGACGCTTTGAGAACGCCCTTTATACATACTGTTTTATAGATGAAAAATGGAGGACGGAAGTATTCCCACTTCCCAATCTTCTTGCAGTATACTACAAGTCATTTGATTTGTCAAGTAGAAACTTATACTCTTGATGTGTGGCTGCAAATTTAACTGCTTTATTTTCCCCAAAATCTGTAGCTGTTATTGGGGCTTCAAGTAGCCCAGAAAAAGTAGGGGCGATTGTTCTTAATAATATTGTCACTTCGGACTTTAAGGGGGCGATTTATCCCGTTAATCCAACTTCCGATAAAATTGGTAATTTTAAATGCTTTAAGGACGTCAAAAGTCTGCCGGAAGTTGTTGACTTAGCAATCGTCGCTATTCCTACAATGCCGGCTCTTGCGGTGTTGTCACAAATTGGAGAAGTTGGAATAAAGAACATCGTCATTTATACGGCCGGCTTCAAGGAAACCGGTCAAGAAGGTGCTTTACTTGAAAAGCAATTGATCGACCTCGTTAAAAAATACCAACTAAATCTCCTTGGTCCTAATTGCTTTGGTTACGTCAACAATTTATGTCCTCTGAACGTCACATTTGGTAATCCCTCAAGTCAAGTTGGTAATTTGCGATTTATTTCGCAATCAGGCGCATTAGCGGCCAGTCTTTTTGATTGGTGCGAGTCGCAAAATATCGGTTTTAGCGAATTTATCACTCTGGGTAATAAGGCCACGCTTAACGAAAACGATGTCTTAACTTATTTTGCGGAAACAAAGGGGCAATCTGGCATCAACCCGATAGGTCTTTATTTAGAATCAATTGTGAATGGTCCGGAGTTTATGATGATTATCAGTCGAATATCGAAGACGACCCCGATTTTTATTCTTAAACCCGGGAAAACGCCGGCGGCGGCAACGGCTATGAAGTCTCACACCGGCTCAATTGCCGGGGAAGACGCGATTTTGGAAACAGCTTTAAAACAGGCCGGGGTAATACGGGCTGATACTTTTGAAGATTTTTTTGATCTAACCAAATCTTTGGCGTGGGGCAGGTTTCCAACCGGGCCAAGAGTCGCTATCATCTCTAACGCTGGCGGACCGGCTGTTGTTTGTGCTGATGCCATTATTGAAGAAGGTCTAGAGATGGCGGAATTCGACGAGGAGACTCATAAGGAGTTGTTAGATGTTCTTCCCCGGTCAGCGGCGATTGCTAATCCCATTGACGTTTTGGGAGATGCTTTGGCCGATCGTTACAATAAGGCCACCGAAATTATTTTACAAAAACCGGATGTTGACGCTGTCGTTGTTCTTCTAACGCCCCAAGTAATGACCCAGGTCGAAAAAACGGCCGAGGTTTTAGGAAAACTATCAGAACAATATAAAAAGCTAATTTTTTGCTCTTTCATTGGCGGTAAACTGGTGGCCGAGGGTGAGCAAACTTTAAATCGTTACCACATTCCCTCATTTCGGTTTCCGGAAAGAGCTATAAGCGTGATTGGAGCAATGTGGCGTTTTAAGAAGAGGCAACTTGCGCCTGCAGAGCTTGTAGAGTTGGGTTCAGAGGGGAAGATAGGGGAAATCGGAGGGATTCAAGAAATTGTTAAGAAAGCTCTTAATGCCGGGCACAAAACGCTTGATAATTTGGAGGCCAACAATGTCCTGTCACTTGCTGGCATTCCCACGCCGGAAACTAGCATCGTCAAAACCGTAGCCGAGGCCTCGTCGACCGCTTCTAAATTTGGTTACCCGGTGGTCTTAAAACTGTCGTCGTCGGGACTTTTACACAAGAGAAAAATTGGAGGTGTGGTCACCGGTATCAAAAACGAGGATCTTTTGGAATCAGCTTGGGGAGAGTTAGAGAGAAAAATTACACACCTGGATGTTGACATTCAAAAACAAGTGGGGATTCAAATTCAAAAGGAAGTGGTGAGCGGAATCGAAGTCATAATCGGAGTTAAACGCGATCCGACTTTCGGGCCGGTGCTGCTTTTTGGGGCGGGTGGCAGTCTGGTGGAACTTGTTAGCGACCGTAACTTACGACTTTTACCGGTCAACTTATCTCAAGCCGAAGCTCTTGTTAAAGAGTCAAAAATTTATCACCTACTAGAAGGCCAAAATTTAGATAAACTTTACAGTTTACTCGTCAAACTAGGACAACTTATCGAAATTTTGCCGGACGTTACCGATATCGAAATAAACCCTGTCATAGTTACCCAAAACGACGTGTGGGCGGTTGATGGCAAAGTCATCCTCGGTGAAAAAACTCCCGTCGCCTCACCGCAACTTAAGACGGCTATTGTTTCCAATCACAAGGTACTTGCTAGTACTTACCACTATTTTGAAATGACGACTAAAGATCCGTTTGACTGGTTGCCGGGGCAATTTGTAAGCGTTAAAGTGGCCGAAACCAGATTTAATTGCTACTCGGTGGCTGGTAGCGTTTCGTCTAACCGTTTCAACTTGTTAGTTGATATAAAACCGGGCGGTCCCGGCTCTAAGTTTTTTGAACACTTGAAAGTTAACGACACTATCAACTTTTTAGGCCCTTCCGGGGTCTTCACTTTGAAGCCAAATGACGGGGTCGGTCAACTGCTATTCATAGGGACAGGCTGTGGTTTAGCGCCTCTTAAAGCAATGATCGAGACCTCGCTTAAAAACAGTCAATTACCCGTCAACTTGTATCTAGGCTTCGAGACCGTAAACGACGTTTTCTTAACAAGTTACTTTGAAGAATTGTCAAAAGATCATCCTAACTTTAAATACCGGCTTATTGTTCATCAACCGAGTGATGCTTGGAAAGGCGACGTCGGTTTTGTTACCGAATACGTTTGTAAAGATTTTCCTGATGCTAGTAACTGTTCTGCCTATCTCTGTGGAAATAAATATATGGTTACGGATGTCACCGCGAAATTATTGGCTGGGAGTTGTCCTCCAAATCGAATTTATACAGAGAAGTACTAATTAATTTAAGGAGTCTGGCTCCATAAAATTTGACTAATTTATGGAGTTGTGGTACTATAATTTTTGATGATAAAAAGAATCTACGATGATTTGGAAAAGTTAATAAGACCTAATAAAGCCTTAGTAATATACGGTTCACGTCGTGTTGGCAAAACAACCATTCTCAACAATTATTTAAATCAGACTGCTTGGAAGTATAAGCTAGACTCTGGAGATAATATCGAAACTCAAAATCGGTTAAGCTCACAGGATTTTAAGGAAATAATTCCCTACGCAGAAGGTTATGAGTTATTGGCTATAGACGAGGCGCAACGTATCCCTAACATTGGTGTAGGTTTAAAAATTTTGATTGATCAGCTGAACGGATTACGAGTGGTAGTAACAGGCTCATCTTCCTTTGATTTGGCGAATCAGATTGGGGAGCCTTTAGTGGGTCGCAAAACCACAGTTACCTTGTACCCTGTTTCTCAACTGGAGTTACTGCAGAGTGAGTACAACAGCCTTGAATTAAAGGATAAGCTGGAGGAGTTTTTGATTTTTGGATCTTACCCCGAAGTACTGACAGCCAAAACTAAAAAAGGAAAAAGAAATTTTCTAAAAGAGATTGTTAATTCGTATCTTTTTAACGATATTTTGGATTTTGATCGCGTTAAATCCTCGCGCGTTATTGTCGATCTTACTAAACTGCTGGCTTTCCAGATTGGTTGTGAAGTCTCGCTAAACGAATTAAGTCGGAGCTTAGGCGTTGATGTAAAGACTGTTGGGCGGTATTTAGATTTGCTGGAGAAGGCCTTTATTATTGTGAGTGTTTCCGGTTTGCGTCGGAATTTACGTCGCGAAGTTACCAGCAAACGTAAGTACTACTTTTTGGACAACGGGGTACGGAACGGCGTAATTTCCCAGTTTAATGGTCTAGATAAAAGAAATGACGTCGGTCAATTATGGGAGAATTTTATTTTTATGGAACGTCTAAAAAAGCGTGCGTATAAAGAAATCTCTTCAAATTTCTATTTTTGGCGGACGCACGAAGGTCAAGAAATTGATCTGATCGAGGAGCGGGACGGTAATTATTTTGGTTTTGAATTTAAGTGGTCGGAAAAAGGTAGAGCAAAAACTCCCAGCTTGTGGACGGAAAATTATCCAGAGGCCAAGTATAAGACGATTAATCGTGATAATTATTTAGAGTTTATAGCTTGATCGGTAAGTGCCGTCAGCACAAAATTATCGGCCCAGGGTTGTCCGCCAAATCGAATTTATACAGAGAAGTATTAAATTAATCTAACGTTTCACCCCTCTTTACAATTCTACAGGTTTATAGTATACTGACAGAAGTATCTAGAAACCAAACTCATTAGGAAAGAATAAGGAGGGGAAATGAAGACGGTTACTTTGAAGCCGTCGCACGGCTTTGAATTTGATAAAGCCAAGGATGGCTGGGAGCTCGTGGAAAACGTCGAGTGCCTTGGAACTGAAACGCTGGAACTGGCGGAATTCCTTCACAAAGGTGAGAGTTACGTTGGCGGCGACACCATGTTGGCTCGGGCCAAGGACCACGGCAACCGCGCCGGGCAACTGCACGCCGAGCAGCTGCTGCGCCAACAAGACGAAATTCCGGCGGAATGGCGGGAGTACTACCTCGTCTTCTCCGGCACTATTTGGCGGCACCCGCACGGCAACTTGTGCGTTCCGTGCCTCTACTGGACCGGCCGGCGTTGGTTTCTCGACTGGGCTTGGCTCGAGTGCAGCTGGGGTCGGCGCGGTCGTTTGGTTCGCTTCTGCAAGTAACTTCTGGAACCTTTGAACCTTGGTCCCTTGGATCCAAAATTCTGGCCCAATTAGCTTTTTCAATGCTAGTTGGGTCAGTTTTATTTCTGTCGGTAATGTGATATGTTGGCCTCTGGATAGTAGATTGTTACATTCGCGGTCACGGCTACGGATGATCGAATTCCAAAACGAAGTTACTTGGTGCCAGGTGCTGGCGGGTAATACCCCAAGTTATATTCAACTTTGAGAGTATTTCGAGGAGCGGTGGTTTTGATGGCACTTGGTACATAAACGTGGCGACACCCGAACGGCAACTTGTACGTTCCGTACCTCTACTGGAATGGCAAGCGTTGGTATCTCAACTGGAATTGGCTCAAGTACAACTGGAATCGGAACGATCGTTTGGTTCGCTTCTGCCAGTAGCTTCGTTTAACAGGTGGCGCTGCCAGCCGCCTAACATTCTGCCAATCTCATCTACCGGCTCAGAAATCACAAGGTAGTGGCGATTATCGAGCGCTTTTGTTTCCCAAGAAACACGGAGTAATAATTTTAAAATGTCTAGCCGTAGCAATGCCTTTTGAACGTAGGACTCTTTCTTGTCTTTCGGAAGCACCCCAGCCGTGAAGACCAGCTCCATAATGTCCAAAAACGTAGTGTCTATTCTGGCGCCTAGGGTAAAGCGGGCTTTCTTTGGCAGGTGGTCTAATATGTCGTACCAAGTTTTATACGCCTTTACAAGGCTGTCGCTGATCGGTAAATTATTAAAATCATTATTGGGAGTTTTCATAGTACTAGTGAAGGAGTAGGTTTGCCTCTTGGCAACCTGACATCGCAACTTTTAGTAAACATTTACTTAAACGAGTTTGATCAGTTTGTGAAGCATAAACTTAGGGTCAAATATTATGTTCGGTATGCCGACGATTTTGTGTTGTTATCGGAGAATAAACAGTATTTAGAGAATTTTTTACCGGAGATATCTCAGTTTTTGTGGGTTACACTTAGGTTGTCTCTTAACCTAAGTAAGGTCTCAATTAAAACGCTTGATTCTGGGGTAGATTTTTTGGGCTGGGTTCATTTTCCGGACCACCTTATTCTACGGCCGGCGACCAGGCGTCGAATGTTTAATAATGTTTTAAGCAGTTCTAAAATAGCCACACGTATTTCTTATGAGGGCCTATTAAAACATGGTAACACCTTCAAAATAAGACAGAAATTATTGCCACACCCTTGCTTTGTTGGTACTCTTTAAGCAGTGAGTAAAATTTTCACCTTAACAATTGGCGGGGAGGCGGGGCAGGGGGTTAAATCGACTGGGTTGATGCTTGCCAAAGTAGCGGTGCGTTCTGGCTACCACACGTTTGATTATACCGAGTACCCCTCGCTAATTCGTGGCGGTCACAACGTAATGCAGGTTAGAATTTCTACCGAAGAAGTTACGGCGCCAAGCCAAAAAATTGATTTATTAATTGCTCTTAATCAAGAAACAATTGATCGTCATTCAAAAGAACTTAATGCGGGCGCGGGAATTATTTTTGATACTGAAGCCAGTCTTAATACATCAAAAATTGATGGTAACATTCACCTTTACGCTGTACCTTTGTCACACTTTACAAATGGTCAAGAGTTACTTTGTAATATTGCCGCTTTGGGATCAGCGCTAGCTTTGTTGAGTGGCGATTTGACTGTTCTAAAATATTTAATTGAAGAAGAGTTTAAAGATAAAGAGGCGAAGGTCATTTCTGACAATGTCAAAGCCGCTGAACTTGGTTACAACTTTGTTAGAGAAAATTTTCAGAAAGATATTTTACCAACTCTAAAATTGATTGAAGATTCGCCGCAAAAAATGATCGTCAACGGTAACGATGCGACGGCCATCGGCGCGATTGCCGGTGGGTTACAATTCGCGGCTATTTACCCAATGTCACCGATCAACAATATTTTGCATATTTTAGCGCCACTTCAAGAGAAGTATCAGTTTATTTATAAACAACCAGAAGATGAAATTTCGGCAATAAATATGACCATTGGGGCCTCGTTTGCGGGGGCAAGGTCACTTACAGCCACTTCCGGCGGCGGGTTTTGTTTAATGGCAGAAGGCTA
>Ga0172370_10011359_pt1 | contig 10058 bp, 9 predicted proteins | sample LakKiv5m_FD_114538 | JGI IMG/M metagenome (GOLD analysis project Ga0172370, IMG submission 114538) | Freshwater microbial communities from Kabuno Bay, South-Kivu, Congo - kab_022012_11.5m | ecosystem: Environmental > Aquatic > Freshwater > Lake | place: Democratic Republic of the Congo...
GACTGGTAAAAGCCAAAGAGGAAAACCAATCCCAGCGTCCCGAAGACCAGCCAGCGCGACGTGGGAGTCCACAGGTTGGTGTGCTCGCCCTGGATGTGACAGTGCAGGCAGGGTTCCAGTTTGGCGGGTGGAACCTCGACGGATGACAATTCATCCAAAACACCTGGCTGGTAAGCGCTGGCGTGGAGACTGGTGGCGAGGAGCAAGGCTCCCGCCATGAGCAGGATGACGATTCCCCCATAAAGGAATTTGCGGGCTAACTGCATAGTCACCTCACAGTGATGGATAACTTGCCCTGCCTCGCAGTATTGGCTGGACTGGGAGCAGGGCAATGTTCCGATTCCGTCATTCCATCCGCCCTTGGTGTTTCATTTATTGTCAAATGCAGTATAGCACTTGCGACATCCTAAGCCTTAAGACGTTTGGCAACTATTTCCGCGACATCCATCACATTAACCGCTTCCCCGTCGGCTTTTGATGCATCTGTAAGCATGACCATGCAAAACGGACAGCCGACCGCGACGATTTCCGCCCCCGTTGACTTTGCCTCCGCGAACCTCGCTTCATTCACCCGACCTGAGCCTGCTTCCTCCTCCTTCCACATTTGCGCGCCCCCCGCGCCGCAGCAGAAGGATTTCGCTCCGTGACGCGGCATCTCAACCGTCAACGCGCCTGCGGATTTCAGCGCCTCGCGCGGCGCGTCCGTGATTTTATTGTGCCGTCCCAAATAGCATGGGTCGTGGAATGTAACTTTAAGATCGTCTTTCGTTACTTCCAGTTGAATTTTTCCTGAACCGACCAATTCGTTGATGAACTGCGTGTGATGGACAATTTCATAGTTTCCACCAAACGCGGGATATTCATTTTTGATCGTATGCAAACAATGCGGACAAGTGGTCACGATTCGCATTCTTCGGGCGGGCGCGGGTTGGGCGGGGGCAAGCCCCGCCCCGACAGCATTCAGAATCTCCACATTCTGTGTCGCCAGCCCGAAGAAGATATCCTCGCGTCCCGCGCGGCGCGCCGAATCGCCTGTGCAGGATTCGTTCTTTCCCAGTACCGCGAAATTGACTCCCGCCGCGTTCAAAATTTTGGCAAAGGCTTGCGCGGTCTTCTGCGCACGCGCGTCGGTGGCGGGGGCGCATCCCACCCACCACAAAATATCGGGGTCGGGATTCTGCTCGATGGTCGGCACATTGAGTCCATCCGCCCACTTCATGCGGTCGGCTTGACTCACATTCCACGGATTCATGTTGCGTTCCATGCCCTTGAAGGCCGTCTCCAACTGTTTCGGGAACGCGCTTTCCATCATCGAGAGATTTCTGCGGATGTCGAGGATGTCGCGCATCGGCTCGTTGCCCACGGGACAGATGTCCACGCACGCGCCGCAGGAAGTGCAGGCCCAGACCGCTTCGTCCGAGATGAGCGTCTTGAGTTCGCCATCCATCGCGCCGCCATAATTCAGGTGATAGCGCTTGTTGATCTCCAGCGCGGCGGGCGAGAGAATCTTCCCCGTGTTATACGCGGGACAAACCTCCTGACAGCGCATACACATGATGCAGGCGTAACTGTCCATCACCTGCTCCCAGCCGAGGTCTTTCATCTTTGCCGCGCCAAACTGCTCAATCGTCTGGTCTTCGAGATTAATGTATCCCAACTGTCCGATGGATTTCCGCTCGGGCTTGAGCGCGAAATTGAGCGGCGCAAAGAACATGTGGATGTGTTTGGAATACGGGAAGTAGGGCAGGAAGACAAGGATCGCGCCGAAATAGATCCAGAATGCGACGTGCTCTCCCAACACGATCGCGCCCGCGTCCATCCCTGACCAGAGGCTGGCCACCGCGGAAGCGATGGGTTCCCAACTGCTGGCTTCTCCCGCCCCCGCCAGATAAAAGGACGTGTTGAACAAACGCGCGACGTTACAAACGATGATAAACGACGCCACGAAGAACGAATCGCGTTTGATTCCGAACCGCGCCTTGGGATGCAGGAGAGTCGTCTCACGCGTGGACAGGTTCGCGGGTCGGACGATGAATCGCCGCGTCACCATGAACAGGATGCCAACCAGCACTGCTACATTGGCTAAATCCGCCAGGGATTGGTAGAGATTCCCAAAGATGCCGAGATGATCCAGTACGCGCACGCCGCTGAAAGCGTAGATCGGATCGGTCAGGTCTATCACCATCAGCGAGAGGAAACTCCATCCGATCAACAGGTGGAAGATGCTCGGCACGAGTCGGAATCGAAAAACGTTCTGGAAGAATCCAGCCTTCAGGATGACTTTTCCGATGCGTTTTGGAATGAGTCCCCAGTTGACTTTCCCCTGCCCGCTCGAAATATGGCTGATGATCCGCCGTGCGCCTCCATAGGTAAAATACAAAGATGCAACGACGGCAAGCACAAAGAGGATTTTTTCGATAAAGGTGAACATGGCTCATCCCATATTTTCCTCTCCCGCTGGAAGTCCCTTGGTTTTGCCAAGAGGGTAAGGGAGAGCCTCTTTAGTTTAACATAACTTCAATTGATTGTCGCAAAGTTGACCAAACTGTCCCAAATTTCCGTGTTCAATTTATCGTGCTGGGCTTTCGCAAAATCCCAAAACAGGCCTTGCGCCCGCGTGAACGGATAGTGAATGTGCCGCGCCATGTGGACGGTGCGATGCAGGTCAAGCCCCCCTATTTCCACCTTCTTCACGCGGCCAAAGGCCAGTCCGCGCGCCGCCACCATCTCGGAGACGAAGGCAATCCCCACGCCGCGCTCCACGGCCATTTCGATTGCCTCGGGGTTGCCAAGTTCCATCGTCACGTTGAGCATATCCGATGTGATACCGTAGGATTTGAGTCCCTGCATGACGGCTTCGCACGTGCCGGAAACCCCCTCGCGCATGATCACCTTCTGGTCGAGCAGGTCATCGGGCAGGGCGCGTCCGTATGCAGCCCACGGGTGATTGACAGGCACGATCAAATAGATTCGGTCCTCGAAGAGCGGCATGCATTCCAGGTCGCGGTGGTCGAAGTGTTTGCTTGAAACGCCAAAGGGAATGACTTGATTAAGCAGGCGGTCATAAACGTCCTCGCGCCCCATTACTTTGACGCGCGGATGAACGGCGGGATAGTCCTGCTGGAACATCGAGAGCAGGGCCGGCATGAGATATTTCCCGGCAGAGGTCGAACAACCGATGAGCAAATCCCCGCCAATCTCATTTTTGATGTCCTGCAAACTATCCTCCATCAGGCGCGCCGCGCGCAGGACCTCACGCGCCATGGGCAGGAGCGCTTCTCCCACTTCGCTCAGAATGACCGAACGTCCATGCCGTTGGAAAAGTTCCACGTTATAAACCTGTTCCATTGCCTGAATGTTCTGGCTGACAGCCGACTGTGACATGTTCAGCCGCCGCGCCGCCTGACTGAAGTTTTTCTCTTCAGCCGCGACAAGGAAGACGCGCAAAGTGGATAACTCGACCATTTTCTTCTCCCTGATAAGCAACTCTGATATATTTAGATGGTAATGATAAGCGTTTGTCATAGTTGTTGCCAGTGAGAATTGTCAATACTTGCGTGTGATGAATTGGGGAAAAGCCCCCAATAAAAATGCCCGCGAGTTTCCCCGCGGGCATTTTAGGCGTAATGGATTATTCTACTTTACTACGGGTAATTCAGCGGCGACCCAGCCATTCATGCCGCCGTTCAGGTTGCGGATACTGGTGTAGCCCAGGAATTGCAGGTACATCTGTGCCAAGGCGCCGCGATGACCAGACTTGCAGGTTACGACAATGGGAGCCGCCTTGTCGGTGGGCAGTTGTGCCAGGCTGGCGGGCAGGTCGTTGATCGGGACCAACACTGCGCCTTCAATGTGACCATCAGCATCCCATTCCTCCTGGGTGCGAACGTCGAGAATGAAGGGGACTTTCCCGTCAGTGAGTTCAGTATTGAAGTCGGCGGGTTTCACAGCGCCAAAGCCTTCAGGAAGTCCGCTTAAGTAGGCGTCGAGAGCGGCAAATTTGGCGGCATCCACTTCGGGAGCCGTTCCAGCCTCGGGGGCGGCGGGAGCGCCGGTCTCGACCGCGAATTCAGCCTTGATCCAGCCATTCATGCCGCCGTTCAGGTTGACCACATCGGTGTAGCCAAGCAGGCGCAGGGCCATCATACCCAGCGAGCCGCGGTGACCGGAAGCGCAGGTGACGACGATCTTCTGATCCTGCGCGGGCAGTTTATCGAGGTTCTTGAGCAGGTCACGGATCGGAATATTGACGGCGCCGGCAATGTAACCATTGGCTTCGATCTCGGACGCTTCGCGTACATCCACAATGAAAGGCGGGGTTTCAACCAGCATTTCATTGAGTTTGTCCGCTTTGATGCTGTAGAAACTGGCATCGGCAGGCAGGTTGGTGATGAAGCCTGTCATTTCGGAGACCAGCCCCATGACGGGCATGCCGGCAGTCTTCCAGGCACCGATGCCGCCCGCCAGGTTGCGGACGTTCTCATAGCCCATCAGCCGCATGGACATCATGATGATGGCGCCGCGATGACCGGAAGCGCAGTAGACGACAATATTCGCGTCCTTGGCGGGAAGTTTGTCGAGGCTGGCAAAGAAATCATTGAACGGGATGTTGATGGCGCCTTCGATGTAGCCATCCTTGTCCCAGTCGGCAGTCGGGCGCACGTCAATGATTACGGGGGCCGCATCCACCAGTTCTTCGGCCAGTTTGTCCGATTTGACGGAGTAAAAACCTTCGGGCAGGCCGCTCAGGAAACCATTGAGCATTTCGAACAGGGCCTGATCTTCAACGATCGCGGCACTGTTGAGAACGGCGGGGGCTTCGGGCATGGAGCCGGTCACAAGAGGCAGGTTGGCTTTCTTCCAGCCGCCGAGGCCGCCGCCCAGGTTGCGGACGTCCGTGTAGCCCAACAGTTTGAGGGCCGACATCACCATTGCGCCGCGATGACCGGAGGCGCAGTAGACAACGATGGGTTCATCGAGGCCGGGCAGTTTATCCAGGTTATTGAGAACTTCGCGCACCGGGAGGTTGACTGCGCCTTCGATGTAACCATCCGCTTCGATCTCGGAAACTTCGCGCACATCCAGCAGGAAGGCGGGTTTGTCCACCATTTCTTCGCTGTACTTGGCGGCGCTGACGGAGCCATAGCCATTTTCAGATGTCAGCCCGGCGACCAGTTCTGTGAACAACGCCTGGGCATCGGGTCCCGTTTCCACAACGGGCGCTTCGGTGACAACGACCGGGGCTTCAGTCACAACAACCGGAGCCTCGGTGACCACAGCAGGTTCAGCGGCGGGCGCGCAGGCGCTCAAGATCATGCTGAACACGATCAGAAGTCCAAACAATGCTTGCACTTTCTTCGACATGTGATTTCTCCTTATGATTTTGAATCTTTCATTTGAAATCGTCCCACAGGTTTGATTGCACATCACAATGATGCATGCGGGGCGTTATTCACAATTTACTGCTCCAACTTGTGGCAGCCTGAACAATTTTCGTCGCGATAGGCCGCGTGGTTTTCGGGACTCAGGGGCGCATTGCGAATGCCTTTCGTATGGCAGGCTGTACACGCGTCCGAGATATGCTCCAAATGGTCGGCGGGCATGGCGGGCGCATTGAGCGCCTGTTCGATTGTGACCGCCGGCGGCAGCGCTTCGACAATCACGGAAAGGTTGGCATCCATCTCCTCGGGTTTGACCTTGTCCGCGGTCAGGAAGATGCTGGCATTTCCACCGTGGCACGCTTCGCAGGAGGCGTTCTGGGGGGTGTTCTTCTGAATATTGTGCGGCGTTGAGTAGACCCAGGTGGGCAGTGCATTGAAGTCGGGCAGGAGATTATCGCCGTAATGTTCGTACGCGTCAGCCGCAACCGGAACATGCCGCACAGGCACATAGGCGTAGGGCCGTTCTTCGGATTGGATCGGGTTGCGGCCAATCAGGAAGGTTTGATACGTCGCCTCGGTCTCGAAAAACGGATTGCCGCTGGTCTCGCTGACAGCCACATGACAACCATCGCAACTCGTATACGTGACCGAGTGGCAGACCTGGCACGAAAGTTTATCGCCATGCACCTGGTGCATCGGATTCTCGTCGCCACCGGGAACCGCCTCTTCATGGCAGTCCACACATTGAGGGGATTCCATGCCGGCAAAGCGATTGGCCTCGGTAGTCGTTGCATCGGTGGCAGTGCCGTGCAGGTCCGCGCCTTCGTGGCATTTTATGCAGTTCATGCGCGCTTCACGGAAATGCACATCGCCTGGAATTCCCTCATTCTTGCCGAGAAATTCATTGCCCACGCGGCTGCCGTGGCAGGCCGTACATGAACGCGTCATTGGCGGGGTCGTCTCGAACACGTGGCCTGTGAATAAACCGCCGCCCACATTTTGCGGCTGGGCAACATGGCATTCACCACACGTCGTATGGCAGGTCGCGCAATGATTGCCGAACATCTCTTCGAGCACAGGATGATTCTCGGGGATATTGCCGCCGCGCGTATCGAGCGCAGTCCAATAGCCCTGCTGGGTGGAATGAAGCGCAAATGGATAGGTAGCCGTCTGTTCGCCGTGGCACTCGCCGCCGCAATACTTTTCCGGTTCCGAACTTGGGCTGGCGATCAACCCCTCGTGTGCGGCATCCTTGTCAGGCAACGGCACACCGCCGTGACAATCCACGCATGCAATTTGCCCGTGGTCGGTCGGCAGGAACTTCTCGGCGTCCACCAAAACTTTCTCCCATGGCTCCAACGGAGCCACATCGCCCCCTCAGCCAACCCCTTTGGATTCGGTCTCAGCGGGCGGTTCGGGAGCCGCAGTGTCAATCAACCTTTGCTTGTCTGTGTGGCAGTTCAAGCACTCGTCACTGGCAGGCGCGGCAGAATCCACCGCTTCCGCAGTGGATTCCACGGCGGGGTCTTCCGTCCCGGTGGCCGTGTCAGCGGGGGATTTTGATGTACACGCAGTGAGCGCAAACAGGGCAATAATCAGCAAAATGGCAGTTTTTGTTTTTGGCAAGGTGGCCTCACAATTTGCGTATTATTTCACAAATTTTATTCCAATTCCTTATACAAACAAGTGATTTATATAACATTTACTTATTAGACTTGCTTATAAGAAAGTATCACCTGCGCTAAAGAGCATTTTTCCCCCCCGTTCTTCAGATGCTTCGACACCGCCCGAATCAGGCTTCATCCTGCTTCCGTTTAAAAAGCGACAGCCGCTTTTGAAATTGGCCGTCCACAGCGGGCTGAAAATGTGCTATTCTATTTGCAGTGAAGGAGGAATCATGGAAATTATTGCACTGCCGCAGGGACATGTGGTGTTACCGCTCGAGATTTGCCGCAAACTGGAAATCGAAGCAGGCATGCGCCTGGAAATTGAGTTTGACCGGAAGACAGGATGTATCCGTTTGCGGCCCATAAATCATGGCCATGTTTTGGGCAACGAGAGGGAAAAGTTGAAGCCAAAAAGAAAACCGCTTGAAAAGAAGCGGCTAAAATAATTTCCGGTTTTTTACCGCAAAGAGCGCCAAGGACGCTAAGTTTTAATGCTTTTCTTTGCGATCTTAGCGAACTTTGCGGTTCAATTTTGACATTTGTACGGTAGAGAAATTTCCGGATGAAAAAACGTGCGTTTCGATTGCCCGCTTTTACTGGCTGATATCGTTCACGTACTCTATCGCCCCCTGGCAGGCCTCCGGCAAATAGAGCGAAACGTTTTCCCAGGTCAATTCCAGGTCGTTGAATTGCGCCCCTTGAATTGCATCCGCAAGGCAGGCCGGCCCGGCGTTATAGTTGACCAGTGTGAATTTCCACAAATTCTCGAATGAGGTAACGTCCCCGGGGTTTTCATCCGTATAATTGCGGATAACCTGGCCGGTCTGTTCACAATTGGCAGTCAGCGTATGCGCAAAGACCGTGACCGAGAAGTCCGCCTGGGTCAAGTCCAAGCCAAGCGGACATTCCTGGCAGGTGGCATCCACGCTTGCAACCAGGGACTGGCGCAAGAGAATTTGCTCGTCCTCCGACAAATGCATGTAGCCTTTCCCACAAGCCTCGCTCGACAATACAAGCGGACAAAACTGTTCGTAAAATGACGAATTCCAAAACAGGGTGGTATCGGCGCCGTTTTCGGTGAGTTGGCCCAGTCCAACGTCCCCCCCAGCCTGGTAAATACCCGGCCAAAACTGGCTCTCGCGCGCGAACAATCCCTTCAGCAACCTGGCCAGGACATCCGCATCCGCGGCAATGGCGAGGATGAGTTCATCGAAACGATTCTGCCACTCGGTAACAGCCTCGCGCGCCTGTTCCAGCCCGCATTGATTCACGCCGCCTCCCGGGACCAACCCGCCGTCCGCACAGGTGCTGGCATCCACCACGCCCTGCAGAATCAAATTTGCGGCGAGGTAGGTGTATGGGATGTCACTGCTGAGTTCCTCGCTTTCGGTGGGAGTGGCCAGCCATTCCGGCGGCCCGCCAACAGGAGGAAACGATCCCCACGAGTCGGCGCAAGTTGCGACAGTCTCACCCTGCCATTGGGTGGAAAGCACATCCACGTACCAGTAGAGTTGATCAGGATCGCCTTCGTCCGCCAATTGAACGCGGACTTGCGCGCTATACACAATACTGCTGTCCCCATACGATGAGTAGGCCCAGAATTCGATTGCCGCACCCTCCTCGTCGGTTTCCGTCAACGTGAATTTGCAGACATCGGTTTCATCACAGACAAAAGATTCGCCATCATACGTCCCTTCCACACGGATAATGGCCTCATTCGGAAGAGGTTCGTGCCCGCTAATGACGATGGTCGGTTCCGACTCGCAAATATTTGTGGAGGCGCTTAGGACGGGTTCGCAATCCTCGAGCGTAATCCAGGCTTCGGCGGGAGGCAGATCCATGGCGATCTCTTTTTCAGCGAGCCAATCGTCCACGGGAAAGACATAATAGCCTTCGCATTGACTGGTTTTTTTCTTTGTGCAGGGTTTCTGTTCGACCCATTTTTCGTAAACGGATTCATCGCAATTCAAGTACACATCCCCCAGGGTGGGCGTGCCTTCATGATCCACGGTCATCGAGCATACAACCTCATGCCCCTTCCAGGTTGCCATCCACCACTCGTAAGCGGTGTATTCAACAGCGATCACGGCATATCGGTCCGGGCCGGGGGGAGGATTGGCCTCAGCGGCAGGCTGGAGGTCCGAATTGGGCACAATGGAAGGGATCCGCGCAAAAGCAGAGCCGAAGATGGCGCTCAGTAAAACAAGGAGGCCAGCCAAAGGTTTATTCATAGCCCTGAATCAAAGAGTCCGCCCTGATTATAGCGGACTCTGCTACAGTTGGCTATTCCTTTTTCGCGGCTTCTTCGTCCAGGTCTTTCAACGTTGACAGGTCCTGGTCCAGGTTGCGCGAGCGGATGAAAATGCTCACGACATAGATCGCCATTGTGGCAAATGCAATCGCATATCCTGCGATCATGTAGTTGGTTGTGTCGGGGATGGTATCCATGGGAACTCCATTAAATTGTGACTTTAAGCCTGAGTTGCTCGACCTTTTCCTGCAGGTCTGCAAGACGAATGCGGCGCCAGAACAGGTCGATGAAGATGACGGTGAAGGCAAAGAGCGCGAAGAAGAATGCGACCCTCATGTCAGCCGTCATGCTGAAACCGCCCTGCGCCTCCGCCGACTGGTTGCCAATGACGACGGGATGAATGGTGCGGAACATGCGGATGACCATGAACGTGATGGGAGCGCTGATTCCGCCCAGCAGGGTGTAGACTGCCCCAAAGCGGGCGCGGCGTTCGGGGTCTTCGATGCCCTGGCGGAGCATGAAGTACGCGACGTAGATCAACTCGGTGACGGCGGCGGTGGTGAGACGCGGGTCCCACGTCCACCAGGTATTCCAGGCGGGGCGCGCCCAGACGGAGCCAAGCACAATGGTGATAAAGAAGAAGATCAGGCTCACTTCCACTGCGGCGACTTCGACACGGTCCCATTTGAGGTCCTTGGTCACAAGGTAGATAACACCCGTGACTGCCGCAAGGATAAAGCCGAGCAGGCCGACCCACGC
>Ga0172370_10011364_pt1 | contig 10055 bp, 6 predicted proteins | sample LakKiv5m_FD_114538 | JGI IMG/M metagenome (GOLD analysis project Ga0172370, IMG submission 114538) | Freshwater microbial communities from Kabuno Bay, South-Kivu, Congo - kab_022012_11.5m | ecosystem: Environmental > Aquatic > Freshwater > Lake | place: Democratic Republic of the Congo...
GAGCCGTACTCGGTGCGCGCGATCTTGCCGAAGCGCAGTCCGAAGGGCCCCAGGCCGACGTTGATGGCCGCCTTGCGCGGGATGCCGGCCGCCGTGAAGCTCGTGCCGTTGGGGCTGCCGTCGGCGGTCCACCGGTTGCGCGAGCTGTTGACGACCTCGGTCATGAAGGCGCGGTCGAGCTTGTCCGCGTCGCTCGCGCCCAGCCCCAGCAGACTGCCCAGGAACGAGGTGAGCAGCGGAGTCTTGACCGCGTTGAACCACTGCATCCCTCCGGCGATGCCCGCCAGAGGGTACGACTGGTAGGCCGGGTTGTACTTGGTCACCTCCGAGGGCGACACCAGCGCCGCGCGCGCCATCATGGCGCCCGACACGGCGAACTGCGTCACCCCCAGCAGAAGGTTGCACCCGTCCAGCATGGGAATGCCTATGATTGCGGCGATTTCTATCAGTATCTGGAAGACCATGACGATCATTTCCCATATCTTGAAGATGAACCCGATGTAGGGGATGTAGCTCAGCAGGTTCAGCACCGCGCGGGCGAAGGTCAGGTACGAAAGGACCGCCATCATGTTCATCATCGACGAGTAGTGCACGACCATCGCGCGATTCGTGTAGGCGAAGAAGTTGAGCGCGCGCGCCTCGTAGGCGGCCGTGGCGTAGGCGCCGGCGTCCGCGGCGTTCTGGAGGCGGATCTTCTCCTTGGCGGCGAAGGTGATGTTCACCGTGGCGAGCACGCAGATGCTCAGGATGAGCATGCTGATGGCGGCCAGCACCAGCGCCTGGCCCTCTTCGTGTCGTCGCAGCTCGTGGAATGCGCGCATCATGGCGGCGTCCCCGTCAGGGCAGGTTCTTCATGAAGAGGTTGGACTGCATGCGCATGGTGTAGGAGGCTTCCACCGGCATGTAGTACTTGCCGGTGGCCATGGCCGCCACGAGCGCGACGCCCGCGTTGCCCGTGGAGAATGCCGATATGACCGAGCTCGCTCCCATGGCGCGGGCCTGCATGACGTAGCTGCCGCCGATGGCCCCTTCCGGCGCGGCCATGTTCATGCCCCTGCCGGAGAGCACCATCGGATTGCCCCCGCGCGAGGCGAACCACATCGCCTGGAGCATCCAGTTCGCGAAGGGCACGGGCATCTTGTAGAAGTAGCGGAGCTGGAGCTGGAGCTGGTTCACGCGCGCCGCCGCGGGGCGCACGTCGTCGAAGTCGACCTCCTGGTTTCCGAGGTGCTTGCTGATGCCGGCCGAGCTGGCCTCGCCCTTGGTCGGGTGGATGATGTTCACCTGCACGACCGGCCAGCCGGCCACCATGCGCATCGGCGCTTCGACCGAGATCGGAATCGACTTCACCAGCGTCGTGCCGGCGGTGGTCAGCGAGTCGGAGCGTCCCATGGTGGGCAGCAGCGCCAGGAAGGCCGCCCGCGTCATCGCGTTCTTGTCCGCGTTGTAGACGATGCCTGCGCGCGCCGCGCAATAGACGGCGTACTCGCTCATGACGCGCGCGTTGGCAACCATCGTGAGCTGGATGATGCACAGCACCAGCACGACCATCGCGGGCAGCACGATCGCGGCTTCCACGACGGCCTGGCCGGAGTCGCGGCTTGCGCGGGGGCGGGGCGGGGCGGCTGGCAGGGGCGTTTCCATCGGCACCATTGTACCGGCGCCGGGGACATCCCTCATCGGTCAGGTGGACGCAGCAACGGCCGCGGGCATCGGTCGATCGGACGCGGCGCGCGCCGCCCGCCTACGCCGCCCTCCCCACCGCGGTCGCCGCCAGCTCGATCCCCATCCGGGCGCGCTGTGCGGGGGTCATTCCCGTCGGATTCGCCGCCTCGACCGCCCGCAGCGGCCCGACGAGCCCGCGCCGGTTCGCGAGCTGGATGCCCAGGCCCGGCCGCGCGTTGAGCTCCAGCAGCACGGGTCCGTGCCGCGCGTCGAGCACGAGGTCGACGCCGACGTATCCGAGCCCCGCGGCGTCCGCGCACCGCGCGGAGATCTCCAGCAGCTCGTCCCAGCGCGGCACCGCAAGGCCCGCCACGCGCGCGCCGGTGTCCGGATGCGAATCGGCCGGTTTTCCGTGCAGAATCGCATGCACCACGCGGCCCGTCGCGAGGTCCAGCCCCGCGGCCATCGCGCCCTGGTGCAGGTTGGCGCGCCCGCGGCTCGCGCGAGTGGGCAGCCGCGCCATGGCCATCACGGGCACGCCGCGGAACACCACGACGCGCACGTCCGGCACGCCGCCCGTCGCCACGCGCTCGAAGGCGGGGTCGCAGCGCAGGCGCTCCTCGATCATCGCCCGGTCCACCTGCCCGCCCAGCGAATACAATCCCGCCAGAATACCGGCCACGTGGTAGCCCAGATCGCGCGCGGAAACGCGCCGCCCGTCGCTGCACACGAACGCATCGCCCTCCCGCCCCGCGACGATGAGCACCCCGTTGCCCTTCGACCCCTTCACGGGCTTGACGGCGAACTCGCCCAGCCCCCGCAGACGCCCGTCGAGCCGGCGCAGATCGCCGTACGCGTCCACGACGCCCAGCAGCTCCGGCACCGCGACTCCGGCGGCCCTTGCCAGTTCCTTCGTGAGCAGCTTGTCGTCCACCCGAGGGTAGAACTTGCGCTGATTCCACCGTGAAATCAGGCGGTTGCGGGCGTTCACCCCGAGCACTCCCGCCTCGCGCAGTTGCGAAAGCCGGAAGCCGAAAGCCGAAAGCCGAATCATGGCCGCGCCCCCTTCGCGAACGCGCGGAAGCGCACCAGCTCGCTCAGCCGATATCCGGTATATCGTCCGAGCAGCAGTAGCGCTGCTGCAATGCCCAGGTTCAGCTCGGGAAACACGAACACCCACCGCTGCAGCGTGTCGCTCTGGATCGCCGCGTATCCGGCGGCCGCCACGAGCACCGTGCCCGCCGACGTGCGCAGCGCGGGGCGCCAGCCCTCCTCCGCAAGGCTCACGCCCAGCCGCTCGATCGTCATGGTCATGATGACCATGGGCAGCACCGCGATGCCCGCGCCGGACGCGAGCCCCAGGTGCGTGGCCGCCAGCGCAGCCGCGCACATGAGGAAGATGACGAGCGTGAGCATGAGCGACAGGCGCGGCACCACGAGCAGACGCAGTCCCTCCAGCGCGCGCCGGCCCAGGAACCCCAGCCCGAGCACGAACGCCAGCAGCCCCAGCCCGGGCAGAGGGCGCGTCTCGCGCAGCGCCAGCGCGATGAGGATCGGCGCGAACGTGCCGAACGTGGGCACGCCCACGAGGTTGCGGAACAGCGCCACGATGAGCGCTCCCAGCGGCACCAGTAGCAGCACGCGCATCACGAGCTGGCCGCGCGGCGGAAGCGCCTGCAGCGAAAGGCGATCCACGACGTTGTGCCGGCCGGCCTGCAGTCGAAGAAACTCCTCTTCGGCGTTCGGGGCGGTGCGCGCCACGGTCACGTCGACGCGCAGTTCGTCCAGGCCTTCGGCGGAAACGACCTCGCCGTCGCCTCTCGCGAGCACGAACCCGTCCTCGGCGTCGCGCCCGAAGCGGCCGCGCACGGGATCCACGGCGGTCCACCGGCCCGCGAGGAGCACGTCCGTCCGCGTGATCACGGGACGATCGGTGCCTTCGCGCAGCGCGACGGCATGCGCCAGACGCGCGGGAATGCCCAGCGAGCGCGCCATCGCGACGAACAGCCTCGTGCGCGCGGCCGGTCCGCCCCGGTGCTCGCGCAGAGCGTCCAGCGCCGTGCCCGACTCGCCGCCGGGCGCCACCTCGTCCTGCACGAAGTCGTACAGGGCGCGGACTCGTGCCTCGTCGTCCGAGGCGGATCCGAGCACTTCCGTCGCCGCGGCGCGCACGGCGGGGGCGTCGGCGGGGATCGATGCGCCCGGCGACGTGTCGGTGTCGCTCGCCCGTGCGGGCTCCGGCGCGGCCTCGGGCGCGGGGGCGGTGGCGCTGAACCGGTAGAGGACGGAGACAGTCTCACCCGGAGCGGTGTCTCCCCCCGAGAACGTCGCGATGCGCGCGCCCTTTTTCGGGCGGATGGCGAGCTTCAAACCGGGAGCGGAGAAGTGCTCGTCGTAGACGCGGGCGGCTTCGGGTCCTGTGGGCAGGCCGAGCAGCACGCGCGCGCGCTCGCCGCGTCCGGTGGCGTTCGCTGTGACCTGGACGCTCCAGCGGTCGTCGCGGGCGCGGGGGTGGAACGAGTAGCCGAGCGCCAGCGTCTTGTACGCGACGAGTGCGGCGCAGGCGGCAACGCACAGGGCAGCGACGACGTAGGTGCGCAGGCTCAAACGCGCTCCGGGCGGGCGGAAACCACTCGCGACACGCCGGTATACACGAACGCGGCCGCTGCGTTCGCGTGCGGCGTGCCGGAGGGCCGCGACTCCGATTGTCTTCTTCGGCCCGTCGCCCTTCTGACGCGCCGCGTCATTCCGCGTGCCCATGACGCACTGCGTGATCGCCGGCGGGGAGGGCGTGCTTGACTCGACACGCGCCGAAGGGTAGGCGTTGCCGGCCAACACGGACAGCGCCGGTCGGGTCGCCGGCCGGCAGAGGACCATCGCATGAGACGGGCCCCCGCGTGGATCGCATTCCTTCTTCCGACGGCCGCACTGGCCGCGGGCATCGAGTTTCCGGACAACGGCGCGGTCTCGACGGGGCGCGGGGGCGCTTTCGCCGCGGACCCGACCGACGGCGTAGCGCTGCAGGTGAATCCCGCGGGGCTGGCGTGGCAGAAAGGCCTGCGCCTGACGGTCGACACGAAGCTCGCCTTCGAGTCGCTGCGCTACGCGCCCGCCGACGCGACGCAGGGCAAGGTTGCGGAGAACTCGGCGGGCGGCTTCTTCCTGCCGGGCGGCGTGCTCTCGTACGGCCTGGGCGAGGTGGGACCGCTGTCCGGCCTCACCTTCGCGCTGGGCGGCGTGGGCCCCAACGCCATCGGCAAGCTCTCGTACCCGGCCGACGGGGCGCAGCGCTACGAGCTCATTTCCAGCGACTACTTCATCGCGTACGTGTCCGCCGCTGTCGCCGCCTCGTTGGGCGACTGGCTCTCCATCGGCCTGACGGCGCAGAACGTGAACGGCACGGCGAAGTTCAGCCAGGCCGTGTGGGCGGACATCCAGCAGGGCAACGACCCCGCGCAGGACTCGATCGCGAACATCGACGTGGCGAGCAACCCGGGCTCCATCTGGACGGGCGTGCTGGGCGCGACGGTACGGCCGATGAAGGCCCTGTCCGTGGGGCTCTCTTTCCGCCCCGGATTCGAGTTCAACGGCGACGGCACGCTCAAGAGCACGCTGCCGGCGTCGGCGGAGCTCATCCACGCCAGGCCCGAGGGCGAGAAGACGAAGATGACGCTGAACTTCCCGCCCGTGGCGCGCTTCGGCGCGCAGTACCGCGTGAGCGAGCGTCTGCTGGGCGAGGTCGGATTCGTCTGGGAGGGCTGGTCGGTTCTGAAGAACGTGGACGTGCTGCCGCAGGACATCGTCATCAAGAGCGACGTGGGCGAGAAGAAGCTGGGCGACATCCACCTCGTACACAACCTGGTGGACGCGTGGAGCGCGCGCATCGGCGGCGACTACGTGGTCATCCCGGATCTGCTGACGGTGCGCGCCGGGTACCTCTACGAAACCAGCGCCATCGAGACCAAGGACGTGGCCGTGGACTTCGCCAACTGGGGCCGCCATGCCCTGAGCGTGGGCGCCTCGGTGAAGCTCTTCGGCGCGACGCTCGACCTGGCGTACGCGCACCACTTCGTCCCGTCGCAGAACGTGACCAACAGCGAGGTGAAGCAGGTGACGACGCCCGACATGTTCGGCGTGTGTCCCGAGAACAACCCCACCTGCACCTCGTCGGTCATCGGAAACGGGAAGTTCGACGCGTCCTTCGATGTCGTCGCCATCGGGCTGACCGTGCCGTTGGGCGCCCTGAGCCGCTCGCCGTTCGCCGCGCCGGCGGCGGAGAACCCCGCGCCATGAGGGTTTTCCCGAAAGCCGAAAGCCGAACGCCGAAAGCCGAATGCCGGTTTTTCCGGCTCGCGGTCCTGGCGCTGCTGGCTTCGGCGTGCTCGTCGGAAACGACGCCGCCCCCGCCCGCCGCGAAGGTGTTCGCCCGCCGCGTCTCGGACGTGAAGGATCTGCCGCGCGGCACCGACAACGTCGGCGGAATCGGCGACTGGTACCTCGCCAACGACCTCGTGGTCGCCATCGTGGACGACGTCGGCAACCAGAACAGCATCGCCCCGGGCGGCGGCACGCTCGTCGACTTCGCGCACGTGGGCAAGGACGACGACCAGTTCAACTCGATGTACCAGCTCTTCATGATCACGCAGGATCTGCCGATTCTCTACGACCGCATCTCCGCCAGCGCCGACGCGAAGTCGGCGGCCCTCACCGTGACCGGCCACGTGTTCGAGGCGAACCCGCAGGGACCGCTGCCGGCGGTGGTCGCGGCGAAACTCGACGTGACGACGGAATACAGGCTTTTCGAGGGCGATCCGTCGCTGCACGTGCGCACGGTGCTCGTGAACCACAGCGCCGGCGCCGTGGGCGGCGCGTTCGGCACGCCGATTTCCGACGTCATCCTCTGGGGCCAGCGCAGCCAGATTCCGTTCGCGCCTTTCCAGGGCCGCGGCTACGAGCATCCGGCGCTCGACGTGCGCAACCCCATCAACGCCCTGGGCGCATTCCTGTACATCGGCGGCCACGGCGAGGTGGAGCCCGCGGTCAGCTACGGATTCGTGGCGCCGTCGCTGCCCGACGCCCTGATGGTGGGCGTCAACACGGAGCAGCTCTCGGCGCTCGGAATGCTCCCCGTCGGCGACCCGCTGCAGCCGGGGGCCTCCATCACGTACGAGCGGCGCGTGCTCATCGGCACGACGAACAGCGTGCAGTCCGTGGCGGATCAGGCGTTCCGCATCCTCAAGGCCGAGGCGCCGTCGATCATCCCGGCCATCGGCACGCTCAAGGGGATCGTCACGGGCCTGCCCGCGGGCCGGTCCGCCGAGGTCATCGCGGAGGAACCGCCCTCGGGCTTCACCAAGGCGAAGCCCATGAACGCCGTCACCGTCTCGGGCGACGGCGCCTTCGAGCTGACGCTGCCGGCCGCCAGCTACCAGGTGCGCGTCCTCGTCGCACAGCAGCCTGCGGTCGTCGTCGGACCGTTCACCGTTGCGCAGGACCAGGCGACCACCGTGCCGCCCATCGCCTCGCCCGGGCTCTCCACCGTTTCGTTCGAGATCAAGTCGGACGGCGCGGCGAAGCCGGCACGTCTCACGTTCAAGGGCGTCGCGCCCACGCCCGACCCGTCGCTGGGACCGCGCTTCTCCGGCTCCGCCAGCGGCAACGTCGTCTATTCAGTGGACGGCAAGGGAACCGTGACGATGGACCCGGGCACCTACGAGGTCTACGCCTCGCGGGGCATGGAGTATTCGCTGGCGCACGAGCGCATCACGATCGCGGCCGGCGCCACGAAGTCGCTGACCTTCGCCGTCTCGCGCGTCGTGAACACGGAAGGCTGGGTTTCCGGGGACTTCCACGTCCACAGCGGCAAGTCGTTCGACTCGTCCGTCGAGCTGGACACGCGTCTGCTGACCCTGGCCGCCGAGGGCGTCGAGGTGGTCGTCGGCACCGACCACGACATGATCGTGGACTACGGACCGTCGGTGGCGCGGCTGGGCCTCAAAGGACAGATCGCCTCGATCGTGGGCTGCGAGCAGACGGGTTTCGTGCCGACGCCGGAGCTTCCGCTCACCATCGGACACTACAACTACTGGCCGCTGTGGGCGCATCCGGACCAGCCGCGCAACGGAGCGCCCGCCGACGAACGCCTGCAGCCTGCGGAGGTCTACGACCGCTACCGCGACATCGCAGACGGCACGCCGGTCATCCAGCTCAACCACCCGCGCGCCGACGCGGCGGGCACCATCGGCATGGGCTACTTCACGAACTTCGGCCTCTCGCCGCTCGTCGCAGTGCCCGCCACGGACACCGGCGGCACGAACGCGTTCCTGCGCAAGAAGAGCGCCCGCGGCACGCAGAACCTCGACTTCGACGCCATGGAGGTGCTCAACGGCGCCAACTGGGGCAGCATCGCCCACAACCTGCAGAACCGCGACGACTGGTTCGCGCTCCTGAAGGGCGGCTTCCTCAAGGCGGGCATGGCGAACTCCGACACCCACAAGGTGGTCTTCGAGGCGGCGGGCTTCCCGCGCTCGTACGTGCGCTTCCAGGCCGACTCGCCCGCCCCGCTGGGCACCGGCGACGACGCGGGGCGCGCGCAGATCGGGAACTTCGACAAAGCCATCCGCGAGCTGCGCGTGGTGGGCACCAACGGCCCGATGATCCACGCGAAGGTCGAGGGGGCCGAGCCGGGCGACGTCGTGCGTCCGGCCGCGGCCACGGCCGTTCCCGTGACGATCCGCGTCGAGTCCGCGCCGTGGATGCCGGTCGAGGAAGTGCGGGTGCTGGTGAACGGCGAGGTCGTGTGTGCGGTGGCGGCGGACGGCTTCACGCAGACGGACGTGGCCGCGACCTGCCCCGCGGGGCTCGCCGCGGAGCCCGCGGATCCGTTCGGCACCGCGGGCGTGGTGCGCTACGAGCAGACGGTGGTGCTGAACCTGTCGAAGGACTCGTTCGTCGTGGTGGAGGCCGGCGCCAAGGTCCCGATTTCGAAGGACATGGACGGCGACGGCGTGCGCGACACGTGGGACACCGACGGCGACGGCACGGTGGACAACAAGGACGTGACCCTCGGCGGCGAGCCTCCCAACCGCGCGCCGGCGCTGCCGGACGCTCTTGTGCCGGGGCTGCTTCCGTGGTCTTTCACGAACCCGGTTTTCGTCGACGTCGACGGCGGCGGCTGGTCGCCGCCGGGGCTGTAGCATCCGACCGCCCCCAGAGGGGGCACAGAAGGGAGCAAGACAATGCGCAGGTTCTCGATCGCGGGCATCGCCGCCCTGGGGCTGGCTCTGGGCGCGTGCAGCACTCCGGAAGACACCGGCACGGACGCGGGGACCAACACCCCCGACGGCGGCAGCCCTCCGTCGTCCATCAACATCAAGGTTTCGGGCGTCGCGCTGTCGCACCCGCTCAACGCCGCCGTCGCGGCCATGGCGGGCGGCACGGCCCCGGCCATGAAGGACAGCACGAGCGTGGCCGTCGCGGTGGTCGACCCCATCAAGACCATGATGAATCCGGCCTATCCGCCGCTCGCCGCGGGGGCCCTGACCACGGCCGAGGCGAATTGTCCCGCGGCCGCCGGCGGCGGGTGCATGTGGAACTTCGACACGGTCAACATCAAGGACGCGACGCTGGGTCTCGTCGTGATGCTGAGGGACAGCTCCGCGACGCCGAAGTGGATCACGACCGCCACGGGCATTGCGGGCGCCAGCACGGTGACCGCGCTCAAGGCGAACCCGACGCCGGGCATCGCGGGCGCCAAGACGTTCGCGGTCTCGGTCGCGACCGAGGCGGCGCTGGTGGGCTTCGTCAACGCGCTGCGCTCCACGACCGACGCGGCGGGGAGCCTGGTCGCCAAGGGCTTCATGATCGGCTCGGTGCTGGACGCGACCCAGAACCCCGTCGCCGACGCGACGGTGGCTTCCAGCAGCGCGGACTTCGACATCTACTACCCGACGCCCGATATGACGACGAACCCTCCGACGGTCACGAACGGCACGAAGACGTCGGCGACGGGCATGTTCCTGGTGGTGCCGAAGGTGGGCAAGACGGGCGGCACTTCGACGCTGACGGTGACGCCGGCGACGGGCAATCCGTACCCGGGCACGATGGCGGGCACGAACGCGGGCAGCGCGTTCATCCTGTTCCTAGTGCCGGGCTAGTCTGAATAGTCGTTCAGTCGGGGCCCGGATCGCGTGCAGCGGTCCGGGCCCCGTCTTGTCAGAATTGCAGTCGGAGGGGCGCCCTGCAAGGCGGAGCGGCGCTCGCAAAGGCGATAGGGGTGGGCGCGTCGGCTACCCGCGCCCCCCTCCGAACCGTACGGGCGGTTTTCCCGCATACGGCTCTCCAGGAGAGCCTACGCTTTCGCGGGGAAGGGGATGAGCCCGCGGGGAGCC
>Ga0172370_10011368_pt1 | contig 10051 bp, 7 predicted proteins | sample LakKiv5m_FD_114538 | JGI IMG/M metagenome (GOLD analysis project Ga0172370, IMG submission 114538) | Freshwater microbial communities from Kabuno Bay, South-Kivu, Congo - kab_022012_11.5m | ecosystem: Environmental > Aquatic > Freshwater > Lake | place: Democratic Republic of the Congo...
ATCCTTGGCAATGCGCTCTGTTTCATACGCAAGCAGGAGCCCGTAATAAAGCCTCCGGGCATCAAACTCCACATCCAGTTTCTTGGCCCGCAGAGTCTCCTTTTGCGCGTCCAAAGAAAGCCTGGCCTGATTGAGATTGGCCATATTAAATCCGCCGCTGTAAACGGATTGAGCGAGAGAAAGATTGAGCAGGTTATCGTTTCTAAATCCGGTGAAGATATTCGATGGGGTAAATACTTTAGCGTTATGGGTATATGTTCCCTCCAGGTTTATCTGGGGCAGAAAATTGCTGGTGGCTCCGAGTATATCGGCGTTGGCAATAGTGATCTCTCTCTCCTGTATCTGGATATCTTTATTGTTTTTAAAAGCAAGGAGGATGGTGTCGGTAAGATTGAGTTCGGCGCCGGAGATTGGCTGGTTATCCTGGCTGAAAACCGGGGAAAAAATAAAAAACAGGGATGAGACCGCGATACTAAAGATTATTTGTTTCTTATCTGCCAACGCAGCTCCTTTTTCTTATAATTTATCATATTATTATAAGAAAGATTGGCCTGCTTAGCAAGGATTTTTAAAAAAATACTAACGGGGGGGACGTTCCCTAAGGGGCCACCCTTTTTATGAATCTCTGTTCTAATTTATTAATCTACAATCGGATAAAGATGCAAGAGGTGGTACCTAGGGGAGCGTCCCTCGATTCTCGATTTTTTATCAAATGGGAACAGAGCTATTTTTCTATTGCCCTGGTGAGCTGTAACACGTTGCCGCATCCCCACTACTGGCAGTCCACCATCCAGTCTGTCCTGTGCCAGGAGTAAAAGACATCGCAACTGCATAGGCTGAGGAAGCATTCGGTGTCTTTCCTCCACTAGTGCACCTGGATGCGCATATATAAAACAGCGTTGACCACGGCCAGACCCTGTATCTAAAGAAATCAGTGGATTTACATAGATTGTCTACGCCGCCATCCGCGTTAGTTATATTTAAGTTCGTACCTTTCTCCAGGTAATATTGATAAGCAAGGTTACGTATAGTGCCTATGCGTGCCTTGGCTTCAGCCATACGGCCTTTCTCTACCATTGTGGAATATTGATTTATTCCCACCGCCGCAAGTATCCCAACAATGATTATAACTACAATGAGTTCAATTAACGTAAAGGCAACCGAAAAAGATTTGGAAACGGTAGATCCACAGGATTCTTCCATGGTTCATATTCTACCCCCCCCCCGTGGCATTGTCAACTGGATTTGTGTGCAAGCGAATCATAGGTTACATTTTAGACCGGGTACATAGGTTACACTTTTGCGCAAGCGGCTTCTAACGGGACAATCCCCTGTCCAGCCTTCGCCGATAGCCTTCCACGTGGATAGTCCCTGCGAACACCAGTTTGAGATATAGATATTTCGCCGAAGGATATTGTTAAGCGTGCAATTAGGAATTTTTCGGCAATAGTGTGCGAGGAATTACGTTGAGCGGAGAACCCTCTCTTTTAGCGTAAGCCAGTTCGGGAGCGAGACGTAAACCGAAGCACACGGCGAAAAATTCCGCACGCGTACAATACCCTGAGAGCGAAATATCTAAAGAGCAGCAAATTGGAGTAAATAACTCAACGGTAGAATTTAGGACGGGGGTATTTATACGGTTTTTTGGCTTGAACTTGTTTTTGCTGCCTGTGGCCGGGATGACGGCTGGGCTCATGGCTGGATTCACTGAATTTATCAAGGGTGATCTCCGGATGCCTTGATACCGGAAGGGTGGCTTTGATCAATTTTTCAATATCCCGCACATCATGGCCCTGGTCAGGAGTGGCAAAGGAAATAGCATGGCCTTTATGCCCGGCGCGGGCGGTGCGGCCGATGCGATGCACGTAATTTTCCGCGTCTTCCGGCAGGTCATAATTGAGCACCAGCTCGATACCGGTAACATCGATGCCGCGGGAGGCGATATCGGTAGCAACCAAGACCCGGTATTTGCCGGATTTAAAGCCCTCCAGGGCATCCCGGCGCTGGCCAAGGGTGCGGTTGGAATGGATCTCCGAAGCCGAATGCCCCATATCCCTGATAGACTTGACGATCTTCCTGGCATTATGCTTAGTGCGCGAAAATAAAAGCACTGTGCCGTGGTATTGACTAAGCAGCTTTCTTAATAAGCGCGACTTATCTTCTTTCTTGACGATGAATAATTCCTGGGTGACTTTTTCAGCCGTGGTCCCGGAGGGGGCGATCTCAACGCTTAAGGGCAATTTCATATGCCTGGATGCTATACTCATGATCTCCTTGGGCATGGTCGCCGAGAAGAGCATCGTTTGCCTGTCTTTGGGCAAAAACCTCAAGATCTTATCTATCTGGGGGGCAAAACCCATATCCAGCATGCGGTCGGCTTCATCAAGCACAAGCATCACCACCAGATCCGGAATAAAATTCCACTGCGACATATGATCAATAAGCCGCCCCGGGGTGGCAATGACTATGCGGGGCTCTCTGCGCAAGGCCTGCACCTGGGGCTCCATTGGCGCCCCGCCTATAAGGCAGGCGGTTTTCATCCCAAATGCGTGAGCAATATTCTGGAATGCTTCGTCAATCTGTATGGCCAGCTCCCTGGTCGGTGCCAGCACCAGACCTATACCTTTTTTCTGTACCAGGCGCTGGACCATAGGTATGGCAAAGGAATGCGTCTTACCGGTACCGGTCTGGGCAATGCCCACAATGTCCTTGCCTTCAATGGCCAGGGGGATCGCTTTTAACTGTATCGGGGTAGGCGTCTTGAACTTCATATGCTCCAGAATATCCAGGATCTTCGGAGCGATACCGAGACCGAAAAAACTCGGGTTGCTTTGAGCGGGATTATTTGTCACCGGCGGTTTATTCATCATGACGCTTTCACAGCCTTAGGCTTACGGTCATAAGCCAACATGCCCAAATGCACATGGCAATAATCCTCATGGTTATAGATACTCAATATATGCTTGCAATGCAAATACTTGCATTTCCTTCCTTTTAGTGAGGTCTTTACTTTCTTGATACGCACCTCCACAAAAAAAGCCGCAAAGGTTAGTTGTCCCCCGGCGGCTTAAAGTTTTCGCTAATCTTCGATGTTATTATACTACATTATTGCGATTTGTCAAATATAACTTGTTCAGAAAACTTGTTACCTGTATTTATCTAATTCTCTTAAAAATACGGGATCCGGTTCAAAACCGAGCCTCATTGCCGTATCTATGTTTTGGATAGCCAGGGCATACTGCTTCTTATAGTAATACGCTACGGCTAAATTATTATAAGCGGAGGCAAAGCGCGGATCCAATGCTATTGTCTTTTGAGAAAATTCTATGGCTTTATCAAAATTTTCGGTAAATCCATAGGCGGCGGCAAGGTTATTATAGGCCTCCGGAGAGCCTGGATTGATTTCGACCGACTTGCGGGACAAGAAAATCGCTATTTCATGGTTACCCAGCCCCCCGCAGAAGACAGCAAGATTGTTATAATCCTGCGGAGATCCGTGATTCTGCTCGATTTTTTCCTTATAAGACCTTATTTTCTTCCTTACTTGGGGCGGATAAGTCTTTAAAACATCGCTAAACCAGCTATCCGCGTTCCTCCACACTTTAGACCTGTTCCAGGTCAAGAAAGATAACGTCCCTATTGCTATCACTAAACCCGCCAGGCCTAATGCCTTGATAACCGGCGCCTTTTTTAGCTTCTCTTGATACAACCAGACAATAAACTCGGCGATAATATAAAATATGCCTATTGATGATAAATACGCGTAGCGGTCGGCAACTATCGCATTACCTGTAGGTATCAATTGAATGACCGGAAAAAGACAGGTCAAGAAAAAGAGGCTGCCAAAAATTATCTTTCTGGTATAGCGCCTTGAAACAATGACTAAGCTTGTTAAGCTCAGGACAATCAAGGGCGAAATAAGGAATATGAACGGCAGCAGGTTAGCGGTTTTTTGCGGATTCGGATATAAGACGCAAAGTTTGACCGGCAGAATGATCTTTGACAGATAGAACAGCAGCGCGTAATTGGCGATAAATAGACTATCAAGAAAAACAAAGGACGGCAGCCTTGCCGAATATTTGGAAGCAAAAATTAAACTAAAGCCCAGAAAAACACCGGATACAATAAAGAATAAACCCTTCCTCCTTAAGTTATCCTTATCTATCTTTTTGCATAAAATATAATCACAAAGCAATAATATGAACGGGAATGTCAATCCCATCGGTTTTACCAAAAGCGACAAGATAAACAGGCAAAAAGACAAATAGTAGTATCTACTGTTTTTTCCCTTCAGCGAATAGATATAGGCAATGATTCCGGAGAGAAAAAAAAGTGAATAAAGCACATCCTTTCTTTCGGATATCCAGGCCACGGATTCAACATGCAACGGGTGCATACCGAAGAGCAGGGCCACGATAAAAGCAACCCATGCTTTGCGGGAAACTAATAAGATCAGCCAAAAAACAAGCAGCACATTCAACAGGTGTAAAATGAGATTTGTCAGATGATAGACATAAGGATTTAATTTAAAAAAATGGTATTCTAACGCGAAGGTTAATATGGCCAGCGGTTTATAAAGGCCTAAATGTATTGAGCTAAATATATTCTTGACGCCCTGCCAGGATAAATCCCCGAGTAAGAGGTTAGCAACAACATAGTTATCGTCATCTCCGCCGCGGACAAATCCATTATTTAAAGAAGGTAAAAAGGAAACAAAAGTAATTAATAGGATTAAAACAGCAAAAACAACAATTTGATTTCTTTTCATAATAAGTTTATGGCCTCCTTTGAAAGGCCGGTGAGGAATCTTGCCTTAAGCAGCCCCTCCTCCCACTCCCCGTCAGGCGTAGAATCCCAGACGATCCCTCCGCCGATACCCATCTCTCCGGAGTTAGCGCGGAGTAAAAGGGTGCGGATGGGGATATTGAAGAACATGTCCTTCTCGGGGGTTACATAGCCAATGGCGCCGGTGTAGATCCTGCGCTCCTCCTTCTCCAGCTCATTGATGATCTCCATTGCCCGGATCTTCGGGGCCCCGGTAACCGAACCGGAAGGAAAAAGTGAGGCAAAAAGCTTATAAACAGGGACATCCTTATCCACCCTTCCTCTTACGGTAGAGGTCATCTGGCAAAGTGTTTTATACCTGGCCACTTCAAAAAGAGAAGGAGCCCTGATCTTAACCCCCACCCTACCGAGATCATTTCTCAATAGATCGGCGATCATCACATTCTCCGCCCGGTTCTTTCCGTCGTATTTAAGCCGCAAAGGGGCGATCAGGTCGGAAAAGAACCCGCTGCCCCGCGCCCAGGTGCCTTTCATGGGCTTGGTCACAACACGCGTAGATTCCTTTCTGATGAACAGCTCCGGGGAAAGGGACAAAATATGGAACTTATCCGTCGTAATGCAGGCCGGGTATGGCACAGGCTGCTCTTTGAGAAGTTGATCGTAAAAGGATAACGGCTCACCGCGGAATTCAAAAAGCAGCTTTATGCAGTAGGTGATCTGATAAACATCCCCCCTGGCTATGTGATCGCGGATCGCCTGGATCTTTGAAGAATACTCATCCCGGGTAATGTTCAAACGCAGGTTCTCCGGGAAATTTTTAGAGAAAGATTTCAGGCGGGTGATCTTGTTTGGTTGAGGGGCCTTGTAAGCGCCAAAATATAACAGCGGGAAATCATATGGTTTATCCTTGCGCAGTTTTTCTTCTAAGCAATACCCGGCTTCATAAGAAAAAAATCCCGCCAGGTAATATCCTTTTTTTAACGCCTCCTCCATATCCTGAAAGGAAGAAACGAATAAAGAAGGATCGTAACAGGATATGATAAACTCCGGGTCCCGGAATAAAAGCGGCTTTCTTTCAAATTGGGTCAATACCTGCATATCATTTTAATTCAGGGACACAATACTTAATTCTCATTCTTTACTTGGGGGAGAATTAAGTATTGTGTCCCTGTATTACCTATTCATAGCGCAGCGCCTCTATAGGATCAAGCTGGCTGGCTTTTCGCGCCGGCCAGAGCCCGAAGATCACCCCTACGCCAAGCGAGAATGAAGTCGCCAGTATAACGGAAAACGTGGAGACCTTGACTGACCAGCCGGCAAAAATCGTGATCAGTGTCGCTACCCCCCATCCCAGGAGTATGCCGAAAACCCCGCCGAGAAAAGACATAAGCATCGCCTCTATAAGGAACTGCACCATGATATCTTTGTTGGTCGCCCCTATTGCCTTGCGCAGGCCGATCTCGCGGGTACGCTCGCTCACCGAAACAAGCATAATATTCATAATACCTATCCCGCCGACCAAAAGGGATATGGCGGCGATAACACTTAGCAATAGTGACATAGTTTTAGTAGTAGTCTCCAGGGTTTTCCTTATTTCAGACATATTGCGGATCTGGAAGGAATCCTCCTCATCTTTATTAAGACGGTGCAGTTTTATGATAAGCATGGTGATCAACTCCTGGGCCGGCTCTATCGCCTGCGGGGTTTTGGCTTCTACAAATATGGCATCGATATACTGCTTGCCGAAGACCCTGTACATCGCAGTGGTTACCGGAATGACTACCACATCATCCTGATCCCTGAAAGCACTTGCCCCCTTAGGCGGAAGTATTCCGATAACTTTAAAATTCAAAAGATTGAGCTTGATGCTCTGGCCGATGGGATCATCCTCACCGAAGAGTTCCCGGGCTACGGTAGTGCCGATAACCACCACCTTGCTGCGCATCTTTATTTCTTCCTCGGTGAAAAACCTTCCCACTGCCGGCTCAGCCGCGCGCATCTTGGTATAATTCACTCCTACCCCATCCACCTGGGTATTCCAGTTTTTATTCCCGTAAACCACCTGTCCCCTGCCGGTTACGGAGGCATAAACCCGGCTGACCTCATCACTAAGTTTAGCCACTGACGCGACATCATTAAAAGTAAAGCGGGTGACCATTCCCGTCTCTAACGCAATGCCTTGCACCTTTGGAGAACCCGGCATGACGATCAGGAGATTGGAACCTAAAGTCGCCAGCTGTTTTTCAATGGCATCCTTGGCCCCCTGGCCTAACGCAAGCATGGCGATAACCGAGGTAACCCCGATCAATATGCCGAGTATGGAAAGTATGGAGCGCATCTTATGGGAGAGCATGGCAAATACCGCCTGGCGCATATAATCCAGGAATTTGGTTTCCCCGGAAACCTTGTGTTTTTTTGAAAGGACACCGCTAACTAGTCTGTCCTCTATGGAAGTTACTTCGGAGATATTCCTCTTCTCCTGGCTGCGGGTATCAGAGATGATTACACCGTCGCGCATCTGGATGATCCGGCGGCAGGAGGAAGCAATCTCATTTTCGTGAGTGACAATTACTACGGTTTTACCCTTTTCATTGAGTTTGCGCAATATCCCGATTATTTCTTCTTTGCTTTTTGAATCAAGGTTTCCCGTAGGTTCATCGGCTAAGAGGATCAATGGTTCATTAACCAGGCTCCGGGCGATGGCTACCCGCTGCTGCTGTCCTCCGGACATTTCATTGGGCCGGTGGCTGATCCTGTCTTTTAAACCAACATCCTCCATCTCCCGCATCGCTTTGTCCTTCAGGTGCCTTTTGCCGGCGTAGATCAAAGGAAGCTCCGCGTTCTCCAAAGCACTCATCCGCGGCAATAAATGGAATTGCTGGAAGACAAACCCGATCATCCTGTTCCTCAGGACGGCTAATTGCTCGTCGGAGAGCCTGGTTATTTCCATATCGCCCAGATAAAAAGACCCGGAATCCGGCCGGTCAAGCAGCCCCAGGATATGCATCAGCGTGGATTTTCCCGAACCCGAAGCGCCCATTATCGCCACGAATTCCCCGCTCTCTATCTTTAAGGAAACTTCGGACAAGGCCTTTACCTGGACCTTGCCCATCTGGTATGTTTTGGATATATTCTTTATCTCGATCATTTATCTTAAAGCTATCTTCTGCTGCCTCCGGGGATGCCTCTGCGGCCGCCGAAGGGAGTAAAAGGGCTATTCCCCACATCGCTGGCAGGAAGGACAAATTTCTTATTCTTTACCACTACCATATCCTTTGAATTTATTCCCGAGATTATCTCCACGTTCTTATCATCGCTGATGCCCAACACCACAGCCTGCCGCGCCTCTTGAGCGAGGCCTTCCTTTTTTAACAAAACAAAATCCCCATCCTTATCTTTATACACCGCTTCAACCGGAAGAAGCAGCGCGTTATCCCTGCTCTGTTCGATAAAATCTATGGTGGCGTTCATCCCCGAGCGGAAAAAAACCGGGACCTTCTCCGGCACCAGATCAACTTCATAGATAGTGACATTGTTAACCGTCTTAGACTCATAATAAATATGTTCAACAACGGCGTTGATCTTGTCATCCGGATAAGCGTCGATAATGATTATCGCCTTCTGGCCAAGTTTTATCTTTCCTATGTCGGTTTCATCTACCTGGGCCCGGGCAATAAGATGGTCGGAGAGAACGATCACCGCGTCAGCCGTTGTAACGGTCTGCCCCGGCTGGGTAGTGGCCACAATAACCTCTCCGTTGATCGGCGCCAATAACGCTATAGGTTTATAAACCTGTTTCCAATATTTCACCGCCTCTTCTCCCCGCCCCGCGGCCGCATCCAGAAGCGCTGCCCTTTCAGTAGAGCTCATCCAGGCTAAGGGCTCACCCGACTTAACCCTCTCTCCCTCCTGCACGAGAATGCTTTCAATCCGGCCGTTTACCGGCGGCTTGACTTCAAGCCGGTTCTTAGGCAGGACTGTCCCTGTCGTGGAAATATAGGTCTGGATCGACCCTATGGCCGGAGCAACCTCCTTAACGATCTCATCGCTTTTGCCTTTACCCTTAGCCCTGATCATGACAAACGCCAAAACAGCCGCTAAAACCAGTGTCCCGATAATTATTTTTGATTTAATTTTGCGCATATTCCAAAGTCTCTCCTTTCGCCTGGATCCAATTCGCCTCAGCCAATAACGCATTGGCCTGGGCGCTTAAATAGGTAGTTTTGGCCTGCACCAGATTATCCTCAATGATCGTCCAGTTATCGTAGGTAATAAAACCTGTCGCGTATTCCGCTTCGGCGATTTTTGAACGCTCTTCGGTAGCAATAAGGTTTTTATATTGGACGCCTACCGTCTCGATCGCGTCCTGTAAAGCAGCCCAGGTCCTGGCCAGGCCGACGACCAAACCATCCCTGGTGCTTCTTTCATTCTCCTTAAGTTGATTCAGCAAGCCCTGTGCCTGGGATACCTGCGCCAGCCTTAAACCCCCTTCAAATATCGGCATTGATAAAGTGAGGCCGGCATTCCAGTTATCCCCGCGGGGCGTCCAGTGAGTGCCTGCTTTGCTGGCGCCTGCCGCACCGGTTAGCGTGGGAGAAAAATTGGCATAAGCGCTTCTTAAACCAAACTCCGCGGAATTCTTCTGGGCGATAAGCTGCTGCAAAGAGGGATTATTTTTGACTAAAGATTCCAGGTCCGGCTCCTCCTTTGCCGTATCAAGAACCCTGAAATCACCCCTTACTATCATCGGGGTAAATTTTTTTCTCCCCATCTCCTTGGTTAATTGCCTTTGAGCAAGCATGATATCTCTTTTTGCCTGGCTGAGTTGAAACTCGGCCTGGGCTAAATTTGCCTCCGCGGTCAACAGCGCCCCGCGATGCTCTAACCCGGATTCATAACGCAGGGTTATCAACTCCAGATTAGACCTGCGTATCCTGATAATATCCTCCGTAACCCTGATCAATTCCTGCGCCTGGAGCAAACTAATGAACGCGGTGCGCAAATTCAGCCTGACCTGGGTAGATGTGAATTTGTAATTCTGCTGTGAGGCCTTAATGGTTTCTGAAGCGGCTTTTACATCCTGGATCGTCTTGGTCCCGTCAAATATCAATTGGGTGGCACTTAACCCGTAGCTGTAGCTATCGGCAGTAACTCCGGGAGAACCGTCTGTGGCGCTCCTGGCTCTCGAGGCGCTGGCATCAGCGTCGATTTGAGGATAAAGAGTGCTGGCGGTAATTTTTTTAGCGGCCTGGGATTGTTTTATCTC
>Ga0172370_10011369_pt1 | contig 10050 bp, 8 predicted proteins | sample LakKiv5m_FD_114538 | JGI IMG/M metagenome (GOLD analysis project Ga0172370, IMG submission 114538) | Freshwater microbial communities from Kabuno Bay, South-Kivu, Congo - kab_022012_11.5m | ecosystem: Environmental > Aquatic > Freshwater > Lake | place: Democratic Republic of the Congo...
GAGTAGTAATAGCCAACAGATCCCGACAAACCGGGCGTTGTGCATAGTTTGTCATACTCGTATAATACCGTTTTTAGTATTGCTGGGTTTTCAAGGTAGTCCGTGCGCTCTTTCCACTTGTTAATAAATTCAAAATTCTGCTCTTCAATTTCTTTAAGCTGCTGAGTAAAGTATTTTTCGCTTTCGTCTGTTAGTAAAACAGAAAGATCCCACTTTAGTTTGATATTGGTATTTTGTTGCATTGACAGATACATCTTACCAAAATCTTTTTATTAAGCTACAATACACTTCATGGAAATTACTTTTATCGGACATTCGTGTTTTAAAATTAAAGGTAAGGACTTAACAGTTGTCATAGATCCTTACAATCCGGCCAAAACAGGTCATAAGTTACCAAAATTGGAAGCCGACGTTTTATTAACTACTCACGAGCACGATGACCACAATTACAAAGAGGGTGTTAACGGATATGAACTTTTAATAGATGGTCCGGGCGAATACGAGATACGAAACGTTTTTATTACCGGTATTCCTGTTTATCACGACGCCGCGCAAGGAGCGGAGCGAGGTGAGAATACAATGTTTGTTGTTGATATTGACGGCTTTACTATTTTGCATGCAGGTGATCTTGGTCATGAATTAGCAAAAGAAACTTTGGAAAAAATACCCGACATTGACGTATTGTTAATTCCGGTTGGCGGAACTTACACGCTCGATGCTGAAACCGCAGTTAAAGTTATTTCATCTATTGAACCGGGAATTGTGGTGCCCATGCACTACCAGACTCCTCAGCTGACGGGTTTATCCACCAAGCTTGACACTCTTGATAAATTCCTTGAAGAAATGGGCGTTGAAAATTCTGTAAAAAAAGAGGATAAACTTAAGTTAAGTTCAAGAAGTGATGTCCCCGACGAAACCACCGTTGTAATATTAAACTCTGCCTAGTCACTTAACAAACTGCCAACTGTAGAGAAATATGGATGTAAATATTAAGACGCACATTCCGCCTCACGATTTAGAAGCTGAAAAATCAGTTTTAGGTGCCGTACTCATAGACAGGGATGCAATTATCAAAATTGTTGAGTTTTTGAGACCGGAGCATTTTTATAAAGAAGCACACGCAGATGTTTATCAGGCGGTAATGAATCTGTACGAACAGAGAGAACCGGCAGATCTTATAACAATTCCAAACGAACTCAGACAAATGGGTGCGTTGGAAAGGGTAGGTGGTGTGGGTTATCTGACGGATTTGGTTAATGCGGTTCCCACGTCTGCAAATGTAGAGTTTTACGCCCGTATCATCAAGGAAACTGCCATTCGTAGAGGTCTTATTAAGGCTTCGGCAGATATCAACGAATTAGTCTTTGGTGATCTTGAATTAAGCGATGTTCTTGACCAGTCTGAACAAAGACTATACTCAGTAATTCAGGACAGGGTTTATCAGGACTTTATTCCAATAAAAAACACGTTGGAGGTAACTTTTGAGAGGCTTGACGAGTTAAGTAAAAATAAAGGTAGCCTGCGCGGTGTGCCAACCGGTTTAAAATCCTTGGACAGGATGTTATCCGGCTTGCAAAAGGAAAATTTAATTATTTTAGCTGCCAGGCCGTCAGTAGGTAAGTCGTCTTTAGCAGTTAACATTGGGCAATATGCCGCAACTAACAAGGGTAGTGGTATAGCCATATTTTCACTGGAAATGAGCCGAGAAATGCTTGTGGATAGAATGATTTCTTCTCAAGGTGGTGTTGATAACTGGAAGATATCAACCGGGAACCTGGATGAAGAAGATTTTGAGAAATACGGCGTTGCTGCGGGAGAACTTGCCGACGCCCCTATATTTATTGACGATACGCCGGGCATGAGTGTGTTGGAAATGAGAACAAAAGCTCGTAGGTTAATGCTTGAAAACAAAATTGACCTAATTATTGTCGACTACTTGCAACTGATCAAACCGCCAAAAGCCGAAAGTCGTGTTCAGGAAATTACAATGATTTCGTTGGCTTTAAAAAATTTGGCAAGGGAGCTTAAAGTGCCTGTTTTGGCACTGTCTCAATTATCTCGCGCGGTAGAGCAAAGAGGTGGTGATAAAAAACCACAATTGTCGGATTTACGTGACTCAGGTTCTATTGAACAAGACGCAGACGTAGTTATGTTTATTTATCGTCCCGAAGAAGAAGACAGGCAGCGAGCCAAGTTGTATCTGGCAAAACATCGAAACGGCCCCACTGGCGAGATCGATATGTTTTTCAAAGCCGAGTTTACAAGGTTCTATGAGGTCGACTCTACAAGCAGTTAGTCGCGCATGACCGATTGTGTAATACTTCAAACCTATCTGGTAAAATCATCTTGCTAAATCAGGCCGTGGTGGCGGAATGGCATACGCGGTGGTCTCAAAAACCACTGGGATCTAATCCCGTGTGGGTTCAACTCCCACCCACGGCACCAAAATATACTTAATTCTATTTTTTTAAGTAGAGTATTTTCACAAATGAGAGTTTAGATAAATGGGAGTTGAATGCCGCAGCCGCGACTGGCGGCGAGGCGGGGTAGCGCGGCGTATCAGCAGATACGAACGCGTGACCAACTCCCACCCACGGCACCAAAAAAAATTTTAGTTATATCAACTGTAAGTAGAGTATTTTCACAAACTTTAATTTCTTGTATAACCCATAATCCCCTGATACTATATTGCCTAGAAAGGACAACGAGACATGGAAAGTACACCACAGAACGTACTTGATTGCCAAGGTCGGGCAGAGCGGGTAGTTTGGGCAATTGTTCTGGCCTCCGTTGCGGGTTTACTAACATTTTTGTCAGAGTGGGTGCCACTAATAATTGCAGCACTCATAATTGTGGGTTGGGTCACAATCGGCTATTTGCTTCTTACTTTGCGTAGTAATCGCACTAGCAAATAAGCTGTAACCCGCGCCACACAAACTTCTCCTGGGCAATCCTCGAGAAGTTTTTTTTCACTCACAGTGCTATAATCCAGTTCTATGATAGTTACAGATCTAAAAACAGGCGCGGTGTTTAAGGAAAACGGGCAGCCCTTTATTGTTGTAAAGTATGAACACATCAAAGTGAGCCGTGGGAGCGCAAACGTAAAGTTAAAAGTAAAAAATCTGCAAACAGGTCAAGTGCTGGACAAAGGCTACATCGCTTCAGCCAAGATGGAACCCGCCGATGTATACAGAAAAAACGCCCAATACCTTTACAGGGAAGGTAGTAACCACGTTTTTATGGATCCTGAAACGTTTGAACAGGTATATATAACAAATGACTTAATAGGTGAATCGGCTAAGTTCTTGATGGAAGGTGAAAATGTTGTTGTTATGTATTTTGAGGATAAACCAATCTCCGTTGATCTACCTATAACTATGACATTTGAAGTCACTTATACCGAACCTGGTTTCAAAGGAAATACAGTTTCCAACGTTTTAAAAGACGCTACGCTTAACTGCGGTGCGATTGTAAAGGTGCCCACTTTTGTAAAAATAGGTGACAAAATAAAGGTTGATACGCGCGACGGTTCTTATTCTTCAAAGGCCTAATGAAGGGCTTAAAGCTAAAAAGTTCGTAAATTTGCCCACTTATCGTAGAATTACATCATGAACATATTGTCTATACCAAGAGAACTTCTTTTTGGTAGTTTTACCGTAGATACAAACCTGCTTTTTCTGGTTTTGGGGCTTGTTTTTTGGCTTTTTCTTTTATGGTATGAGTCAAAAAAAGACGGGTTTGACGACATGCGTATATTTGACATGGCCTTTCTCTCCCTCGTTCTTGGTTTTGGCTCCCTGTGGCTTTTTACTTACCAGTACAACTACTTGCGTATCTTCTACCCAAATAGCTATGTCACCGGTTTATTTTCCACGCCGCTAATATTTGTGTCTAGCTTTGTGCTAAGCCTGGTGCCGGCACTTTACGGGTCTCGCAAATTAAAGTGGTCCGTTTATCGAATATTAGATATTTACTCTATTTCTTACGCAGGACTGGCAGTTTTTGTTTCAGCAGGAATTTATTTAACTTGGGGGTATGTATACTTGGTCTACACATTTGTCGTATCCATCGTTTATCTTGTAGTAGCACCAAAGATTCGTGTACGTAGGTTTTTTTCCGGAGGCACTTTCTCGGTGTTTCTTGCGTTGCTGGGTGTTTTATGTGCTTACGCATTCGAAGATGACAGCCGCCGTTTTACTTCCGCTTTTATTTTAGCTACAATTAGCTTGGTTAATTTGTATTTTGTTCTGAAAAAAGGCATGGTGCTTAGAAATATTGCTGATGACATATTAAATACGATTAAGAAGGCTCTTCTGGCAAAGAAAAAAGATCTTAAAACAGAGCAAGATCTCCTGATTCAGGAAGATCCCTACAAAAGAGAGGGCAGAGATGTTGACAGCCCGGAACAGGTGGAAGAGGCGGTAATGGAAGATGCCAAAAAAGAAGAAGTTGATATGTTACTTGGTGATATTACAAACTCTCAAAAGGATGTTGACGCTGCACTGAAAGCCATAAAAGACGGTAAGTACGGTGTGTGTAGCAAGTGTAGCAAAGCAATAGACGTTGCCCGCTTAAAAGCTTTACCTGATACAACTTTGTGCTACGAATGTTCTGAGAAGTTGGAAAGCTAAAAAGCCGATGGTCGAGATGTATAACTGCTTTCCGCTATTACACTCTTTTATTAACACCCGACAGTACGTGCTAGTAGGCTTGAGCTTCCTGCTGATAGTTATAATAGTGTCCCTTTGGGCACTTCCCGGTGACAGGCGTAAGTTTATTGGGTTATTGCTTATTGTAGTTGGTGGTAGCCTAAACCTTCTTCAGTGGTGGCAAACGGGGTGTGTTCGGGATTATATTGATTTTATGGGTCTGTTTAAATTCAACGTGTACGACCTACTTGTCTCTGCGGGTATAATCTATCTGCTGTACCTGCTTTACGTTGGGGAAAAGAGACATGGAAATAAATGAACAATTAGACAAACTATTTGAGGACGACTTTCTTATAGTCATAAATAAGCCGGCGGGTCTTATTGTTAACAGGTCAAATACTTCAATGGGCGTAGTAACGCTTCAGGATGTAGTTGAGGAAGAACCCGGTTACGACACTGACGAAGTCGACGAAGAGTTTCGGTCCAGGTCCGGTATTGCCCATAGATTGGATAAAGATACATCCGGAGTTTTACTTATTGCAAAAAATTTTGAAACATTCTCTAACATCCTAACCCAGTTCAAGGAGCGAAAGGTAAAGAAAGAATATACTGCTCTTGTTCGCGGCACGATTGAAGAGGGGAATCTTGAAATTGATGCTCCGATAAAAAGAAATCCAAAAGATCCGTTTAAATTTGCAGTTGTTAATACGGGACGTGATTGCGTTACATATGTTGAGAAACTTAAGCCTCTTGAAATCGAAAACTCAGCTTACACACTTGTTAAAGTTTTGCCAAAGACAGGTCGTACACATCAAATACGTGTGCACATGGCAGCTATTAACCACTGCGTTGCCGGGGATAAAATATATAGCACCAAAGCATACTTAGCCGAAGATGAAGTAAGATTTGGCAGACTGATGCTTCACGCACACAAAATAGTTTTTGTGCATCCCAATACCGGAAAAAGTGTAGAGTTTGAGGCACCGCTTCCGGTAGAATTTCAACAAATCAGCTAAATACCCCTTTTCATACAGTGTCCATTTGTATTATGATATAGGTAGATATGAAACCTGCCTCACGAAAAGTAAGAATATTGTCGCGTTATCGTAGAAGAAAGAAGCCAACTACACGCAAATCTTACAAGAAACTATCCAAACTGTTTGCTGTCATAACTATCGCTCTATTAACCGCCCTTATTTTTGGTGGCTACGTTTTATTTAAATACTTTGAAGAGAACTATGCCTGGGCAATAGAGGAGTCTACCTTTGCAGCCAAATTAAACTCAAATACTTCCTTTGTTTACCTAACAGTCGATGACATAAGTGCTGTTAAGCCACTTATTTCAAGGATTTACTTTGTAATAGCTGACAAAAACGCCAATAAATTGATAATCCACAATATTAACCCCGAACTTAAATTAGATCTCCCGGGAAGATTTGGAGAAGAGTCGCTATCAAACATACCGTTGCTATCAAGTTTAGATAACAAGGATTATGTTCAGACACTGTCTTCAGCAATTTTAAAACTATTCAGATACAGTGTTTCCAGCTATGTCCTAGTCAATAAGGATTTTGAGATAAATGCTGATAAACTAATAATCGGAGGTGACTCATATCAGTTCTACAATCCCGCCACTTTGGCAGGTATTAACCAAAACATACGCACCGGCTATTCGTTAAAAGACCTTTACATTTTGTCACAACTGGCCGACTTACTTCCCGACGATAGAAAAACGCTTGAATATGTTGGCTCGCCCTCCGATATTGATGTGGATTACACCGATCTAAATTTTGAGTCAATACTAAATATTGAGAAACCAAGCATCGCTGTGATAAATGCTACGGGTATAGAAGGTTTTGCCACGTTTGCCGCCGAAGTTTTGGAAAACCACGGTGCGCGCATAGTGGGTATAACAAGCGTTGACAAAGTTTACGATACAAGTTTACTGATAGCGGCAGACCTAAAACTCAATTCCGTGGCACTAATCTCGGGCATTTTTGATATAAAAAGTGTTTCCAGCAAGGAAGAAGCCGCGGATTTGGGCCTTTCGGAAGTGGATAGGGCAGATATTGTTGTTGTGCTGGGATTTGACACGGCAGAAAGGTTGTACTAGAATAACCTCGTACTCTCTCCTTTCTACCCCCGTCCCAAATTAGGGCGGGGGAAAAATATTTTTAATGACAAATTATACAATTTTAGGGCTCATACTCGTATTTATCGGCTTAATCACCTATATCATCCGCAAGTTAAATAGTGCCGGTGTGGGCGAATTTACTTCTGTTGAAATGCTGGAGTTTGAAGTGTTGGAAGTTCAAATCAGCAAAACAGACGAAGCTCCCACAGACCCACATTACTCAGCTTTAATAATGGAGAATATGTTTTCGTCCTTGCACGGTCTGTTAAAGTCCGAGGTGGCACTGCAGGAACACTTTTCTTTTGAAATCGTGTCATCCGGAGATTCCGGCATAAAATTTTACGTTACGGTGCCTTCAAACATACTTAAGTTTGTAGAAAGCCAGATTTACGCCCAACTACCAACAGCAAGAATAAAAGTTGTTCAGGATTACACCGCACGTCTTGAGTCTGCGGGCGGGTATCGGGAAGTCGCGCATGTTTCTTTTCTCAAACCCCAATTTTTTCCAATTAAAGGTTACAACGATTTTGAAGTGGATCCTTTATCCTCACTAACATCTGCAATGTCCTCGGTAACACCCGGCGAAGAATTGTGGGTGCAGTTTGTTGTTAGACCCTTGGCAGACATATGGCAAAAAGATGGTCAAGCATATGTTACGTCGGTAAGAGAGGGGACGCTTATAAAGCAAAATACAACACTTTTTAGCAGTTCCGGCCAGATTGTAGCCAAAGAAATAAAAGAGATACTGGTTGGCATGGCTGTAGGACTTTTTACTGTTCCGCAGCCAAAGGCTGTTCCCGGCAAGCCGGATGCAAAACCAATGGCACCAAGATTATCCTCTTCCCAAGAACTTGAGTTGCGCGCGATTGAAAATAAACTTGCGCACATGGGGTTTTATGTACAAATAAGAGTATTGTCTGCTTCAAATTCACAGGCAAGAGTAGGTGAGCACATCAGATCTATGTTGGCGTCACTAAACCAGTTTTCTCTATCAACGCTAAATGGTTTCACATCTGTAATCGATCGCAACCCGGAAAAGGCTGTGTACAACTATGTCAAACGTACTATAGAAAAGAGTGAAACAATAATTCTTAACACAGAAGAGTTAGCAAGCATCTTTCACTTTCCTTCGGCCAACCTGGACACACCAAATATATCGTGGGTGTTTTCAAAAAATTCCGAACCGCCCGCCGATCTGCCCACAGAAGATTGTATATATATCGGAGAAACACTTTATAGAAGCAAGAAGGTAAGATTTGGTCTTAAGGGCGGGGATGACCGGCTGAGGCACCTTTATTTGATCGGCAAGTCAGGTACGGGAAAATCTACTTTGCTTTATTCAATGGCCTGCCAGGACATTAACAATGGTGCCGGTGTTGCTGTGCTTGACCCACACGGCGAGACCATAGAGTATATATTGGACAGGATTCCCGAACACCGGCTTAAGGATGTTGTGTACTTTGATCCGTCCGACACCGAGCGGCCAATCGGTCTTAACCTTCTGCAAATCGACGACCCGTCTCAGAAGAACCTTTATGCTTCAGGTCTTGTCGCCGCAATCAAACAGCATTTTGACTTCTCGTGGGGCCCAAGATTGGAATACCTGCTAAACTATGCCATTCTTACACTACTGGAAGTTCCTATGACTACGATGCTTGGTATTACAAGGTTGATGGAAGATGATAATTATTTGAAATATATACTGCATGCTGTTAAAGACCCTCTGGTTGTCAAATTTTGGGAAAAAGAGTTTAAGGAAATGAAGGGTAATCAAAAGCTTGTTACCGAGGCCATTTCGCCTATTCAAAACAAGGTGAATAGGTTTCTTGCATCAACTACCATTAGAAACATACTGGGGCAGGGCAAGTCAACGATTGATATTTGGGACATAATGAATTCCGGCAAAATACTCTTGATCAATCTGTCAAAGGGTAAGATCGGTTCTGATAACGCTAATCTTCTAGGTGCGCTTCTTGTCTCAAGGCTGCAATTTTGTGCCTTGCAAAGGGCAAAAATACCTTACGAGGATCGCAGACCGTTTTACATGTATGTTGATGAGTTTCAGAATTTTGCTACTGGGAGTTTTGAAGAAATCTTGTCAGAATCCAGAAAATATAAACTTGGATTGTATCTGACACACCAATTTACGGCCCAACTACCCGAACAGCTTCTCAAGGCCGTGTACGGCAACGTAGGAACCATCATCTCCTTTGGTCTGGGCGCCCCAGACGCCAGAGAGCTTGAAAAAGAGTTTGCACCTTACTTCACCTTTGAAGACATATTATCTTTGGAACGATTCCAAATTTACATCAAACTCTTAATTAACGGTATGACGTCGCATCCGTTCTCCGGCAAGATATTGATACCGTGGGAAGATGAGTTTCTTAAAAATGCGATTCCTGTAACAAACAGTAAAGAAAAGGTTCTTCAAATGAGCAGAGAAAAATACGGATCCGATGCTGACTACGTAACCTCCAGAATTAACAAGTGGGTAGAGACAAAATTTGACAAGGGTATGGCAATTGCGCAAGAATATAAGGACAAACAGACCACCGGTCAGCCGGTTCAGCCACAAGGACCGGTTGCGGAACAGCCTTCGGGGTATTAAATTAGGCAAATTAGGCCAATAAGGGAGATTAACATGTTAGAAAACCAGGAACTTAAAACTTACGATAAATTAAGAGGGATATTAATTAATATTCAGGGAGATATTTCCAACGCACTAGATACAATAAAGCGGGTAGAGGAGCTTGAAAAAAAAGAGCTGTACAAAAGCATGCCCGGTATCGAGGGGGTTTTTGATGGTGTTAATCTTGTTACGGAAGCGGGAGAAAAACTTGAAGTTCCTGCTAACTACGCTGCAAAATCAAGGTTAGTATTTGGAGACAGGTTAAAAATAATCGAAGAAAACGGCACCAAATTATTTAAACAAATCCAAAAACCCGAGCGTCTTCGTGTTGAAGGGGTTTTATCAAAAAAGGAAGGTAAGTGGCATTTGCTTACGCCTGCCGGTACATACAAGATTTCAGATATTGCAGCTGAGTTTAATTATGCCGAAATAAACGACAAAGCTATTGGTTTAGTTCCGAAAGATAATCCTAACGTTGCCTATGCCGCTTTGGATAAAGTAGAAAAACCTGCGGGGTTTGTACCTTCGCATGCGGCCCACGCTCCAGTTAAATCAGAGGTGCACGAGATAAGAGAGCAGGAGCCCAAGAGAGAGGTGAAAGAAGTGAAACCGGTCGTTAAAAGAGAAGTTAGGCCTCA
>Ga0172370_10011376_pt1 | contig 10047 bp, 10 predicted proteins | sample LakKiv5m_FD_114538 | JGI IMG/M metagenome (GOLD analysis project Ga0172370, IMG submission 114538) | Freshwater microbial communities from Kabuno Bay, South-Kivu, Congo - kab_022012_11.5m | ecosystem: Environmental > Aquatic > Freshwater > Lake | place: Democratic Republic of the Congo...
ACGCTTACGCCCACGACATCAAACCTGTTTTTGTCCAGATACTCGGTTAAATGCCCGTCAGGCCAATGGGTTACATCCTGATTGTATATCTCCACTTCATAACCTTCTTTCAAAAGCACGGCGGCAATACACGCCAACCCCTGAGGGAACCAGTGGATATAGGACCCGTTATCGTAAACAACTAATAGTATTCTCATTCTCTCACCTCACGAGACCTTGTATCGTAATTTCCATTCCCCATTTTCCTTCTTCCATAGATGAGGGGAGCGGAATTTATCGCAAAGCTCCAGAAATCTTTTCGGTTCCATGCCGATATAATCCATAACTTCCTTGAAATATCTGTCTGGAAATTCGCCGTCAAATTTCCGGACCAGCGCCACGCCTTCCTCCCGGGTGATATGCCTGTTCCTTATCTCCTGAGACGCGTCGTATGTCGCGCGGCCTATTCCGAATTTTATAAAAGTCGTATAGTAATGCAGGTCGTCAATCTTATCGTCTATGCTGTTATATTTGCTGTAAGTCCCGTGCGACCTGAACGGCCTTGCCTGAAAATTGGTATGTTCAACAGCGTAGTAATAAGCCTCCTGAGGGGTCCATTTGCTATAGTAGCCTAAGTAATGCACTTCCATTTTTGTCGTTTCAACTTCCTTAGAATCAGGGGGAAGAAATGCCATTAACTCGGCAAGCGACAAATTGTATCTCTCCATCAGCCCGGGTATAGAAACTCCTCCGAGATAAATCTCGTTTAAATTATTCATTGTATAAAACGACTTATCGCGAAGCGACGTGGCGTTATCGGCAATAGGATTTCCGTATTCAGCCTCATTCTCTCCATAAAATATAAGGGGGATACCGTACTTTACGGCAATCTTAGGAGCAAGGTTTTTTTGTCCGAGTATGAATGTCTGAAAGGGATGGAAAAGGTTCTCTATGGAAAGACGGGTCAAAAGTTTCATCACCTTTCCATTCTGATTGAAGGTAATATTGTCGAAGCCCCCGACCTCAAGCCAGTTGCGGAAATTCTTATAACCATAATCCGTGTACATGAGCGGGGGCCACGTCACTGTCAAAGGATGCATGCCGTATTTATACTTCAAAAGATGTGAAGCGTAAACACTATCCTTTCCGCCGCTTCCGGGAACAATACAGTCGTAGCGTCCGTCGTTTCTTCTGTGTTTATCGAGGAGCTTGAGCAATTCATCTTCTCTTTTTCCCCAGTCAATCTTTTCCTTCTGTTCGGCAACCCTGCACGCATCGCAAACGCCTTCTTCATCAAAATTCAGCGTTCTGTGTTTTTTATCGGTGGTATGCCTGAACTCCACACTGGATGCAGGCCGCTGATTGGACATCACGCATCGCTTGCAGAAGATAACCTTCTCAGGTAATCCATATCTCGTTTTAAGCTTTTTTTCCATTTCTCTCCTCTATCTGTCTTCCTATAATTGATGCCCAGTTCTTATATATTCTGATACCCTCCGAAGCGCTTTTTTCAGGATGATATTGGGCTGCAAATATGTTTCTCCGTAAAATGCTTGAACAGAACTGAGTCCCCTCATACTCGGTTGTTGAAAGGACCGCATCCTCGGCTGAAGGAACAGGGTAATAAGAATGAACAAAATACATAAACTCGCCGCTTCTTATGCCCTGCAGCGGTGAGTTGAGCCAGAAATTTTCCGATGCGCGCACTGGAAATAAAATCCGGTTCCATCCAACCTGAGGGATTTTGCCGCGTTTGCCTCCGCCGTTCTCCGCGGAAAATTTAATAACACGGCCTTCAATAATATTCAGGCCTTTATGGTTTCCGAACTCTTCGCTCTCAGTCATCAGCAGCTGCATACCCAGACATATGCCCATAAAAGGCTTTCCCGTTTCAATAAATTCTTTTATCGGCAATTCCATATCTAATTTCCTAAGATTGTGCATTGCGTCGCCGAACGCGCCGACTCCAGGCAGGATTACCGCATCCGAAGCCATAATAACCGACTTATCAGACGTCACAACGGCGCTTAACCCGGCATATTCACATGCGCGCACGACGCTGAACAGGTTGCCCATTTCATAATCAATAACGGCAACTTTTAATTTATGCATTATGGCCACTTAATATCTCCGCCGTCCCGTTGCAACGGCATTGGACGCCCTTAGCATAAAGATAGTTCTTAACCTCTGACAGGTTAGCAGGCTCTACTTTCAAAAAACCTCTTCCGCTTTTAAGAAACTCTATATTCCCCTCATTGGCAGCATCGATCTCAACCTCGTTGTTTTTTATAAAATCATAATGAAGAACAGATGCAAGCGCTATTGCATCAGCCTTCCCTTCAGAGATAACCTGTCCTATATGACTGATATTGCCTGCACCGCCACAGGCGATAACCGGGATTGAAACAGAGCCTGACACCATCTTAGTCAATTCAGTGTCATATCCTGTTCCTGTTCCCTCTCTATCTATGGATGTGAGCATTATTTCTCCGGCGCCAAGTTCTTCAACGCGCAGAGCCCATTCCAACACCTCTATACCTGTATGCTCTCTGCCGTTATCCGTATATGCAAGGTATCTTCCATCCGGCTGTTTAATCGCCTCTATCGAAATCAGAATTGTGGAAGACCCGAATTTTCTTGACGCCTCTCTGATAAGCTGCGGATTGCCGATTGCAGCGGTATTCAACGAAACCTTGTCAGCCCCTGCCCTGAGCGCGTCCCTTATATCATCGAGCGTCCTTAAACCTCCGCCCACCGTCAGAGGTATAAAAATTTCCCTTGCGGTCTTTGCGATAATGTCATGAAGGCTGTTTCGTCCATATAAACTTGCCACAATATCCATATAGAGTAATTCGTCGGCCCCGGTTTCATAATAGTATCTTGCAAACTGTTCGGGCTTTCCCATAACGCGCAGTCCTTCCATGTGTATTCCCTTTACAAGATTCGGGCCTTTAATGTCCAGCCGTGGAATGATTCTTATATTCTTTGACATTAATGCAATTAACTTCCCTGCAATAAACTCTCGGCAAACCTGAAATCAATTTCGCTGTCTATATCTATTGATCTTTCATGCGGCATTACATAGGCATAAGTTTCAGCTGTCACAAAGGCCTTATTATTCAACAGCCGGTCAACCCGGGCGACATAAATTGCGCCATTTAACGCATATGCCTTAGGCAAATCCTGCCTGCGGTCAATTTGCTTTTTAGTTTCAATCAGCTTGCGCATCATGCCTTTCTTATTCAGGGAATACATCCAATAGGGATTTCGGTCCGCTTCTTCAACTGAAACGCATGAATTAGCTTTTTTGGTTATGCAGAGTTTAAGGCAGGCGTCAATGTCGGCTGCCGTACGCAAAGGAGATGTCGGCTGAAGAAGAACCGCATAGTCATACTTTTCGGGAAGGCAACGGAGCACATGAAAAACCACATCTATGCTCTTTGCCCTGTCTGTAGAGAGCTTCCGGGGCCTCATAAAAGGCACATCCGCTCCATGCTTCTTGGATATTTTTGCAATAGCAGGGTCATCTGTGCTTACGATAACCCTCGCCAGATACTTACTTTTTAGCGCCGCCTCGATAGTCCATGCAATCAACGGCTTCCCTGCAAGAGGCAGTATGTTCTTTCGCAGCAGGCCTTTGGACCCTCCCCTTGCAGGGATGATCCCGATTATTTTTTCCCCTTTATACAGCTTCGGCACCGCCTAATTTCTCGATACTGTTTTTATATTCTTTCCACTGACCTAAATCAAACCAGCCGCTATAAATAGGATACACGGTTATCTTTTCTTTGCCGGCAGCAATATCTATCAATTCATTTATATCCATCCGCCGGCCCTTCTGCAGATAAGTTATCATGCATGGTTCCATTACATAGACGCCCGTGTTTATTGTTACATCATGCACGGGCTTTTCCAGAATCTTTTCAAGCCTGCCGTCGGCCATCTGAAGCACGCCGAAAGGGATTTTGACCTCGCTGTGACAGCCGACTATCGTCATTGCAGCGTTGTGATCCTTATGCCAATTCAATAATTCCTCAAAATTTATATCCAGGATAGAATCGCAGTTCGCTACAAAAAAAGTGTCGGTTAATTTATCCTCCAACAAAGACAGGCTCCCCGCTGTTCCTAAAAAATCCTTCTCCTCAATCCAGTCAATCTGGTAAGGGAAATTATTCTCTTTCAAAAAGAGTTTTAAATACTCCTTTTTATAATTCAGGGTATATATAAATTTATGAAATCCGTATCTATAGAACCTCTCCATTATGATTTCTATCGCCGGTTTATTGCCTACGGGAATCAGCGGCTTGGGGAATATTTTTGTAAACGGATCCAGTCTTGTGCCTTCGCCGCCGGCCATTATAACGACTTGATTTGATTCAAGCTTCTGCGAAGGCGCTGATTGTCTCTTCCCTGTCAGGAGATCCGTCCATAGGATGACATCTAAAATCACCCCGTTATTGTCAAGCACCGGTATCTGCTCAATTTTATTTTCAACCATCATTTTTGTGACAAATTCCTCTTCACCGTGCATATCCGATTTTATGGATAAAAATTCTTTTTTCATTATGCATTCTATAGTTTCGCCAAAGCCGCAGCCTTTTATTATCCCCCTGCGGAGGTCACCGTCCATAATTGTCCCCAAAAGCCTCTCATGCTTATTAACAACAAAAAGTATCCTTTCCTGTGTTTCACTGAGTTTCTGCATGGCCTGTTTTATTGTTATATCCCCCGGGACTAAAAGCGATTTTAATTTTATTTTATCCATTTGATACCTCATAGAATTTTTTTCTAATCAGTCGTTGCCCTGATGAAATCGTCTTCAGTTTCTCTACTATTTTTTTGCTGGTTTTACCTTCTCCGTAAGGATTATTCATGCCGCGCAACGAGCTCCTGAATTTAGCGGAGATTGCTGTATTTACGGCCTTTACAATATTCTCTTTTTTGCACTCAGCAACATCTATCACATTATTCCCGCGTATCCTGCCTAATTGTCTCATCCCGATATTAACAACAGGCAGTTCAAAAGAAGGCGCCTCTATTAGTCCGCTTGAAGAATTCCCTACCATTACAGCGGCATGCTTTAACAGTGAAAGGTATAATACCCTGCCGAGAGAAATAAACGCCTTGCATGTAGCAGGATTGTTTTTTACAAAAGTATTTGCCAGTCCCGCGATAACCCGGCCACCCGTATCGGCGTTCGGCATAGTAAATACCCAATAAATATCCTTAAAAGCCTGAATGGCTCTCAGTATCTCTGACATGTTCGACTCCGCAGAATCTATATTGAGGGTAGCAGAATGATAGGTAACAACCCCTATTTTCTTATCGGCTGGAAGCCCGAGCTTGCTGAACAAATCCCCCTTACCCAACAAATCTAACTTCCGAATATTATCCAGCCCCGGCGCCCCAAAACAAAAAATACTCTTGGGCTTTTCTCCCATTTGTACAATTCTGTCTGCGTATACACGGGTGCTCGGGAAATGAATATGGCTCATCTTTGTTATGGCGTGCCGGAACAATTCATCCATCGCTCCCTCTGTTGCCTCGCCTCCGTGTATATGCGCAACAGGAATTCTAAAGGGAACAGCCGCAGCCACAGCGGATAAAATCTCAAATCTGTCTCCAAGCACAAGCAAAATATCGGGCTTCAACCTTTCATATGCCTTTGCAAAACCTATCATCCCAAGCCCCATTGATGTTGATATGGCGGCCTCGGTATCGGAAGAAAGGAGCATCTCAACTTTTTCGGCAATAGGAAAACTGTCCTTTTCGATTTCCTTTACCGTTAACCCGAATTCAGACGACAAGTGCATTCCCGTAACAATCAGTTGTAACTGAAGCTTGGGGTCGTCATGAATGCCTTTTATGACCCAATAGAGCAACCCGTATTCAGCCCTCGTGCCTGTCACAACAGCTATCTTACGCATAAATTATATTTGTATCATTTCATCAGACATGAAATCTTTTTTTGCCTTTTTACCAATAATGTTATCCCACTCTATCGGACTTATTCCGAAACCCGGCCTTTTAACAGTCAGATTCTTGACTGAGAAGGCTTCCCCCTTTTTTATATTCTTACCTGCAACTATGCTCTTGCGAACTACTCCTTTATTTTTTATTTCCGAAGCTGAGGGTCTCTTAATTCCATCTCCAAGAGCTTTTTCAATATTCCTGACTGCCTTTATCATTGCCCGAAGTTCCTGCGGCTCAAGGCTTGCCTTGTGATCGGGCCCTTCCATTCTTTTATCGAGCGTAAAATGTTTTTCTATAACCGAAGCGCCGAGAGCAACTGCCGCTACAGGTATCTCAATGCCCGGCGTATGATCCGAATAACCCACTTTAACCAGAAATGCCTTTTTGATTGAGAGTATAGCGCTAAGGTTCACATCTTCAAATGGTGTTGGATATTCGGTATTTGCGTGCAATACAGTTATGTTTTCTCGCTTAGTGCCTGCATTAATAAGGATATCAATGGCAGCCGCTATCTCGTCCATGTCAGACATTCCGCTTGACATGAAAACCTTCTTCTTAAAAGAACCTATCCTTCTTAGATACGGAAAGTTTGTAATCTCGCCCGAAGGAATCTTAAAAATTTTAAGGCCGAGTTCGTTTAAAAAATCTACGCTTCCCAGGTCAAACGGTGTTGAAAGAAAGGTTATTCCTTTTTTCCTGCAATACTCTATCAATATCCTGTGAGATGCGTGGCTCAGTTCAAGTCGTTTGAGCATCTCGAACTGGGATATGCTTTCACCTATGGTTTTATTTTGATACTTAGCCTTAGGAGCTTCCCGGCAAACAAGCTTTTCGGTCTTGAACGTTTGAAACTTTACAGCATCCGCACCTGCATCGACAGCAATATCAATCAGTTTCTTTGCTATAGTCACAGACCCGTTGTGGTTGACACCGGCTTCTGCAATAATAAAAGTAGAAGGGTATATGAGTGAATGAGTAGATGAGTTCTTCATTTGCCCTGTCCAGATTTAAGATATTTGATAAAGTTTAATGTCATTCTCCGCAAAACTTCTAAATCGTCCAACAATGCTGTATTCGTTAGATATTTCAGCCTTGATGCGATCATTAATTGGGTCTCAACTTCTGATAACGACCCCAAAGAAATGTACAAAAATTGAATAAATTCTTTTTTAGAAAATCTCGCTGCGCCTTCAGCAATGTTGCTTGGATAAGATATTGCAGCCCGTTTTATTTGCGAAGTCAAACCGTATAGTTCCTCTTTTGGAAATGAAGCTGTAGCCTTATAAATTTCTTCAATAAATTCAATCCCGCGTTTCCAAATATCCAAGTCTTTATGTGTTTTCATGGTTTCTCATCCACCCATCATCCATCAACTCATTCACCCATCTACTCATCTACTACTTTGCGGGGATACCTATTACTTTTGCGCCGTCCGGCACATTGTTAATTACAACTGCTCCTGCAGCAATAACAGCGTCGCTGCCTATTTTTATACCATTGATAACTGTTGCACCTGCGCCTATAAAAGCGTTATCGCCGATGATTGAGCCGCCTGATACTACAGCGCCGGGGCATACATGGATGTGCTTTCCTATTTTGCAGTCATGTTCAATTATTACACCTGTATTTATTATGGTATTTCTGCCTATTAAACTATCTGTCTGAATAATAGCGCCGGGCATTATCTGCACACCCTCGGAAATCCGAGAATTCCCTGAAACAATAGCAGATGGATGAACCAAATACGGAATATTAAATCCTATCTGTTTGACACGCTCAAATAGTTCCCTCCTCTTACTGTTATCCTTTATGCTTCCGACGGCAATGCAGGCGTTCTTGATCCCTTTACTATATAATTCAGGAAGGAAATCATCGTTTCCTAAAACCGGAATGCCCGCAACCTCCGAGCCTATTTTAAGCTGCTTGTCTAATATGCCTGCAATCTCGTAATGTCCAGCGGTTTTGATTAAATCTATCAAAACTTTCGCGTGTCCCCCTCCGCCTAAGAGAATGATTCTATTCATGTCTTATAGCCGTTCCGGCGAAAATACTTCTGTATATTTTGGACCGTATATTCTATTTCTTTTTGCTTTAGCCCGACACTGCAAGGAAGGTTTATGCAAGACTCATAAGCTTTCATTGCTTCTACTATCCTGTAAGCCTGATAATTTTTATACATCGGCAGTGTATGTATAAGCTTCCAGACAGGCCTGACCTGTATGCCCTTTGACAGAAGAAATTTTATTAATTTTTTTTTATGCGTCTTTGGGACCCTTATAGTGTAAAACCAGAAATTACTTTTCACCCCTGATTTTTCCCAAAAAAACTCGGCCTCATCAATGCCAGACAGCAATTGCTTATACAAAGACGCATTTTCCCTTTTTATGGTTATAAAGTCTGCCAGCTTTTCCATCTGCGCAACACCCATGGCTGCCTGTATATTCGTGAGGCGGTAATTGAATCCTATTTCGTCGTGGTCATATTCAAAGGAGTCTTTTTTTGCCTGAGTGGTAAGGTGTCTTGCCCTGTCGGCAATTTTTTTATTGTCGGTGACAATCATCCCGCCGCCGCCTGTAGTAATAATCTTATTCCCGTTAAAGGAAAAACATCCTGCTTTACCGAACGAGCCGGTTTTCCTGCCCTTATATTCCGAGCCAAGGCTTTCCGTAGCGTCTTCTATAATGTCTATATTATTTTTTTTGCAGATTTTAATAAGCTCATCCATATCTGCAGGATGCCCGAATACATGCACGGGAATTATTGCCTTAATTCTTCTATTTGACTTCTTATTATAAGTATAACCGCCCTTACGCTGCTCGCACTCATCGTTTATAAAATCACGAACCTTTTGGACATCAATACATAAAGCATCAGGATTGCAGTCCATAAAAACAGGATATGCGCCACAGTATCTTACTGTATTGACGGGTGCTATGAATGTCAGCGCTGGGACAATAACTTCGTCACCTGGATTAACGCCGCTGGCTAAGAGGCTGACATGAAGAGAGGCAGTTCCATTAACAAATGCAACGGCATATTTTGCGCCCACATAACCGGACACTGCTTTTTCAAAACGGCTGACATACTCGCCTGCCGATGAAACCCACTTTGTATCAAGGCAATCTTTGATATATTTCCATTCATTGCCGGTAATTTCAGGTTCTGATAATGGGATAATATGCCCGCCCTCAATATCAGACATTATAGATGTCCCATTTATAACCATGAAGATTCTTCGGATCTTTGAACCATTCTATTGTTTTTATTAACCCATTTCGCAAAGATACCTCTGGTTTCCAGCCGGTAAGTTTTTTAATTAAATTATTATCGCAAAGCAGCCGCTCCACCTCGCTCTTTTCCGGTCTTTTTCTTGAATCATCTGAAACAATAGCAGCTTCGGCATTTATCAATAAGGCGATTTGTTTTGCAAGCTCTCCAATACTTATTTCCAAACCGGAACCTATATTAACCTCCATGCCAATTGCTCCGTCACATTTAGCAAGGGCAATAAATCCTTCACAGATGTCAGTGACATAGTTTAAATCCCTTGTAGGATGCAGGGAACCAATCCTTATCTCCCTGCTGCCATTTAAAAGTTGGGTGATTATTGTTGGAATGATAGCCCTTGCAGATTGCCTTGGGCCATAGGTGTTAAAAGGCCTTGCAATAATAACCGGAGTTTCAAAGGAACGATAAAAGGATTCCGCAATTTTATCCGCGGCAATTTTTGATGCGGAATATGGAGATTGTCCCTGAAGCTGATGGTTCTCGTTTATAGGGACATACTGCGCGGTTCCATAAACTTCAGATGTGGACGTAACAACAACCCTTTCAATATTATAGTCTCTACAAGCCTGCAAGACATTCAATGTCCCTTTAATATTCGTATCAACATAAGAATCGGGAGAATGATAGGAAAAGGGGATTCCGATAAGGGCAGCAAGGTGAAAAACTATATCCACGTCCTTACACGCAGCGCGGACGCCGTTTGGATCCCGTATATCCCCCGCAAAAACTTCAATATTGTTAAGTATGCTTTTAGGGAGCGTATCCAGCCATCCCCATGAATTAAATGAATTATAGAAAACAAATGCT
>Ga0172370_10011378_pt1 | contig 10044 bp, 8 predicted proteins | sample LakKiv5m_FD_114538 | JGI IMG/M metagenome (GOLD analysis project Ga0172370, IMG submission 114538) | Freshwater microbial communities from Kabuno Bay, South-Kivu, Congo - kab_022012_11.5m | ecosystem: Environmental > Aquatic > Freshwater > Lake | place: Democratic Republic of the Congo...
TAAGCACTTCGGCGGCGACATCGGTGGGGGTTTGGTTATCCTGCATCACGTCGAGATCATAATCGGGCTTGATGTCGAAGACCTCCAACACCTGATCCAACATGTCACGATGCTGCGCCGTCACCAACACTTTAGACTCAACACTTTTGTGTTTCATCAACTCTGCCACAACCGGCGCCATCTTCACCGCTTCGGGGCGAGTGCCAAAAACTGAAATAACTTTCATGCCAATTACTAATTACTAATTACCGTCAATGGTAATTAGTAATTGTTAGTATGCTCCTTTGCCTTTAATCACCACACCCGCCGTGCGCCACAGAATTTTGAGATCGAGCAGGATAGAGTAATTGCGGATGTAATACAGATCGTATTGCGTATTGAGATGCATCGGTAGATCGCTGCGCCCACTCACCTGCCACCAGCCGGTGATCCCCGGTGGAACCGCCAGCCGCTGCCGCTGCCACGGTTCATATTTATCTACAATGAAGGTCATCTCCGGGCGTGGTCCTACCAGACTCATCTCGCCTTTCAACACATTGAAGATCTGCGGCAGCTCATCCAAACTGGTGCGGCGTAACAAACGCCCTACTCTGGTGACGCGTGGATCGTCGGGGCGTTTTTCAAACGTTTCTTTGTTGACCTGTTTCTCCGCATCCGCCACCATCGTGCGGAATTTGTACATGCCAAATATTTTTCCGTTTTCACCGACACGCGGTTGAGTGAAGATAACGGGTCCCGGGGAGGTGAGTTTGATCGCTAAAGCAATCACGCCCATTAGAGGCAGAACAACGATCATGCCTAACAGAATTAATATAAGATCGAAGATGCGTTTGATCGCCCACATCGAACCATCAATGCGCGGCTCTCGCAAACCGATCAAGGGGACGCCGCCGACCAAATCAACGCTGGATTGTACCATGACCAATTTAAGAAAATCCGGCACTAAGCGCACGCGCACCGATTCCGTTTGCAAAGCAAAGGTGAGCCGTTCCACTTGCGTATAGTTTTCTGCAGGCAAACAAATGATCACTTCGTCCACTTCATAATCGCGCACAAGTTGCGGCACATCCCCGACGCGACCTAGAAATTTTGAGTCAGGTGTTGCCGAGTCGTCGGCGCAGCCGATGATCTGGATGCTGTGCCCGAGTCGGGTGGTAAGGGCGAGGGTGACGGCGTCCGCGCCCGCGCCCGCGCCCACCAGCAGAATCCGCGTGAGGGGCCTGCCGCTGGCATGCATCACGCGCAAGATCAACGCCATTGCCAGCCGCACGGTTGTTAAGATCAGCAAATCAAAAACATAAAAATAGAAAACCAGTAAGCGCGGGACATCACGGTACGAAAAATACAACGCGCCAGCGAGGGCGAGGGTGGCTGTCGAGACGGCGACGAACAGGGCGCGCGCATCGCCTACGGGTCGCACGTCGCGCCGCACGTCGTAGACTGAGACGACCAAAAACACAACGGGAAATAACACCGCAACCATGAGATGAATGTAAAGGTTGAGTTGCGAGTCGGGAGTGCCAAGTTCTCGCCCAAGCGGAAGGAAGCGGCGCAGTGAATCGGCGGCGAGGAGGGCAAGCTGCGTGCCAATGGCATCTGCCACATAGAGGATGAGGATGAGTCGCCGGAGTTTGCCAAACATGACTCTACAATGAACAATGAAGCAGGGAACAATGAACAATGCGGCTAAGCATGTTAAAGATTATAACTTTGGGGAAGCAGGAAGGGAATAGCGATTAGGGGGCTGACGCTTTTATTCTTAGCTGTCCACAACCCGCGTCAATATCAATGCCTCTTCGCACGCGCACGGTGCAAGGGATACCGGAGGCATCCAAGATATTTTTAAATTGATCGACTCGCTCACGCTCAGACGCTGCACCGGCGTAATCATGCGTGGGGTTTAGAGGTATGACGTTGACGTGACACAGGAGTTTTGGGTTGGAAAGAAGTTTAACCAAAGCATGCGCTTGCTGTGCGCCATCATTCTTGCCTTGTATAAGCGCCCACTCAAAGGTGATGCGGCGATGTGTCTTAGCGACATAATCACGGCAAGCTTGCATCAATGCTTCGAGCGGATATTTTTTATTGATAGGCAGGAGTTCGTTGCGGAGTTCGTTGGTGGCGGCGTGCAGCGACACGGCGAGATTCACCTGGCGGTGTTCTTCGGCGAATCGTTGGATCATGGGAATCAAGCCGACGGTGGAGATCGTGATGCGGCGCGCGCCGAAATTAAATGCGTCAGGATCGGTGAGGCGGTCAACCGCTTGGAGAGTCGCCTCGTAATTATGAAACGGCTCACCCATCCCCATGATCACGATATTGGAGAGCTTATCGCCCTCTTGATATAAATCACGGGCGAACCACATTACCTGTTCCACAATTTCGCCCGCGCTGAGGTGACGATCAAAACCCATTTGCCCTGTCGCACAAAACACACAGCCCATCGCGCAGCCCGCTTGAGTAGAGATGCAGGTAGTGTGATGATCACGGTAGCGCATCAAGACGCTTTCGATCTTGTGGTGATCGCTTAAGGCAAACAAAATTTTGTTGGTGCTTTTGTCTTGGGATGTCTGGTTAATGACGGGCGTGAGGCGCGTAAACTGAATCTCGGCATTAAGGCGGGCGCGCAGATTCTTGGGCAGGTCGCTCATATCCTCGAAGGAACCTGCCATACGCTGATACGCCCAGCCCCAGATTTGCTTGGCGCGGAAAGGCGGCTCGCCCCATTCTTTCAAGTGTGAGGCAAGATCGGTTAACGAAAGCTCAAAGAGGGGTTTCACTTCTTCGCCACGATCTCGGCGAGATGTTTTTCGGCAAGCGCCTTCAGTGGGGCATCGCGAGAGATATTGATAACTTTCTTGTAGTCTTCGGCGGCTTTACCCCAATCGCCCTTTGCCATATAAGCGTCACCGCGACTCATGTGGTTCACTGGGTCGTTGCGATCCAGTGCGATCGCTTGAGTGAAAGTGGTAATCGCTTTATCGTACTGACCGGCTTCCAAATACGATGCGCCAAGATTTTCCAACAAGCCCGCATCATTAGGTCGCGTTTCCAGGCAATGGGCGAAATCTTCGGCGGCGTTGAGGAAATTACGGCTCTTGAAATGCATTTGCGCCCGTTCAAGATACAGCTCAATAGATTCGGGGAGACCTTCCAATGCTTTATTGTAATCGGCAATCGCGCTCACCAAATCACCGGCATCTCTCAACAAACGCCCACGCAAAGCATACAGCACCGGATCATCCAAACCGTATTTGATCGCTTGACTCAAATCACTGATGGCACTCGAGCGATCCGCCTTCATCATATTGAGGCGGGCGCGCTCTTCGTAGGCGGCGGCGAAATTCGGGCGATTGATGATCGCTTGAGTGAAGGATCGTATCGCCTGATCGAGCAGCTTCTCGGCGAGAGCCGCCAGCCCGCGACGGTAATGTGCGTCGGCATTTTTAGGATCGAGTTCGAGCAAAAGATCGTCGTTCTTGGTCATCTGCGTATATTCTTTTAGTTCTAGCAAAGCATTGCCGCGAAACGAGAGAGCCTCTTTATGTTCAGATTTAAGTTCAAGCGTCTTGTCAAAATCTTTAACCGCCGCTCGCAGTTGACCCAAGCTGGCTTTACAACGACCCCGATAGAAATAGCTTTCTGTTTGTTTCGGCGCAAGCTGCAGCGCTTGGTCAAAGTCGGCAATGGCAGGCTTGTATTGTTTCAACTCGTAATAAGCGACACCACGATTATGCAGGTACGATGGATTCTCCGGCTCAAGGCTCACCATGATTTGAGTGTCGGCGAGCGCCTTGTCCAGCTGCCCAAGAGAATAATAGGCAACCGCGCGCAGTTGGTAAGAGGCGGCAACACTCGGAGCGAGCGAGATGACCTTATCGAGATCAGAAACCGCCGAGTCGAATTGCTTCAATTTCATAAATAACTCGGCGCGCTTGAAATACGGGTTAGGTTTATCGGGCGTCACTTGAATCCATTTGCTGTAATCCACCAACGCTTTTTCAAGTTGATTCATCTGTTCGTAGCATTGGGCGCGATGGTGATAGGCTTGCCATAGACTCGGGTCGAGGAGGATCGCCTGATTCAAATCACCAAGTGCTTCACGGAATCGATTCATCATGCGATAGGCGATACCGCGTTCCAACGCGGCTTGCACATTGTTCGGTTGAATCTGCATCAAGGTGGTGCAGTCGGCAACCGCTTCGGCGTACTTCTCCATCTGGCGATAGATCACCGCGCGGGCAACCAATGCTTGTGGGTCGTTAGAATTTTCGTGGAGTTTGGCGTTGACCTCTGCCAAACGATCTTGAACGCTGATTTGTTTAGAAGGGCGAGTCATAAATCCGCCTGCCATTGAGCAGCCAGTTCCACAATATCGCGGAACACCCACTCGGGTTGATAATCACTAGTCGTCAACTGTTGGCGCGTCGAAACACCAGACAACACAAGTATACTGCGGATGCCCGCACGCACAGCACCTAGTATATCCGTTTCTAACCGATCTCCAAGTGCGGCGGTATCAACGGGGCTGCCGCCCAGGCGGCTCATTGCCTGTTGATACATGATCGGCGCCGGTTTGCCGATCACCATTGGCTCAACGCTCGTAGCCGTCTGTAACAATGCAAGAACTGAGCCGTTGCCAAACACAACCCCTCGCTCCGTTGGAAATGTGGTATCGGAATTGGTGCCGATGAACTTCGCCCCGGCGCGGATGTTGAGAGTTGCCCGCGCCAGCTTTTCCCAATTCAACTCTCGATCCATCCCCACCACCACGTAGTCGGCTGCCGACTCTTCATCCCACACGGTAAACCCGTTTTCGGCAATCGCCTGCCGTATCCCCTCTTCGCCCACTATAAAAACTCTTGCGCCGCGCGGCGCGTGGTGACTCAGATGGATCGCCGTCGCTTGCGACGAAGTAAGAATCTCGTCGAGTCCAACTTCAACCCCCATGCGTTTCAACTTCGCTTGAAATTGTTGCGTCGTGCGCGCGGCATTATTCGTCGCCAGCACAAAACAGATGGAATGCGCGCGCAGAAATGCAAAGAACTCAACGAGCCCGGGCAGCGCAGTGTCGCCGTGCCACAGCACGCCATCCATATCAATAATTAGATTCCGAATCGAAGACAGTGAAGAGGTCATATAAACTATTTTGCAAATGATAACAGAAACAGATGTAACACGACGTTAAACAAGAGACGACCCATCAGGGTCGTCTCTACGCAATCAATTAGGGGTAATGGTTGAATCGTTAATAATCGCCTCCGTAGGGGTGACCCTTGCGGTCACCCAAATGGGCAGGGGCAAGCCCTGCCCCTACAGAGAATCGTTTGGAATTTGACCACGACCCAATCACGGTCTATTTCTTACCGTTTGCCGGTTTCTCCTGCGGCGTCAATATCTGATCGATCAATCCATACTTCACTGCGCCCTCGGCATCCAAGTACAGGTCGCGCTCGGTGTCACGCTCAATATCTTCAAGCGATTTGCCGGTGTGCTTAACAAAGACATGATTCAACTTCTCTTTCAAGCGCAAAATTTCTTTCGCTTGAATCTCGATGTCGGTTGCTTGCCCCTGCGCCCCGCCCAACGGCTGGTGCATGTGGATCGTCGCATTGGGCAAAGCATAGCGATAACCCTTCGTGCCAGCCGTCAACAGCACCGTGCCAAAGGAAGCCGTCACGCCCACCGCCACTGTTGAAACAGGCGCTGTCATTTGCTGCATCGTGTCGTAGATTGCCAAACCGGCATAAATGACTCCGCCCGGCGAGTTGATATACATCTGAATTTCTTTGGTCGGGTCTTCGCGATTCAAGAAAAGCAACTGCGCCACAATCAAGTTCGCCACTTGATCATTGATCGGCGTGCCGACAAAGACGATGCGTTCTTTCAACAACAGCGAATAAATGTCGTAAGCACGCTCACCACGCCCCGAGGTTTCAATCACCATCGGGATCAAGCTTTCGGGAAGTTTAGGGAACATCAGTCAATCCTTTCGAGAACAGGTTAGGTCAGTTATACCGTCCCTGTATTAGAGATATGCAAACATACGCCTAGCCGTTTGCGTAGGCGGGATTTTAAATCCTGCCTACGCCGGCTCTGCGGCGGAAGGAGCCGATTCCGGTGACGCCGTCTCTGGCGCGACGGCGGTTTCCCCTTTGGCAATCGCCACCGCGTGCTGCACTGCTTTCTCCGTCAATAAATCGTAACGCACCGAGCGGCGCATATTCTCAGACTTGATCAGCTCTTTGAGCTTTTTATCAGGACTCTCGCCGAGCGAGATCAACATCACTTCAACGCGATCACTGATCGCTTCATCCGTCACTTCGATATTCTCGGTTTCGATGATCTTGCTCAACACCAGTGATCGGCGCAAACGCTCCCGCGCGCGCGGTTCAAGTTCTTCGTGCATTTTGTCGTGCGTGGTGTCGGTGATCTTCATGTAATCGTCGAGCGTCATTCGCTGTTCGCGCAAACGCAGATCGAGATCGCGCATCATAGCGTGCACTTCATTGCTCAACAACACCGGCGGGTACTTCACTTTCGATCCTGCCACCATAATGTCAATTACCGATTTGGAGTACTCGTCGAGATGCCGTTTGTTGGCAACAACCACCAGCGCTTGGCGGACTTTCGTCCGCATATCGGCAAGTGATTCGTAATCGCCCAGCGACTTGGCAAGTTCGTCATCCCACTCGGGCAAGGTGCGGCTTTTGATCGCCGTGCATTTGAGATCGAAGTGACCGACCTGTCCGCGCAAAGATTCATTTTCGTAATCCGCCGGGAACGGAATTTCAACGTGACGTTCCTCGTCAATGGCTATGCCAGCCAGTTTGTCGGCGAAACCCGGCGCGGGCCAGTTCAGCTTGGCGTCCAGCAGCACGTCCACACCTTTGTCGTCCATCAAAAATGCGTCATCCGTTTCTTCTGCGGATTCAGAATCAGTCTTCTCTTCAGACGATTCAGGTTGGGCTTCGGTGGAAGCTTCGGGTTTAGAGTCGGCAGCCACTTCGCCCTCGATAGCGGCAGGCTTGGCGACTCCGCTCACATCCACTGTGACCACATCACCGAGTTGAGCGGGTCGTTCCACCGGCTCGAGGATGGCTTGCGTCTCGCGCAATCGTTCCAACGTATCTTCAAGTGCCTGATCGGTAATTTCGGGTTCGGTGAAACCGAGTCGCACACTGCGATATTCACCGAGGTCAATTTCAGGGCGGAGCGGCACGTTGTAGACAAACGTGATGGGGTCTCGCTTAAAGTCTATCAACGCCCCCGGCGCAACAGGATCGATCTCCGATTCTTTTAACGCTTGTTCGTAGACTTTTTGTCCCAGGTCGTCCATGGCTTCTTCGAGTACCGCGCTCTCGCCGAAGGTGCGCCGGACGATCTCGTACGGCGCTTTGCCTTTGCGAAAACCGGGGACATTGTATTTTTGGGCGATCTTGCGCGCGGCGACTCGCTTCGCCGCTTCGATTTGATCGGCGTCAACTTCGACGGTGAGTTTAATTTCACACGTCTCTTCGAGATTTTCTTTTTCGATCTTCAACGGGGAATTTCCTTCCTACTGCCACGCGGCTCGTGCAGCCGCGAAAATTTTTCTTAAGCGCGGGGATTATAGCATAGGGGTCTTAAAAAAGTAGAGACGCGCTAGCGCGTCTCTACGCATCTTAACCGCCTCGCCTGGCCTTCAACACTTCAATTCCATTCCGCGCCTGTTGAAGTGTGCGATCTAACTGTTCTTCGAGTTGCGCGAGGACGTCAATTACATAATTATCGGCGTCGGCTTTCACGCCTTCGGCTTCTTGTTTGGCGTTGGCGATGATCTGGTCGGCTTTGTTCTGCGCCGCAACGGCAACGCTCTCGCGCAGCATCATCTTGTCGCGCTCTTCACGGGCGACCATCAAGGTGCGCTCCGCTTCCTCTTTTGCCTGCGCCAGAATCTTGTCACGCTCGGTGAGGGTCTTTTGCGATTTCTTCACTTCTTCCGGGATCGAGACGCGCATCTGATCGATCAAGTCAATCAGGCGATCCTGATCGATCATGATGTTGTTCGTCAACGGCACTTGCCGCGCACTGTTGACGAGCTCTTCTAGGCGATCTACGAGGTGAAGAATGTCCATAGCGTCCTCTAAAGGATGAATGCTTCGCATGAATTATGAAGGATGAGCCTTAGTGTATAAAAGTAAGGCATTACGCGCAACCCGGTATTTCATCCTTCATCCTTCATAATTCATAATTTAATCCCTCAGCGCCGTCATCGGCACCACCGTCTGCCCCTCGCCCAATTCTTTGAAGCGGCGATGGAGCGCGGCTTCCACAATCGGCGGAACCATCGAGCTCACGTCCCCGCCGAGCGCGGCAATCTCGCGCACAGTGGTCGAACTTAAGAACGTGTGTTGTTCGCGCGTCACTAGCGCCACCACGTCCACTTCGGGCGCGAGACGGTTATTTGCCAGCGCCATGCGAAACTCATGCTCAAAGTCCGAAAAGACGCGCAAACCGCGCAAGACCACTTTGACATTCACCTTGCGGCAGAAGTCAACTGTCAACCCGCTATAACCGACGACTTCAATATTGGAGTGGCCATTAAGTGCATTCCGGGTCAAAGCGAGCCGCTCTTCAGGTGAGAACAACAACGACTTAAGTGGGCGATCATAGACGGCGACGATCAACTTATCGAAGATCAACGCGCCGCGATGGGCAATATCTATATGTCCGAAATGAATCGGATCGAATGTTCCGGGAAAAACTGCGGTGATAGCCATAAGAATAATTGCCATGACGAATGGCTAATGTCGAATGTCGAAACTGTTTCATTCGTCACTAGTCATTCAACATTCGTCATTAGCTTACGTCTCCTGCTCCTTCAAAATTTTTCCAGAATTCTGCGAGTCGTTCACCCAATAATTTATGTTCGGGTTTTTGTAGAGTCGGGTCATCGGCGAACACGGCATCCGATTCTCGACGGGCGAGAGCGATCAACGGCACGTCGGTCAACTTCGCCATGCGCAACTCGCCAAAGCCCGATTGCCGCGTCCCCAAAAATTCTCCGGGACCGCGAATCTCCAAATCTTTTTCCGCCAACACAAAACCGTCCTGCGTCTCCTCCATCGCCGTCAAACGCACATCAGGCGTCTTCGGGTCGGCTTCGGAGATCAACAAACAGAATGACTGGTGTGCACCCCGCCCTACCCGCCCGCGAAACTGATGCAGCTGCGCCAAGCCGAATCGATTCGCGCCTTCGATCAGAACGACGCTGGCATTCGGAATATCCACCCCGACTTCGACGACAGATGTGGAAACCACAATCTGAGTCTCGCCGTTGCGGAACGATTCCATCACTTCATCTTTTTCGTCCGCCTTCATTCTGCCGTGCAGCAGACCCAACTTGAGATCGGGGAAGACGTGTTTCTGCAAACGCGCGTGTTCGTCCACAGCCGCCTTCGCTTCAATGCGATCCGACTCTTCCACAAGCGGGCAGATGACAAACGCCTGCCGCCCTTCTGCAATTTGTTTGCGAATAAAAGAGTAAGCCCGTTCACGTTCGTTGATATAAATGACTCGCGTATCAATCGGCAGACGTCCGGGCGGCATCTCATCCAAAATTGAAACGTCCAGATCGCCGTACACCGTCAACGCCAGCGTGCGCGGGATCGGCGTGGCGGTCATCACCAACAGGTGCGGGTTGCCGCCTTTGCCGCGCAGCGCGGCGCGTTGTGCCACCCCAAAGCGATGCTGTTCATCCACCACTACCAAACCGAGATTCTTGAATTCAACTTTCTCTTGAATGAGAGCATGTGTGCCGATGACGACGTGGATCGATCCCTCGCGCAAGCCATCGTAGATCGCTTGCTTCTCGGCGGGCGGAGTCGATCCGAGCAACAATGCCACGTTGAGATGATTCAATAATTTGGAAATGTTGCGATGATGTTGATCGGCGAGTATCGCCGTGGGAGCCATCAACGCCGCTTGAGCGTTTGCGCCTGCGGCAATTGCCATTGCCAACGCCGCCACCACCGTCTTGCCCGATCCCACATCACCTTGCAA
>Ga0172370_10011382_pt1 | contig 10042 bp, 7 predicted proteins | sample LakKiv5m_FD_114538 | JGI IMG/M metagenome (GOLD analysis project Ga0172370, IMG submission 114538) | Freshwater microbial communities from Kabuno Bay, South-Kivu, Congo - kab_022012_11.5m | ecosystem: Environmental > Aquatic > Freshwater > Lake | place: Democratic Republic of the Congo...
CGTGCGGTACGTCAGGTATGAAGGCATCAGCCAATGGAGCTCTCAACCTAAGCGTACTAGACGGTTGGTGGGACGAAGGTTACCGAGGAGACAACGGATGGGCTATCGTGTTGTCGTCGTTGTAAAACGGGACAAACGACGCAGTAATTCAGGACAAACCGTCGAAAACCTGTGAGCATTCAAGGCATCAGCGACACAAAATGACACATCGTTAGTAGTTGCTGATGAGCAGCTCCTGCACCTGTTTCACCATGTTTTTTGGGCAGAGTGTACTTTGTCTCCACAGGTTCAATCGACGCCCACGAATAGAGACTCCTCACAACATCACTGTCATTGTAGCTCAACAGAAACTTACCCTTTATCGACCCACGGACTGATGCGAGCCGTTCATAATCTTCCTGACAGAGATCGTGTTCGTAGCAATCACCGACGCCGTAATATGGTGGATCGCAGTAGAAGAACGTCTCTGGTCGATCCGAGCGCTTGATAAGCGTCTCGAAGTCTTCCCTGAACACATACACGCCGGCAAGCCTCTGATGCGTCGATCGTATGATTGACTCAACGGTTGAGAGGTTCCAGCGCCGTCTGCCGAGAGAATATCCGAAGGTCGCTTTGGGCGTGACATTGGCGCCGAAAGACATCTTGTTGCGCCAGAAGAACGCTGCTGCGCGCGTGACTTCGTCTCTTTGGTCCTGGCCGTCTCTGCCGCGTTCCCTTAAAGGGCTTGTGGTTACGGTGATTCACACGATTCTCCCTTTACCTCACTCACCGTGAGGCTTGCGACCTCAGCTACGTTCAGCAGCGCAAACGCATCAGGATAGTCGAGCCGCAGGAACTGACGTTCATCGAGTATTCCTGCCAGATCGTCCCGTCGCACCGGTAGTCGTGTCGAATACCGCTCGCCGTTCTTCATGGTGATGTTCAGCATAACCATCATGCACCCTCCAGTACTTTGAGTCTCGTGTCTATTTCCTTGATTGCAACGTAGAGCTGCGGAATGAACTCGTGCATCCGGAGGGCATACGTGTCTGTCTCTGAATCGTAGGCGTACCCGGCAAAATCCTCTGTGTCTATGTCAAGGTCATCGAGCGCAGCTTTCACCCGCTGGGCACTGAACCCGTGGTGTTTGCGGTGATACGACAGGGTATATGACTGTTGCGTGATTTTTGGGGCCATAATCGTGTCAACTCGCTCGATCTCGTTCCCCTCATCATCCAGGACGGTCGTAATAATCTCCTTCTCTTCCTCGCCCTCGACTACATCTTGGGTAAGTTCCTCGTCTTTCCATTTCCACGCCAGTGCCGCATCCGCCATTTTCACCACGAAGTTCGTACCCCATGTATCCATGATGTCTTCTTTTTGACGTTCATCCGACCCGTTGAATGTGCCGTCCTGACAATAGACGCTCTTCCACCTCGCCCCTGTCGAACCCAGGCTGTAGGTGTTATGTGCGCTTGGTAGAAAGTTCCCCCGCAGGTTAAAGGCTCCCGCAGTTCCAACATGGTCCGCTTGGCCCCACAACACATTGCCGCCACCTGCTGCGATGTAAAGATAGTTTTGGCCCGAGGATGTGTAGTGTTGATACCCAGCGCTATGCCCCAGGAATGTGCAGTTCTTCGTGTCCCAGCTATAGATCGAATACCCCGCAAGATATCCCAAGGCACAGTTCCCAGAACCGTTCCCATTAACGTTTGGATCACCCCACACATTATAGAGGGCGTACGCCCCGACAGCGGTGTTTATCCCTTGAACGTTCCGATATAGTGCCTGGTAGCCCACTCCTGTTGAATCAGACCCGTAAGAGTTGGTGAGGCATTCGGAACCTACCGCAGTCACTCTCTGCTGGGAATATCTACCAGCACGATAGCCGAATGTGGTGGTGCCTGTGTCACCAACAATATACTTTCCACTGCTTTCTCCGACAGCGTGGTTGGTATTCCTGGCCCAAAGCGTCGCAGAATCACACGTGATGGTTGCCGGTCTCTGTGTAACAATTTTCACCGAAATATTGTCCACACTCCCGCTAAAAGCATCAGATGGTAGGAACAAGAGGTTTGTGTTATTTGAACAAAGGAAATACTGCTTTCCTCCGGTAACGGTTGCGCTTATGCATTCCCCCGCTACACCGCCGATATACGGTTTCACACTCCCGGCACTTCTTGATACTGTGTACGTGACCTCTACGTAATCACCGTTATTTACGGCACAGGACTGTTCGAGCCGACCTTCCGCAATAGCAACGCAACACTTCCCCCCGCTCCCCGAGCCGTTTGTCAGGTTGTAATTACACGGGAACGTCAAGAGAACCGCAGGAGAGATGAAACCGCTATAGGAAGTCCCCGAAATGATGGCCTTCTTGCTTATCGGGGAGTACGCGGCCCAACGCCCGTCACTCGGAGTAATCTGCCATGATTGCTCTTCCAGGACTCGCACCTCAGAGGATGGCACGTCGAGGCAAAGTGAGTTTTGAATCCCCGAATACTGATCCCCCCACTGAGAACCGCCCCTGCCGCTTTGCGTGTAAAATCTCTGAGCATGAGGAACATAAAAGCCTCTGCCTGGATTACGTGGCCTATACGGGGAGCCTGAAACTGCCAGGGGAGACCATGTATTGGTAGCAAGATTAAACTGTGCCCAGGATGCAAGACGAGAATTACTTGCGTCATAACCTGCTTCTCCAAGTCCAACAATGATTCTGTTCCCAGGAGGATCGTAGAACCAAGCTCCATCGTACCTGTTGTTTATATTCCCCGTAATGCTAAGCGAATTAAACGAGTAGTTGTCGAGGTCGAAATACCCCGCTGACGCATCAAGAAATTGGTAGAAGCGGTTGCCCACTACAACTCCTCCATAGCCGATCCACCAACTGCCACTCCAGGTAATCTCCTCCCACGAATCCGTCGCTATCGTATAGGCGTATATTTTCTGAACAACAGAGGCAAATCTAACCTCAAGCCCACCTATAATGAATATCTTTCCGTTGTAGTAACACGAGCGGTGATAATGTAAGGCTGGTGGGGGATTTGTCGCGCCATACGTCGAATACGTATTTGTGGCAAAACTGTACCTATAATTGTTCCGCTGAACACCACCCCCATGAGATCCACCATAAATATAGACAGAATCCGTATCAGGAGCCCATACCGCCGTAGTACCGTATGTACAATAGAGATAGCCGGTGGGATCTGCAGCCATAGAAAGAGAAGTTCCCTGCGCCGTATAACCACTCCCTCTTGTTGTGACGGTGAGCCCGGTGATTGCTCCGTTGCTGTCAACCTCCGTGACAGTGGCGGTGCCGTCCGTGCCTGGGCCATCAACCGTTACCACATCATCTACCGCATAGCCCGCACCGGAGGCTAATTTATATCCTGCGCCTTCCGTGGTAATTTTCACGGAGAGGACTGCCTCGGTGCTCACGCCCAAGACTGTCAGTGTACACGGGGTTGTGGCGTCGGCATATACCAGTGTCAGTACATCGTTTACAGAATACCCAGATCCACCGTTCGTTATGTAGACCTCTTTGACGGCACCGGACGCATCAACTTGCAGAATCGTCACCTGACAACCCGAGCCATTGTCGGGGTCAACAGTAGTAGCAAGCGGGTCGGGATCTACCGTAATTCGTCCAATGGCTCCGGCGGCACGAGCCGCCACGCCCCCCGAGATCGCCCAGCCATCGCCCGTGGTCCATCCACTATCTGAGGAGAAGCCACCGTTCGTCACGAGATCGCTGCCCAGCGCGGCATAGGCTGCGGGACCGCTGACATTGAGCTGACTTGTGGATGGCAAGGTGTAGGTCCCTGCGCCGCCTGTTCCAGCTGTGATGTTTGAAAACGAGCCAGTAGATGGCGAACTCAACCGTGCGTCTTGGTCTGTGACGAATTTGTTTCCAGCCCCAGGCGTGCCACTGGTCCCCGCAAGCGCCGCCTTCTGGTCTGCCGACGGCATATTCGTGGTGCTGACCGTTATAGTGGACCAACTGGCACCGCTATCGAGACTGAGAACCTCCGTATCGGAGGCAAAGTACCAGCGCCCCTGAACCCCGGCACTAGGCCGAGCCCCGGAAAGCCCCACTGTGGCCCTGCCCACGAGGTTCCTACTGGTCCCGTCATAGATGTAGATTTCTTTCGTGTCTTTCGCGTATGCGATCTCGTATGTCATCAACTCGCTGGCATCGAGCGCCGACTTATTTCCCCGTCGCAACCGTATCCTGGATATCGGATTGGTAGGCATTTTACACGTCCCCCCCGTCGATTATCTGGTCGATGTTTTCCCCGGCGTCTATGCTGCTTATCAATCCGCTGAACGCCAGGAGATTTTCATTTACTTTCAATATGGCTGTCAAAGGGGAGTCGAGACCGCTTTCGGTGATGTATATCTCCCCATTCTGAATATCGGGCAACGCTATTTGTGTCAGATCGAGTATCGGCCCTCCCATCACTCCTCCTCGATGTCTCCCCCGTCAATAACCGTGTATAGGGTTGACCACGCCACCGTCAGTTCGTCGGCCAACCCCGAAAAATTGGCGTTGCATTTCCGCCATGCCTCCCACACAGAATCGTGGTCATCTATGGCGGTCTTTATCAGCGTCGGCTCGAAATTCATCTCTATCCTCCAATCAGGCTCTTGATCGCTGCGGTCACCTCGTCAAAGCCGTGGGCCATGCACGGATGGCCTGGTATCGGGCATGTGCTGCGGTCCTGCTGGTAGTGAGCCCCACCACGACACGGGAAATCCTTCGGGCATTGTCGGTAGAGGTTGACAATATTGGGCCTGGAATACCCGTAGATACTCGGCTCCGTGCGGCCCCACATAACCACCGATGGGACGTCGAGCGCCGCCGCCGCATGAACCGCCATCGTGTCAATACTCACTAGCAACCGGGCGCCCCTTATCCAGCGGAACGCATCCCGGAATGAGGTATCGTTTACGAGCCGAGCCCCCTCGAAATACTCCGGTACCTCCTGGCCGCATAAGTGGATAACCTCGCAATGGTAGGTCGTTTTCATCCACTCAATGAGCGTCGCCCATAAATTGGTATCCCAACATTTGGTCCTGGAATACTCGCTGAAGTCGTAAACCTTGGCGTTACTCTGCGGCGTGATAACGATGTAGTTGCTATCCCCATTGATCGGTTCGACGCCAAACAACTCAGGAATCGGGTTTTCTTGTTCCGGCACCCCGAGCATTCGGCAGTACGCATTGACAAGGTGTCCGGTCCAACTGTTTTTTGCGGCCCACCCGTAGATCGACTCCTCTACCCGCATGGTCCGCTGGCCATCAAAGACATTCTTGCAGATGTGGTCGAGATGCGGGTTGTCCTTGAATACGTGCTCTGCGAACGGATGCCACAGGGTAATGTTCCGATCGGGATATTTTTTGCGTAATTCCCGGATAGCCGGGGTCGCCATAATGAGATCCCCGATGGCGTGGGACAAGTTGATATGGATTCCAGGGGCCATGGACTGCCGCACCAGGCTAAATTTCCTGGCGTCATCGACCCATGTGTTCGCTCCTGCCCTGGTGCCGCCGGATGGCGACCTGAGATGCCACGCCTCCGCCAGCGGGTTTACCAGCAGTTTGAATCCCTCAACATGGACCCTCCATGAGACGTGGTTCTCCTCTCTGTAGTTGTCGAATAAAGCTGTGTCGAATCCGCCTATCCGTCTCAGGCAATCTGTGCGGAGCACCTGTGTAGAGTGGAAAAACTCTACCGGGAACGGATCATGCCGTTCATGTCGGAACCACTGGATATTCGGGCTATTCGTGATCGTGGCGACCTTGCCCCACTGTTCGTATCGCTGGTCTCCTGCCGGGATATATTGAATATCCTGCCCTGGAGTGAGACACAGTCCGCTCACCCCGCCCACTTCCGGATCATCGAACACAGGGACCAACTTCTCTAGGTATGTCGGCTCCAGCCACATGTCGTCATCACAGCGGCAAAACAGCGGGTTGCTCCACTTCTCTGCGGCCCATAAAAAACCTGTCTGCCAGGAGGCCCCGATTTTGCCCGTCTTAGGGGAGGGAATAACCGCAATTTTATGATTTCTGCGGATCTCTTTGAATATCAGTTCATAGAACCCGTCTTTCTCCCACGACGCCTCGTTGAAATTGTCCGTTGAGTCATCAACGATGACAACGTCCCACCACGGATATGTCTGGTTTCTGAGCGACCATAATGTCTGGTGGAGAATATGACGGCGATTCTTTGTGCTGATACAGACTGAGACACGTTTCATGAGCGCCTCGCAATCTCTTCGATGTACAAGGCCAGCGCATTCCTATAATCGTCAAGAACCAGGATCAGTTGCTTGGTTTCATCCATGTACGGAGCAAACTGCGACGAGACCAGGGACTCCAGATTGCTCACAGCAGAGAGAACCGCGAATAGCGACGGGTCTATCTTCTCGAAATCGAGCCTGGATAATGGCATTTTCTTTTTCCCCCCTAATTTCTACAATATTACCGGATCACTCGGCGGCACTACCCGGATATAGTAGTATCCGGTGGCCGAGTAGTTTGCCAGGTGGTTAATCGACAGATTCATATTCCCGAACGGCGCGGCCACGGTGTCTGCCAGTTCGTCGGCGAGCTTTGCATAGCACAGCGTGTTCGCAAACCATGGATACGCCGCCAGCCCCCCGGGGACGTATATCGGGTTAATGCACTGCGCCTGACACGCTGCCATGCCCAGACTAATGTCGGGGGTCGTGCAGCATTTGTCGTTCGCCCAACAATTAGTCGTGCAGACCCGAGAGGAAGAGTAACCCGTGCGGTACTGGACTATGGAGGTGTAGATGTTTGGACGTATGAGGTTCTGCTTCGTAATCGTAATTTGAGCCGCAGTAGTCATCGGAGCGGAGAATAGCCACTGGGCCTGCCTGTAGATGCTCCAGATATTCCACGAGCCTGCCATTACTCCATGTGTCACCGGGACACAGTAGGCTATGGCAACTGAATCGTGTGTTGCAGATCCGGTTGTGGAGCGTGTCCCCAAGGCTCCATATTTTTTTGTGCTCCCCCCCGACGCAGTATAGTTGTGCCAATAGTATTGATTTCCGGCCCCGTTTAGACTCCGCACCTGGCCCGCGCCGGGGCTTTTCAGATACAGGATATATAGGTTGTTGGCCGCCAGCGCACCGATATTAAGGTTGAAATATGCCCCGTATGCAAAGTTGTACAGACCGCCGTCAGGGAACACGATCTGCCCCTCCGGCTCTGTCGCCACTATCCGAACCGTAGTCGTATTGAGATAGTCTATCCTGACCGGGAGCCCCGCTGATTTCTGATCCTCGAACTTGAAGCGCAGACCGATCCAGTCATACGTTATCAGCCTCGGTACTGTCCCGACATATCCGCTGATGAGCTGATTGGACAGTGTGTTGACATAGTTGCTCAGCCCCGTGACGTTGCCCGAGAGTGCGTTCAGGTTGTTTCTTGTCGTCACCAGCGTGTTGCTCATGCTGACCGCCTGGTTTGACAGAGAGTAGGTGAGGGTGCTGATCGTGTTCACCAGCGTGGATGTCTGGGATAGGTTCACCGACAACGAATTCATGGTGGATTCGAGCCAGTTCACCTCAAGGCTGTAGCTGTTATAATAACCGGATATCGTTGCGAACCTTGAGTTGAGGTCCGTATAGTTTATTGTTAGCGCACTTACAGCCCCGGATGTTGCCGCGTAATTGCTGCTGAGGTTATTGAGATTCGTGGACAACGACTGAGTTAAACCGCTCAGGTTGTTTGCATTCTGGCTGACGAGGCTCACCGTTCCCGATATCGAGTTCACCAGGGTCGAGGTAGCGCTGTATTTGCCTCCGAGGTCGCTGGTGGTGTTGCTCAGATTGGTGACGGCGGCGTTGATGAGAGATGCCGTATTGCTGAGATTGCCGAGCCCCTGCGACAGCGAACTGAGGTATGCCGAGTGCAGTTGAATGCCTACCCCGAGGTCGCTCGTGATGTTTGACAGGCTGACGATGTAGCTGCTCTGAGTGTTCAGGTTCGTGCTCAACGTGTTCAGCGCTGCGCTGAGACTGCTCGTAAGAGCAGACTGCGTTTGTATGTTCCCGCTGATGGTGTTTACGGTCCCGGACAAAATGCTGAGGTTCCCATAGAGGCTATTGATATTCCCATCCAGGGTTGAGGTGATATTCGAGAGGGAGTTCGTTTTGCCGCTGATCTGGGAATAGTATGTGAAGAGCCAGGAGACATCGCCGGATATGCTGTTGATGTTGCTGTTTACGTTCCCGAAGCTCAAACTCGTTCCTGACGACAGGCTGTTGATGTTCGATGTCAGGAGCCCGAGGTTAGTCGATAGGTTCCCCAGATAGAACCCCAGCCCAGACACATCCAGGCTCAGAGAAGAGTGCAGCCCGGATAATGCGGCGATTTGGGCGCTGATGCTTGAGGCGTTTTCCCAGAGGTTGCTTGTAGTCGCTGACAAGGTCGAGACGTTTGTGAACAGGGTGTTCACATTCGTGGCCATAGACGTTTGTATACCGCTCAAGGTCCGGTAATCGTTGCTCAGAGCGGAATGATTGATTTCCATGAGTAGGTGCAGATTGAGCAACTGCTGATGGTCTTCGAAGATTCTCGACTCGAAATTCGCGCTCATCAGACTATATACGTTGCTGATATACGAATAGCCGGATTGCAGCCTGCTATCCAGGGAATCTATCTGGGATGTCAGGTCGGAGAGTTCCGACATATCTGACTGGATGTCGGACATGGCAGATTTCAGGGAATCGGTCAGAGACAATAGGTAGTCCGTGTTGCTGAGAAGCGACCACGTCTCTGACGTAAACGACTCCTTGAAAACATAGAGTGATGATATATCCGATCCCATGTTTGTGACTGCAACGTCCAGGCTGGTGAGATTCCCGCCCATTGACGACAGGGTATTGCTAACTCCGCTGAGTTCAATACCAAAATTGGACGTAATTCCACTAATATTGCTTATATGTGAGTCGAGCTGTCTGACATCAGCCGATATCTCCGAGAGTTCGCCATAGAGAGAGTCTACTGTGCTATCAAGTGACCCGGCGATGCCGCTAATAGCACTGTAATTTCCCCATAGATCGTCCACATTCTCGGAGAGCCCAGAGTAGTTCGACCAAAGCCCCGACACATACGAGTCCAGGTCAGAGGTGAGGGCGCTCCCCCATCCCATGAGATAGTCAATCTGTCCTACGTGGTCGCTGAGTTGGTCTGTTTGGTTTGACAGCTCTTTGGCGATAGCGTTGAGGTTAAGCAGGGCGGCGGTCTGGTCGCCGGGGCTATCCATGAGCCAATATCCAACAAACTTCCCCTGTTCGTTCGTCTGAACCGTTGCAACCCACCTGGCCCCTGTCCCGGGGTAGTCTGCCGCCAGGTATCCAGCAACAGGCGGTTGCTCCACCCAGAAATGTCGCCCCTTTAGCGCACCCCAACAATCGTCATAATTAGCGATATACACCCAGAGCTGAACCGCAGGGCGATCTATAACCGTGTACTGGGTTGCGGTCAGCGGGGTTTCCGTATCGCCCGTGTATTCCCATATCGTATCGGATGTGGCTGGCCTGTGGGCGCTGGCGCTGTTGGCTGGATAGGTCCGAACATCCTGTCCGCCGACGTAGATGATCCCCTCTGTGGCAGGCTTCATGGCGATGATAAACTGATCTGCGGTATCAGGCTGAATAATGAAATCCGCTAGACCCCTGAGATGTACGGGGTTTACCACGAGCCCCTTGATGTAGCTCATGTCCTTGCTATACACGAAACGTCCGTTTGCGTCGGTGTCAATGTGGCCAATGCAGCGCGAGTAAAAAAGCGGGTATGTTTCGGTCAGCCGATAGTGTTCATGGGGCCTTGAACACAGGACCGCTCTGCGCCGAAGGTCCAGCTCGGAGATATAGATATTCGCAGAGTTTTCGTCTTCCCTGCGCCAGGGCCTCCCTGTATTGGCGTTCACCGTATTGAAGTTTACCGCATCGACATCGTTTATTATGTAGAGATAATATCGTGTCCGTGCGGCTATTGGGCTGTTGTCGAGTTCGGGCGCCAG
>Ga0172370_10011385_pt1 | contig 10040 bp, 13 predicted proteins | sample LakKiv5m_FD_114538 | JGI IMG/M metagenome (GOLD analysis project Ga0172370, IMG submission 114538) | Freshwater microbial communities from Kabuno Bay, South-Kivu, Congo - kab_022012_11.5m | ecosystem: Environmental > Aquatic > Freshwater > Lake | place: Democratic Republic of the Congo...
AGCTTATGCCGGCGCCCTTTGCAATTTCCGTTTTTGTGAAGTCGCCTAGGCGGTTTTCCAATAGGAAATCAATTACGCGAAACTGCGGCGTAGCGCCGAAGAATTCCAAGAAGAGAGAGTTTTCCATAAAATCACTACAACAACAGGATGTCTTCGTTAAATGATATGAACAATAAGATATATAAATTTATATATTAACGTATACTATTATGATATGAGAGATGATGCTATGCCCCAGAAGAAGTTCTCACGCGACGAGGTGAAAGCGCACATTCTCTACAAACTTGCGCGGCGCAACTGCTGGGGTGGAAAACATACAGAACTTATTTTTGTGAGGAGCGGCTTGCCGCGTGAATATCAAGGAGAGGCGGAGGAAATTGCGCTGGAGCTTGCGGACGCACACATAATTACGTGGCTGAAGAAAACAAATCAAATCCACATCTCGCTGAATCCGCACGTGAAAAATGAAATTTTGGAGCTTATTGATAGGTATTTGGGAAAGCAGATTTGGTGATATTATGGCAAAACCTATTGAGTGTGTTGCTGAATTGAGTGCAGACGAAGCAATTAGCTTTATTGATAACTGGTTCAACAAGCCAAGAAATGCGGCAAGGGACGCAACAATTGAAAGGGCAAGGAACTTGAATATAGAGGTTAGAATTTAGGGTTGTCATATAAGATGATGATATGACGGTGAGTTTGCAGAATTACTTTAAATTACTTAAAGTTACTAATAATTTAAAGTAATTTTAAGTAAAATTTGAGAGATTCAATTCGGATAGCCGGGGTTTTCGTAGAGGAGGCGGATTTCGCTTGCTGAGAGGGCACCCTTATCATTTAAATACGCCTTCAGTGCCATATTTGCGCGGTGAGGGTTATGGCCGGATATGCTTTGGCAATTGTGCTCATCGCGTTAATTCTTGCGTCGGTCACGGGCGTTTGCACACCTGAGGAGTGCAGCAAATCAATAATAAGTACATTTGCTGATGGGATAGCACAAAAAGTGCTTTTAGACACATATATTATTGCAGCACTTAGTATTGTATATGTGGTAAGTTTGGTTTGGAGTTCATTTGATGCAGGTTGGTGATTGATATGAAGAGAATTGCAAACTTATTTAGTGGATTATTTAACCAGATAGACCCAAAATTTGGGTTTGTAGACGTAGATGGCAGAATGGTCTACAAACCAAAGAACATTACCGACCTTTTGAAGTATGTTCGGCAGGCAGATGCGGAGTGCCTGAAAATCAACATGCACAGCGGCAGGATACGTTTAATGCTTCAAAAAATGGATGCCGAGTATTTATTTGACAATGCAAAAGAGATAATACAGGAAAAGCGTGCATATGAGAAATTTAAGGAGAGTAACCCTCAATTATTTTAAATTTGCATTGCTTATTTTTCTTATGGGGTGCAGTGTTAGGCTGACAATGGTACTCTTTCTTCTATACGTAGTAACTATGACTGTATACGGGGCTACTGCATCAAACTGCCAGTATTTTACTGAACAGATTAGTGTGGATACTACTGGCACCCACCAAGAAAAAATATGCAAACAATGCCCCGAAAGAAGCGGATACTTGTGCTCGAATGATGGCGAATGGGAGAGTGCTGACATAAGATGTGGTTCGGGACACAGAAATATCAATGGGGTCTGCACTAATCCAAAGAATGAAAATTTAGTTGCGGATTTAGGAGAATTTGTTAAGAATAGTTGTTGCTTCCCTATAATCGCTGGGTTTTTTGTTTTGCTAATAATTATATATCTTTTCAGAAAACGAGATAGTACATTTGTGTTCATTGATAAAAAAGATTCGGATGAAGAAGAAGAGTTGTATGGAGATGATGATTACTAATCACAGTTAATACTCCGTTAACCCAGTGGCTATATCTTTTTTAAGTATTTTCCCGCATTTCTTACAAAACAGCACGAGAATTTTATCTTTTATGACACATCCTGATTCGTATATGTGCTCATCGCTGTTGCAACCCATATAAAATCACGGTTTTTGAACTGAATTAAAACTTCTCAAGATTTGTTTTTCTTCTTCCATCTCCCGTGAAGGCTTTTCTTGCTCTGCCGCGGAATGTTTTAGGGTATTCTTTTGGGTATTCGCCAAACATATTACCACCGAGATTAATTGCGCAGCAAAAAGTATAAGGCTTCCGCTATGCGCTTCAAAAATTGTAAAATCCGCTTCGGCGCCTGCGTTGTCTCCTGCGTTCTTTCTTCAGTAGGGTTTAAAGAGATTTTGATGGTATTTTAATGTATGAGAATTTTTGATGATCTTATTTCTGAAAAGGAAGTGGAAGATATTTTAAAATTCAATTGGAATGTTATTAGAGATTGCCGAAGTGAAAAAGAAAGAGAAGAAATAATTGAGACTGGATGGCGGCGCATTAATGATGTAATAAAGAGAACCCCTAAATGCGGACATGCGTATCTTGTGCGGGCGCATTATCAAGAATTGTTTGGCAAAGACCAAGATGCTTTGAATGATTATAATAAAGCCGAGGAAATGGAAACGGATGACGGATTTCGTGTTCTGATATTACTTAATCGAAGAGCTCAATTGAAAATCAAAATGAAAGACTATGCGGGCGCAGATAGTGACTTGACGAGTGCGATTGCACTAAGTAAAATCATATCCGGATTAATTTCCCCTTCTGCATCCGAGTTACATATTCAGAGAGGTCTAGTGAGGCGCCTTGAGAAAAATTCTACAGACGCTATGGAAGACTATCAATATGCGATTAGACATGGCAGTAGAGATGAAAAAGATAGAGCAACTCATTACATTCGACTATTAAAAATTGAAATGAAACTAGCTCCGGATGATTCAATAAAACTGAAAGATGAGAAACGCGTTAGTGATACATCAATATCACGATTTGACATGCAACTTCGGATATGGTTAGTAGCGATATTCTTCGCAGTCATATTGGGCGTTATCGGAATAATCATATATGTAATGTGGGCAGTCCTGACAGGAAATAAACTTATTACAATTGTTTGGTAAAGGATTCTGTATGTCGTAGCTCATGCAAAGCGCCCGCATTCATGTGGCGGGCTGCGGATATGTTGCTTGGTGCGGAATTTTGCATTATTGTGCGATAAGACGGTTGCTTCCTGCTAAATCATATAAATTTTGTTGATAAACCATAATAAGGTGAGGAGAAATGGATGGCAAACCCGAAAAAAATGGGATTGAATTGACTCTGAAAGAATTACATCTTTTTCTTGAGATGCACCCAACCCAAAATAAGGATTCTTTAGTGAAAAAGATTGGCATCGATACGTTGAATAAATTGATGAAACTAGGCTACGTTGAAGAACAGGGGTCCATATTTAAAGACGTGAAAATTACCCAGAAAGGTTTAACGGAGCGCGATGCTTTAGCTATTAAATTGAAACACCCCATAGCTATAAAACACGTAGAATTATTCAACATATCAAAATTCAAATTAGCAGTGCTATCAATAGCTACTCTGGGCATATATGATATCTACTTTTTTTATAAAAACTGGAAAGCCCTTAGGGACCAAGGGGGATTGAGTGTATCTCCTTTTTGGCGAGCAATACTTGGAATACTTTTCTGTTACTCATTGAGCAAAGAGATATTTTCTCGTTCAAAAAATCTTGGGGAACCGTCATCTCATTCTGCGGGAGGCGTGGCTGTTGCATACTTTATTCTGTCCGGGATGGGTCGAGTTGACGGTCTTGTTTGGCTAATTAGTTTGTTTTCGTTTATTCCATTATTTTCAATACAAGATGCCATCCGATTCAACAATTCAGCCATAAATCCTAAGTCAAAACCAGACGGTCATTTTAGCTATAAAGAACTTTTACTTCTCTTGCCAGCTATTATCATCTCCGCTATCTTGCTGTTGGGTTTTGTTGGCAATCTTAATCCAATACATCCAATTGTAGGTACATGGTGTTCGAAAAATACTGCCCAGTATCAAATAACTTTTAATAACGATGGAAAGTTGTGGGGCTCGATTGGAGACGGAAATTGGACTGTTAAAAATCCCAGTCAAATTTCGGCTGAAACTCTTATCGAGGGGGAATTATGGAAAGAGGATTTCTCATATGGCAGCGACCCAGAAAGACTCAGCATAAGCATTGAACCTAATTGTGTTAGAAGCACTTGTTTCACTCCTAATTGTGTTAGAAGCACTTGTTTAACTCTAACTGTTCCTGAAGGAGACTGGAAACGCTGTTGATTCCCAGCCAGTGTCTTGTTCTGCCCCTGAATGTTTTGGGATAGTCGTCAAACACATTGTCACCTTGATGAATTGAACAGCAGCAAAAAGTATAACGCTCACGCTAGGGAGTTTCAAAAATAAAGCTCATTTTCACGACGAGGCTATCGCTAACCTCGTTAAAATAAAAAGTGAAAAAAGAGCGACTTGCTTTAAACCGGATTGGGTATTGGGCGACCTTCGGTCGCTGCTCTCGCGAAGCTTTGCTTCGCTCGATGGTGCGTTAGTAGAGGCTGGCTGAAAGCCTCGCTTGCGCTTAGCTCTTACACCCCCTCCCATCTTAGAGATATTTAAATTAAATTATATTAAACCAGATTTTGCTTAATGTTTTAATATTTCTTGCAATGGATGTTCAATATAATGCATAGATGTGTGCAACAAGATGCACAGGTTTATATATAAGTTGATGGGCAATATTTCCATGATAGCGGCAGAAACCATGCGGCAGGTGGTGCGCAAGCAGAGGGACGAGCTTGAGCTTGGCGAGAAATACGTAGCCAGGCAGCTCTCCGACGCCATAAGCCCGGACGCGGATTTTGCCACTGTTGTTTCCGGAGTGCGCCGGGGCGGCAAGAGCACGCTTTTGCGCCAGTTGGCAAGGCAGGCAAAGAAATTCCATTACGCCAATTTTGAGGATTCGAGGCTGACGGGCTTTGAGGCGCAGGATTTCCACCGCCTGGAGGAAGTGATGGAATCAGAATTCGGGCAGGCTCAGCTGTGCCTTTTTGACGAAGTGCAGAATGTCAGCGGATGGGAGAGGTACGTAAGTGGTTCATTGGGCAGGGGCAAAAAATTCGTTCTCACAGGCTCCAATGCCTCCCTGCTGTCCAAGGAGCTTGGCACCCGCCTGACCGGGCGGCACCTTACTTACGAGCTTTTCCCTTTCTCGTATCCGGAATTCCTGCTCTTTAGGGGGCTCAAAGCAGATGCAGCAAGCGCCAGGCGCTACCTTCACGATGGTGGGTTCCCCGCTTATCTCAAAAAAGGGAAAGATGAGGTTCTTCAGGAGCTGCTGGCGGACATATTGTCACGGGACATAGTGGCGCGTTACCAGATACGGGATGGAAAGCTACTTTTGAATATTGCACTCCACCTTGCTTCCAATGTGGGCAAGGAATTCTCTTACAACCGCCTTAGGAAGATTTTTGGCGCTGGTTCCACCAATAGCATAACGCAATATTGCGCTTACATGGAAGACAGCTACCTGCTTTTCTATCTGCCATGCTTTGACTACTCGCCATCAAAACAGCTTGTGGCGCCCAAGAAGGCTTATTGCATAGACAATGGGCTGGCGAGAGCCAATTCGCTCTCTTTCTCCTCGGATGAGGGCAGGATGCTTGAGAATGCCGTTTTTCTGTCTCTTCGGCGGCAGGGCAGGGAGCTATACTATTTCAAGGAAGAAAAGGGCGAGTGCGATTTCCTGCTTCGGCAGAAAGGGCAGATAAGCGCGGCAGTCCAGGCATGCCGTGAATTGGATGAGGGCAACCGGGAGCGCGAGATAGGCGGGCTTGTGCTTGCCATGAAAAAGTTCAAGCTGGGAGAGGGGACAATTGTAACGCTGAAGCAGGAGGACCGCCTTGAGGTTGAGGGAAAACGAATTAAAGTGGTGCCTGCCTGGAAATGGCTGCTTGCCGGAAATTGAAAAACGCTTACTGCGGATAGCCGGGGTTTTCGTAGAGGAGGCGTATTTCGCTTGCTGAGAGGGCGCGGTTGAATATCATAACTTCGTCTATGGAGCCGTTGAAGAAAAGGCTGTCCTTAGTATATCTTGAGCCGATGCTGGACGTAAATGTTGACCCAACCATGCTTGCAGAGGCACTTGTAGTATTTACCAAAACCCCGTCAGCATAAAGTTTTGGGGAAAGTCCGTTGTATGTAACAGCAACATGATGCCAGGCTCCATCGTTGAAAGCTGTAGAAGGTGATAACAACAGTAAGTTGGCATCATTGTTGATTGCGGCATAAACATCTCCAGCAACGTAATTTACACCAAGATAAACTCCGGAACTGGATGTTTCCCTCATATCAATTATTTGCCTCTGCGCAGTTGCAGTGGCTTTGAACCATGCAAGAATGCTGATTTGACCGGAAGTGGGCTTTGCAAAATTTGGCAGTTTGACGTAATCATTCACTCCGTCAAACTGCATTCCATATCCGCTTTTGCCAGTAGTCCATGTAGCGCCATTGGTCAAATTCCCGTTGTTGCCTCCCCTGCTGTCCGCCGCACTTGTCCCGCTGCCCTCGTCAAATTTGTAATAAGCAACGAGGCTTGGGACCAGATCAGGGAATTCCATTGCCGCTATTTTTGCGTGTATGTCAGAAGTGGATTGTTTTGCGTCCTTTGTTGTTCCAATGGGCCAGGTGAGAAGGGCGATGCAGACAAGAACTATCATGCTGACTACTGCAACGAGAATGAGATATTCTGTTGCTCCTTGCGCTTTCAAATGCCCCATCACCATCACGCTGCCCAATCCAATTTTTTAAACCTGCCCAATTCAGGAGCACTTCCCAACAAGCGGCTTTGCACCAAACTCCTTAAACCCGCCCAGATTCTCAGTGAAATAGGTAATGTTCACCTGGTATTCGTAAATGCTCCCGGAAGCGCAGCTTAGCATCCCAAGCACAATGCTCCTCTTCTCCCCGCTGCTCATCCCGCCGATGGCATTTATATTCTCATCAAACCCCCACCTGCCAACCAACCCATCCGCAGGGTAAACGTTGCTGTTGTTTATTGCCAGCACTTCGGAAGCTGTGAGCGCGCGGCTGTATACGGCGACCTCATCTATGCTGCCATTGAAGTTGTATACCCAAGGCCCTGTTTGGCTGGCAGCCCCGACACGCAAATTTGTTGAAACATTTCTGATAAGCGAGCTGCCGCCAGCACAAGGGTAAATGCTTTGCTTCACTCCATTGATATATATTTCATTGTTTGTTGCGTTCACCTGGCCATTAAAGAAGATAGTGGTCACATGCGTCCATTTGTTCAGGTAAGGGACTATGCTAACGCCCAAAACCTCGCCATTGCCGGTATTGAACCCGATACAATTGGAATAGACGCCTATCACATATCCCAAGGTTACCGGAGTTTGAAAACCTTGAATCCCTGCTCCATTGCTGTAATTCATCCAGAAATCAACGGTGTTTTTCGCGCCCGCGCTTAAGTCCACGCTCACATTATTCATATATATGATGTCATTGCTTCCGTCAAACCGGTATGCATTGGCCACCTTCCCGTTGGAATTTACTGTCGGGAACTGCGCTGCCGCGCCATTGCCCAGTATCCCATTGCTATTCCCCGTCGCATCAGCCGCATACCCCGCACTTGCATTCAAGCTCCCAACGCTAATGCCGCTTATCACATACCTCTCGGGCATGTTGTTTTGCAGCACAAGCGTGAGCGTGCTGCCAGTCTGCGAGCTTGCAACTATCCCAAACGGGCGCGCACCCTTCCAATAGGAATCAGACTGAGATATTTTCGCATCGGCACCAAACCCAGGCAGCCCGCCAAGCAGCCCGATTGCTGCAATCGCAATTGCAAGCACGACTCCCAGCGTGATTAGGTATTCGGCCGCCCCTTGGCCATTTGAAGAAGTTGTTATGCGTTTCACGCAAGACTATGCCTCCCCAGCAATAAAAAGATTTAGGTTTGGATGGACTTTGCACATAAACCAAAAGCATTAGCGGGCTTGCGCTAAAGCCCATCTGCCTCTGCCGCTTCACTGGTCGCATAATGCGTTTGCAAGGAAAGGGTTTTGCCACTTTCCTCTGTAAATGCCCTATGACCAAGGAAAAGCAGAAGCGCAACTGGTCAGGATACAACAAAGCCCAGATGCTTGAGGGAGTGCTATTTGTCAAACTGGTCGCAAGGTTTGTGGATGCACTTGATGAGAAGGAGCTATGGAAGGGGAATGGCAGGCAGCCATTCCCAATGAAGGACATACTGAAGTGCCTCTTGGTGCTTGAATATTTTGGGCTGTCAAGCAGGAGGACAATTTCAACCCTGCACCAGTTGCAGGATGACTTGAGGCTCTCCCAAATCCCCCATTTCAATACGCTCCTGATTTACAGGAAAAAGAAGGAGGTCAGGGCAATACTTGGATTCCTCCTCCATAAAATCCACGATTCAATAGCGGAGCAGGACCCAAACCTCATCACAGGTTCAACAGGCAAGACAACTACAAGGAAAAAATTCTGGAGGGATTGGAAGAACCAGCCAAAGAAAAGCACTGATTTCGTGAAGGCGCATTGCACATTCACAGAGAAAACCCTTATGATCGCCGAAGCTTCAATGACAAAAAGCAAGGGAAAGGGAACAGGCGACCCAAGCCAGTTTGTGAAGCATGCAAACTCCATCAGGAGGAGAAAGGTAAAGGTGGAAAACTGGTTTGCAGATGGCGCATATTGCGGTAGGCCATGCTGCAAGGCAGCAGGCAGGGCAGGCGCCATTCCTGTTTTCAGGGTGAAAAAGAGCGCATCCCCAAAGAAAAAGGGCTGCAAGGAATACCGCGACATGGTGAATGCATCAAGGAAGCATCCAAGGATTTACAAGAGAAAATACAACCGTAGGGCAAAGGGTGAATCAGGCATGCACTCCACAAAGGCAAGGTTTTCGCACAGGATTTCATCAAGGAAATTTTATCGCCAGAAAACAGAAATACTTGCAGAGGCAGTCGCGTATAATTTCTCAAGATTGCCTTACGCAGTGTTTGAATTTGGGCTGACGCCCAAATTCTGAATGCGCCCATCGCCGTATGGAAGACAGGTCGCCGTCGTATTTTAGCGGACGCTTTTCAAAGCGGAGGGTTTATATGCAAACCCGGTTTGGGGGGGTGCGCCAAAAAGAAACCTGATTACGGATAGCCGGGATGGTCGCAGAGGAACTGCACTTCGCCCTGCGAAAGTGGGCGGTTGAATAGGTAGAGCTCGTCTATTGTGCCGTTGAAGGGGTAGCCGCCAAAAGAACCGCCGATGTATGCGCGGTCGCCGTATGGGGCTCCGCCGCCGCTAAATGTGCCGAAGGAAACCCCGCTGCGGCGCTCCAGCAGCGACCCGTTCTGGTAGAACTGGTACGTTCCGGAAGAGTTGTCCCATGCGAATGCGTAGCAGTTCCAGGTGTTCAGGGCAATTGGATAAGCATAGGTGTATTGTGTAAAATACGGAAAACCTGTTGAGCCAGTCCATTGGACCTGCACTCCATCGTTAGTCAGAAAGAGTTTTGGGCGGTCAACGCCGAACTGGATTATGGTACCCGAAGCAGCTTGGGTGGAGTAGCGGTTTGCCCACACAAGCACCGTGCCGGAGTTGGAAGTAAAACTTGCCGAGTAATTCGGGGTTGTTGCATAGCCGCTTTGCCCTAGAAACCTCAGGGCGGAGCCGCTTTTGGAGGCAGATGTCCATGAGCCGCTGGCGCTGCCTGTTCTTCCCTTGCCATCGCTCATGTTGCTGCCACTGCCCTCGTCGAATTTGTAGTATGCGACCAATCCCTGTAATAGATCAGGATATGCCATCGCGTTTATCCCGTACTTTATGTCTTTTTGCTGCTGCTTTGCGTCTTTTGTTGTTCCAATGGGCCAGGTGAGAAGGGCGATGCAGATAAGTGCGATTCCAAGCACGACGCTCATTGTAACGAGGTATTCAGTGCCTCCTTGCGCTTTTTGAGTTTGTGTTATGCTTTCCACGCAACCTTATGCCCCCCCCCGAAATAAAAAACTTTCGCATAAGCCAGCCGCTCCGCTATGCATTGCAAAAAAGAAACATCAGATTGCTGCGACT
>Ga0172370_10011388_pt1 | contig 10040 bp, 5 predicted proteins | sample LakKiv5m_FD_114538 | JGI IMG/M metagenome (GOLD analysis project Ga0172370, IMG submission 114538) | Freshwater microbial communities from Kabuno Bay, South-Kivu, Congo - kab_022012_11.5m | ecosystem: Environmental > Aquatic > Freshwater > Lake | place: Democratic Republic of the Congo...
GCTTTTTATTTCTATATCTGGATTTTCTTAGGCTTAGTAGTAATTGGCTTGATAAATCTACAGAAATCCAGGGTAGGTCGGGCTTGGAATTACATCCGTGAAGACGAAATTGCCGCTGAAGCAAATGGGATTGATGTACGACACTTTAAACTTGTGGCATTTGTTCTCGGTGCAGCGCTTGCGGGAATAGCGGGGAACATCTATGCTTCGAAAATGATGATCATTTCCCCTCAAAATTTCACATTTATGGAATCGTGTTTGCTCTTTGTAATAGTCTTACTAGGTGGTCTAGGTTCCATCCCTGGAATTCTATTGGGAACAGCAATCGTTGTAGTCTTTCCAGAAATCTTTAGACAGTTTGCATCCTATAGACTGTTGTTCTTTGGCGCTATTTTGATGGTAATGATGATATTCCGACCCGCTGGAATCCTACCAAGAAAGAGGGAAGCAGCCGGTGTTCGAGGTTTAGGTATCGCAAAATTACCTCCTGATGATGACAAATTTTTGGACGAGGTCACAAAACATACTGAAGAAATTTTAAAACCCGTGCAACCTGCCAAAAAATTTCCTTTACAAGCGGAGACAAACACAGGGATAAAAAATGGAACTGTGCTTGAGACAAAACAGGTAACCATGCAATTCGGCGGTTTGACGGCTGTGTCCAAGTTCGATATATCAATTAAAAAAGGACAGATTTCTTCTTTAATTGGTCCAAATGGTGCAGGAAAAACCACTCTGTTTAACGTAATCACAGGAATTTACCAACCCAATTTAGGTAATATTATCTTTATGGGTAAGGATATAACCGGTAAAAAACCGCATGATATCATTTCGGAAGGTATTGCCCGAACATTTCAAAATATCCGTCTTTTCCCTTCCCTTACATGTATTGAAAACGTAATGTCAGGTCCACATTGTCACGCACGTAGTGGTGTTTTTACTTCGACTTTGCGCAACCCTGCCCAGCAGAAAGAAGAACTTCATATCCTTCAAGTTTCTTCATATCGATTAAACCAAGTGGGCCTTTGGGAATATAGAAATGAGCTTGCGAAAAACTTGGCATATGGAAAACAGAGATTATTAGAGATAGCACGCGCCCTAGCTACCAGTCCAAATCTCCTCATCCTAGACGAACCATCATCCGGCTTAAACGATAAAGAAACCGAGGAACTAATGGAACTCCTAACAAAACTCATAGATGAAGGACTAACCCTTCTTCTTATTGAGCATGATATGAATGTCGTGATGGGAATTTCCGATTGGGTAACTGTCATGGATATGGGAGCTAAGATCGCCGAGGGTAAACCTAAAGATATCTATAATAACCCAAAGGTAATCGAAGCCTACCTCGGAAAGGAGGATTAAAATAGCTACTCTACTTTCAATAGAAAAACTCACCGTAGCATACGGTGCTGTCGAAGCCCTCAAGAATGTTTCCTTGGAGATCAAAGAGGGAAATGTTGTTGCCGTTTTGGGGGCAAACGGAGCTGGTAAAACAACCTTACTTAAGGCTATTTCCAGACTACTACCCCTTAAAAGTGGAACAATAAAACTAAAAGGAGAGAACTTAATTACATTCCCTGCTTACAAATTAGCTGGGATAGGTATTGCCCATATTCCAGAAGGACGAAAGGTTTTCTCTACACTTACTGTTGAAGAAAATATTAACCTCGGCTCTTGGGGTGTTCGAACCACTCTCCCCACAAAAGAATTGCAAAAAGCCAAGGATTGGGTTTATCAACTCTTCCCTATCTTGAAAGATAGAAGAAAACAATTAGCTGGAACCCTTTCTGGAGGAGAGCAGCAAATGCTCGCATTTGGGAGAGGATTAGTAGCAAAACCGAAAATATTACTAATGGATGAACCCTCTTTAGGTCTTGCACCAATTTTAGTGCAAGAGATATTCCGCGTGATCAAACAAATTCACGAAGAAGAAAAAGTTTCCATTTTACTTGTAGAACAAAATGCTCGCAAGGCATTAAACATTGCTGATTATGGTTATATACTCGAGACAGGCAAGATTGTCCTTCATGACTCAGCTTCTCAACTGAAAGAAAATGAACATGTGAGGGGTGCCTATCTCGGAGGCAAGATGCTAATGGATCAAAAACTGTGAGGAGGTTTTTTTGAAATGGCAAATTGAGAGAGTTTCCCACACTCTAAATATAAAATTTTTAGCTACGAATGGGCTCTCTCAGAAGATGTGAATCGAAATAACCTAGGTCGCTTTTGATTTTATAATAGCTTGTAGAATCTAACCATCCCATTACTAAGATATCCAACCAATGTGCAAGTCGTCTTCAATGACTTGCACATTGGTGACTTAAAAAGATAACCCTTTCTTCTTCCGTCGAAATTCATGGCTTCTGTTTCTCTCATCCTTAGCCTCGGTAACATTTTCTTTTGATCTAACGATGATGCTTCAGTAACATTTTACATGGACTAACGCGACTTTGTTGGCATATTTCTTGCAACATATTATAATTACCTTGACTATTAAGGATTCGATATGTTATTTCAGACTCAAAAAACAGCTCTCAAACCACTGACTACTGCTCATCTGGCACAAACCATGACTTTATTGGAATATTCCAATGATGAATTACGCCAAGAAATTGAATCAGCTCTCGCGAATAACCCTGCATTAGAGCTATCTGACGAAAAGCGTTGCCCAACCTGTAATAGACGCCTCATTGGTAATCAACGTTGTCCTGTTTGTAGCTCTCCTAATCATGTACACGATGAAGAACCAATCATCTTCATATCTCCTCGAACTGATTTTACTCCAAAAGGAAAAGAAATTTATCAGGATGAAATCGATCCAGAAGAATGGACTGCTTCTATTGAAGATCTAGCAACCTTTGTTCTTCGCCAAATTGCCCCCGAATTAGCCCCAGAAGATCGAAAAATAGCTGCTCATTTACTAAGCGCCTTGGATGAAGATGGCTTACTAACCATAACCCTCGTAGAGGTAGCAAAGTATCATCATGTACCATTATCACGCGTAAAACAAGTCCAAGAGTTAATTCAACGAGCAGACCCGATTGGTGTAGGTTCTCTATCTCCAAGTGAAGCCTTATTGATACAAGTAAAAATCTTAGAAGAAAATTCTCATTATGTACCCCCAAAAACTGCAGATGCCATCATGGAAGGTATGGATTTGCTCTGTAAACGAGGATTTACTGAGCTAGGTAAAAAAATCAATAAATCCACAAAAGAAGTGAGCAGGATTGTTGATTTTATCGGAAAAAATTTAAATCCTTATCCAGCACGCGCCTATTGGGGTGATTCATATGGGAATCAAGAACCTAACCAATATTACGAAGAATCAGATATCATTATCAGTCTTCTTGATGATTCACCCGATACGCCTCTAGTCGTAGAAATCGTGGCGCCATATGCAGGCGCATTGCGGGTCAATCCACTTTTCCAAAAAGCGATCTCAGATGCCCCTGGTGAAAAATCAGAACAATGGGAATCTGACTTCTATCAAGCCACGTTATTAGTGAAATGTATTCAGCAAAGAAACAACACCATGGTACGCTTGATGAACCATTTGGTTACCATTCAGAGAAAATATATTCTTGGAGGAAATGCTTATCTTGTCCCAATCACACGCTCACAGATCGCTAAAGACCTAAACCTGCATGAATCCACTATATCACGTGCCGTTGCAGGAAAAGCTGTCCAACTACCGAATAAGAGAATAATTCCCTTATCTAATTGGTTTGATCGGAGTTTACAAATTCGAACAGAAATAATACAATTGGTTTCCGAGGAAAAAGAACCTCTCAATGATACTCAACTAACAGAGATATTGATCGAAAAAGGTTATCAAGTAGCCCGCAGAACCGTCGCTAAATATCGAGACTTAGAAGGAATTCCACCTTCTAGACTCAGGAATTCCAGACAAATTGTTAGTGCATAATCTGACTAACAATTGAAATAGAAAAAAAGTGAATACTATACTCCAAGAACAATTCACCACCTTCAACGCTTTTATTGAATTGCTTCCCTTTCCCGCGTTTTTTGTTGATGCAAATTACCAGAATATTCATCTTGCTAATTCAAAATTTTCGGAGTTAGTTCTATTCACTAGAGCTGAATTAAAAGGTTTACCAACAAAACGATTCATTACAGATTGGGAAAACTCAATCACTCAATCAAAACCAATCCTGAATTCAAATGGACTACCTGGTAGCTTTAGAGAAAACCAAAGACAACAAATCCTTACGCAATTAGTAAACCGTAATGAGAATAGCATTACGGTAAAATTATTCATTGGACCTTTCTCATCGCCATTCGAAGGAGCCCTTGTTGTACTACTTGACTCAAAGACCACTAAACAAACTCTTGAGACATCCAACCAATTTAATTCACTTTGGCAAGCCACAAAACTTCTTACAGAAGCTTATTCCGAAGACATTTATAACAATGCGGTAGAAAAATGTCTTCAAGCTGGAAGGATAATGTTGGAAGCAAATTTCATAGCGATCTACAGGGCACAAAGCAAAGTACCCGAGCTGATTCTTCAAGCAAGCCTAGAGCCTTCTGTATTTTTCCCAAAAACGCTTTCTATCCAAGATTTCATTCAACTCAAGAAACCTATCAAGTGGGTTTCAGGAAAAGGAAAACGACCAACAGGGCTTTTATACCGATCCGCTCATCAAGAACAACTCACCTATATCAATTCTGTTCCTTTAGGGCGCCCTGACGCAATGATCGGATTACTTGTGGTCGGTGACCTCCAGAAACCTCCCCAAGAAGATCAATTCGAATCAACAAAATTTCTTGGGGAAATTATTACGATACTAACCCAGAAACATATTCGGATGATGAAGAACAAAAAGGACCTAGAAATTCAAGATCAGCAATTAAGAATTAGTGATTTACTTGAAGAACAATCTAAGGAAGGTATTATATTATTAGATTCATCCTTGTCAATCATTCGTTTGAACCCTACAGCTGAACTTATGTTAGGTTATGCCAAGAGCGAGGTTTACGGACAACCAATCGACAAAGTTCTTATCGGAACAGAATCGTTGATGCCTGCCTTTATTACGGCTCAAGAAGGAAATCCAACCTACAATCTCGGAAATATCCATCTTTATCGCAGAGATGGAGATGCATTTCTATCGCTGGTACGCATTCATCCGGTTATTAAAGCAGGAATTGTTGAAAATATAATCGTCTTTCTACAAGATCTAAGTCGGCAAGAACAGATCCAGCTACAAGCACAACAGCTTGAACAACGCGCTCTTTTAGGTGAAGTAACCGCAATCTTTGCACATGAGATTCGCAATCCGATCAACAATATCAGCACTGGTCTCCAATTATTGGAAATGAACACCAAAAAGGAAGATCCCAATCGGGATTCGATTTCCCGTATGATTACAGATTGCGACCGGTTGGCAGAATTGGTCAAATCAGTATTGGCATATTCTAGACCAACAGATTATGATATGCAAGAACTCGACTTGGGTATATTGATACATCGCCTTCTTGAGCGCCTACATCCAAGAATTACAAAACTTAATGTGACCACCGAGTTGGATGTTGAGCCGAATTGTCCTCCAATTCTCGGAAATACCCGCGCTTTGGAACAAGTTTTTAATAACTTAATCACAAATTCACTTCAAGCCATGGACAAAGATGGCGGTAATCTTATGATTAGGATAATGACTACCGCAGACTCGGAAGATGATAATTATATTATTGCCCGAATCGCGGATACCGGACCGGGAATACCTACACAGGTACAAAAACATATCTTTCAACCCTTTTTTACAACCAAGGAGCATGGAACCGGACTTGGTCTAGCTATTTCAAAAAGAATAATTTCTGCTCATAAAGGAACGATCGATTTAGAGAGTTTTCCGGGAGGTTCAATTTTTTACATCAAATTCCCAATCGCGAAGTCTATTATATGAGGTTTGTATGAGTGCAACCATATTAGTTGTTGATGACGAAGAGAATGCCGTAAAAAATATTGAGACTTTTTTGAAATCTCGTGGCTATGAAGTATTCTGCGCGACTAAACTAGCAGATGCTCGGAATTACCTGCGCCAGGAAAAAGCAGATGTTATTCTGCTTGATGTATTATTGCCAGATGGATATGGTCCGAGTCTACTTGAAGAAACAGCAAACATGCCCAATCGTCCACCAATAATTTTAATCACTGCCTTCGGGGAAATTGATATGGCTGTTGATGCAATGAAAAATGGCGCGCATGATTTTCTTCAAAAGCCAATCAAACTCGAACAATTAGAGAAATCAATTCAACGCGCCACTGATATTGTAGCGATGAGAAGAGAGCTCGCTCACTTACGAAGTAACCGCCAAGCGCAAATGGACTTTATCGTTGGTTCAACTTCAACAATGCGCTCACTCATCAACCAAGCTCAAAGAGCAGCCGAAATGTCTGTCTCAGTGCTCATTACTGGAGAGACAGGAACCGGGAAAGAGGTGTTGGCAAATGCAATCCATCAAATGGGACCTCGCTCTTCTAAACCCTTCATCCCGATCAACTCGCCCGCGATCCAAAGCACAGTGATTGAGTCAGAATTGTTTGGTTATGAAGCTGGCGCTTTTACTGGCGCAGAAAAACGCAAACCAGGCTTAATGGAAGTAGCGGATGAGGGAATTCTCTTTCTGGATGAGATCTCTGCGATGCCTGTCGATATGCAAGCAAAACTATTACGCGCTATCGAAGAACGTGCCTTCATGAGAGTAGGTGGAACAAATACAATTAAAGTTGACGTAGAGATTATCGCTGCTTCGAACAGGAATCTTCAAAAAATGTTGGACGAGGGATTATTTCGGGAAGATCTTTATTACCGGTTAAAAGTGGTTGACCTCCATATTCCTCCTTTACGCGACAGAAAGGAAGATCTCCCAGAACTAGTTGGTCTATTCATTAGAAAAAATAATCAGCGCATGGGAGTGAATATCACCGATATTACACCAAAAGCAATGCAAGCTTTAATGGAACATCAGTGGCCAGGTAATATACGCGAATTAAGAAATGTAATCGAGCGAGCAGTCCTTTTTTGTGATGAAAGCGCTATCGATATCCAACATCTACCAGCAGATATTGTCTAATTATGGATTGTCCCAGATCATAAAATCTTTGTGAATACAAAATTTGTCTTGATCGCTTATCTGCAGACAAACTTTATAATCGATCAAACTACCATTTGGAGCTTCAATCGGTGGTAATAAGGCAAAAGCTTTTCCATCACTTTGGGTCGGTGGCATATTAATGGAATAGACCGTTTGATCAGGGAACTCGACAATCAATTCCGCTTTTATATTTGGCTGCGGTTCATCCCAATTTGAAATCATAATCCCAATTTCCTGAATCTGGTTTTGTGCCAACATTGGATACTTCTCCCAAACATCAAGCACAATCTGACGTTCATCAGCCCTGGGAGTCTCAGGATTTTCCTGAGGAATAGGCGTAATCTCAGAGAGGTTTATATCTGTAGTAGGGGTTGGGTATGAAATATTATTGGTATAAAGGTATTCATAAGAATAACCCAAAGGCTCAGGTCGAATTTGAGCTCCTTCTACTGCATTCGGATCATATAATAAACATAATTCCGTGAAACATTGACGAGTAACTTGATGATTCATAGAGGATACATGCTGGATGGGTGGTCCAAACATCCCGATTCCACCATGATCAGAGATATAATCCCAGAAATAATTTGGAATCTCGTAGCCCTCAGTTTCTTGAACTGTATAGAAAAAATTTTCAGGATCCCCACTGTATGGTCTAGTAGGTTCAATCACTAAATTTAATTTTTCGGGTAAAGATAATAAATAAATGCTATCGGGGTCATTAATATTTACAGAGACTAAAACTAAATTTTCGAAGATTTGCTGCCAGGTACCATCTTGAGTCATAAAAGCACCTGAAATTGCAAATCCTGTAAAATCGGCGCCATATTTCTCCACAAATTCAGAAAAGATAGGATCGACCTGATGGTAAGACTCCATAATGGCGTTAGATTGTTTTACTGTCGGTGAACACTCACCACCACAAGCCCATAATCCATAAGGCATTAAATGAGTAATCGCTTCTCCTTCTTTTCGATAAAAACCAAAGTTTTCATAGAATTGCTCATACTGGTTCTTTGCGAAGTTAAAGCGTGCTTCCGTCAGTGGACGCCCGACAACCTTTGCTCCTAGATCCTCATAAAGCGGTTCAAAATCCGGGAAAATTGTATGACCATCAAAATATCGATACCCTGGATCTTTTGGCGGTGGAATAGATGGTTCTCGCAACCCCATTTCCACACCTAGTGGAGCCAACATAAAATGCTGTGTTGGCATTGCATTTGAATCATAGATCAATTTACACGTTTCAAGATATTGAATGGTTTTACTTCCATCAATATAGATCCCAGAAATTGCGCGACCAATTCTTTCTTCACCTCCCAAATGGGAATAAAATTCACGGAAAATAGGGTCAACTTCGAACTCTACAGGTGAATCACTCACCACTTTTTCGTTAGAACTACATGCTGTACTCAACAAAAATAAACAAAAAAGCATGAGTATTAAAAACAAATGATGGTTTTTTTTTAGTAGTACGCTCAACACTACAAAATCCACCTTCATCTACGAACCTATTTCCTTTGTTTGAATTCGAGATTCACCGAGAAAACCAATGATTAATAAAAAATATTACCAGCTTTTATAATGCTTGCCAAAATAATTATAATCAGATACCAACTTGATTGTCAACACATCTTACATAATCCTTATTCATGCCAATATTTCTGGTTTCTAATAAACCATTGATTCTCTTCTTATGAGTTACCGCTTCTAATTTAATTGTACTCTGCTTTATCATAATCCTCGCTAAAGAATTGGAAAACGTATCATATGAATTTTTCGATGATAATTAGCAAGTTATACCAAACACCAACAACTGAAGATATCTGGAAAAATTCAAGCTCGGAATTTGGTTAAAATGAGGGTAGAATATAGGGCAAAAAATAAATTGATTCGTATATCACAGTTAATTGCATATACAGAAAACTAAAAAAAGGAGTTTCCCGTGGCAAATATCAATAAGAATTCCAAAGTAATCGGAATATTAACTGGCGGTGGGGATGTCCCCGGTCTCAATCCAGCGATTCGAGCGGTAACAATCCGAGCATTACGTGAAGGATATAAAGTGATCGGCTTACGACGAGGTTGGGCTGGGTTAGTGAATCTACAACGCGATCCAAAAGCAGATAACAGTCCGTTTTACCAGGTATTAACTGAAGAAATCGTCAATAAAGCTGGTCGAACGGGTGGCACATTCCTTCACTCATCACGGACTAACCCAATGAAAATGAAGAAGGATACCATACCAGCGCACTTGAAAGATAAATACACTTCAGATATCAATGATCTGACTTCCGAAGTCATGAAAAATCTGGACTACTTAGGCATTGACTATCTAATCCCCATTGGCGGTGATGACACATTAAGTGTGGCGGTTAGACTCTACCAAGAAGGGTTCAAAGTTGTTGCTATTCCAAAGACGATGGACAACGACGTACCAGGGACAGACTATTGTATTGGGTTCAGCACATGCGTGACCCGAACGATACAGCTTGCGAACAGCCTGCGAACAACTGCGGGTTCCCATGAGCGTTTCCTAGTCATCGAAGTATTTGGACGTTACGCAGGTTTCACAGCCATGCTTCCAACAATGGCAGGCGCTTCCAACCGCTGTGTAATTCCAGAATATAAATTCTCTATCGAGCATTTAACTGAGTTAATGTCATATGATCGAGAACGCAATCCAAGTAAGTATTCCGTCGTTTTAGTATCCGAAGGCGCCACTTTTGACGGTACCGACGAGATGATCTTTGAAAATCAGAATAAAGATGCTTTTGGACACGCTAAATTGGGTGGGATCAGCGATCTCGTATCCGCTAAGTTGAAAGAACTCTCACCAAAATATAATAACGGTCAAACCATTAACACTGTAACGCAGAGATTGGGATATATGGTGCGAGGTGGAGACCCTGATGCAA
>Ga0172370_10011391_pt1 | contig 10039 bp, 8 predicted proteins | sample LakKiv5m_FD_114538 | JGI IMG/M metagenome (GOLD analysis project Ga0172370, IMG submission 114538) | Freshwater microbial communities from Kabuno Bay, South-Kivu, Congo - kab_022012_11.5m | ecosystem: Environmental > Aquatic > Freshwater > Lake | place: Democratic Republic of the Congo...
GGAGGCGGGCTCGCTCACCATGATGGCGACCGCGCTCATCGACACGGGCAGCCGCATGGACGAGGTGATCTTCGAGGAGTTCAAGGGCACGGGCAACCTGGAGCTGGTGCTGGACCGCCAGCTCGCGGAGCGGCGCCTGTGGCCGGCGGTGAACGTGAACGGCTCGGGCACGCGCAAGGAGGAGAAGCTCTACGGGCCCAAGGAGAACGAGAAGATCCGCAAGCTGCGCGCGTACCTGGCGGCGCTGCGGCCCGTGGACGCGATGGAGAAACTGCTGAGCCGGCTCAAGGACTTCCGCTCGAACGCGGAGTTCCTGGAGGCGATGTAGACGGCGACCGCGTCGTTTCCGTGTCCGGTTCCATTCAATGGAGCGGCGCCGCAGGGGAGTCGGCTGGGACGAGCAGACCGCCCGGCGCCGGCGGTGCGCGTCGAGTCGGAGCGGCGGCCTCTGGCCGCACGTCGGACCGGCGGCCTCTGGCCGCACGTGGGGTGGCGGCCGATGGCCGCACGCGGAGGCACCGAGAAGTGCAGGGACGGTCTACGTCAGGTGCGCGACGATCTCCCGGTCCTCCGGAAAGCGCCCCACGTCGTGGCGGGAGAACACGAGCTTCCCGTCGACCCACACGTCGAAGACGCCGCCGGAGCCCTTTTCGAGGTCGGTCTCGATGCCGGTTGCCTGCTTGATTCGGGCGGCCAGACCGGTCGCCCGGGGCAGATAACCTCAGGAAGTGCAGTACTTGATCCGCACGCGCATGGAGCACCTCCGCCCCGCAGGATACCAACGTGCACGGCGCGGAGCTACCGGTCGGCGCGGGCGCCCAGATAGTCGATGAGGTCGATCTTCGTGACGATGGCCAGGGGCCGGTCGCCCTCGACCACGACGGCGACGTTGTCGGCGGCGAAGATGTCCTTGAGCTTGGAGACCGGCGTGTCGAGCGTCACAGCGCCCTGCAGCGGCGCCGCCAGCGGCCCGACGGCGTCCGAGGCGCGCGCGCGGCCCGCCAGCATCGCCTGCAGCAGGTCGTACTCGGCGATCATCCCGACCACGCGCCGCTGCGCGTCCACCACGGGCATCTGCGAAATCGCGTACTGCTTCATGCGCTTCGCGATGTCGCCCGTCGTGTCCGTCGGCGTCGCGGCGATGAGATCCTGGGGCCGGCGCGTCACCATGTCGCGCACGGTGCCCATGCGGTCGCCGGAGTCCAGGAAGCCGTTGTCCTTCATCCACTCGTCGGAATAGAACTTCGAGATGTAGCGGCTGCCCGAGTCCGGCAGGATGACGACCAGGTTCGTCCCCGGCTTCATCGCGCGCCCCACCTGCACCGCCACGTGTACCGCCGCGCCGCTCGAGCCTCCCGCGAAGATGCCCTCCTCGCGCGCCAGCCGCCGCGCCATGACGAACGACTGCTTGTCGTCCACCTGCACCACGTCGTCCAGCACCGAGAAGTCCAGGGCCTTGCACAGCATGTCCTCGCCGATGCCTTCGACCTTGTAGACGTGCGGCTCGCTCATCTTCCCGGTCTTGAAGTACGAGTGGTACACGGAGCCGATCGGGTCGACGCCGACGACCTTCACCGCGGGCTTCTTCTCCTTGAGAAAGCGCCCCGTGCCGCTCACGGTGCCGCCGGTGCCCAGCCCGCCCACGAAGCAGTCGATCGCGCCTCCCGTCTGCTCCCAGATTTCGGGGCCCGTCGACAGGTAGTGCGCCTCGATGTTGTCCGGGTTGTGGTACTGGTTCAGGTAGAACGCTCCCGGCGTCTCGCGCGCGATGCGCTTGGCCGTCTCGTAGTAGCTCTTGGGCGAGTCGGCCGGCACGTTCGTGGGCGTCACCACGACCTCGGCGCCCATGGCCTTCAGTGCGTTGATCTTCTCCAGCGACATCTTGTCGGGCATCGTGAAGATGCACCGGTAGCCGCGCACGGCGGCCACCATGGCGACGCCGAACCCCGTGTTCCCACTCGTGTTTTCGACGATGACGCCGCCCGGTTTCAGCAGGCCGGCCTTCTCGGCCTTGTTCAGGATGTGCAGCGCCATGCGGTCCTTGACCGCGCTGCCCGGATTCATGAACTCGAGCTTGGCGTACACGGCGGCGCCCGCGGGATCGGCGACCTTGTTGAGCCGCACGAGGGGCGTGTCTCCGATGGTCTCGAGCACATTCGCGAATGCCTTCATCTGCGCCTCCTCGCCCACTCAAGACCATGTCGCGGGCGAGCGGGCTTGCTAGCGGATCGAGACAGGCGTGTCAAACCGGCCCGCTTCGGGCAACGCTCACCCCGAGGGGAGCCCGGCGCGCAGCTCTATCGCGCGCCGGGCGGACACGAGGGTGCCGGCGGGCCCTTGTGTCCGCGCGGGCCAAAGAGCCGGTCCGCGCTGCCCTCGGGCCGAGCGGCCATAGGCCCCAACAACCGGATGAAACCTGCGCCCCGCACCGGTCGCGCGCCGCGGCGGCCGTGCCCATGTTCTCCCCGCCATGCAGCCTGCCGTGTCGACCCGGATTTTCGGGGGAATCCCAGGCCAGCGCGAGCTGGTGCTCGTGCGCCGGGCCCGCCTCTACGCGCTCGAGCTGTGGACCGAGCCCTTGGCCGGCGCCCCGCCGGGTGCCTGGCGCGAGTTGGCCGACGCCGTCCGGGGCGAGGGGCTCCAGGTGCCGTGCGTCCACCTGCCCGTGCGCAGCCTGGACGGTCCGCCGCTGGACGCCGGTGCCACCGATCCGTCCATCCGCCGCGAGGTGATGCTCCGCGGGCTCCCGGTCCTGGATCTCGCCGCGCGCATGGGGGCGCGCATCGCCGTCGTCCACGCCTCGGAGCCCAGCGACGAACTCTGGCAGCTGTCCCAGGAGGCGCTGGTGCGTCAGTTGCGCCTTGCGGTCGAGATCAATTCGCTTCCGGACGCCTCGCCGCAGAAGGTGCGGCGCATGGCCTGGGACCTGGGCCCGGGGCACGGTGTGTGCCTGGATCTCTCGTCTTTCCGGCCGCAGGTGGAGTCGCTGCGGGGCGAGGACTGGGCCGTTCGTTGGCTCGAGGTGTCCGGCGTGCGTGCCGGTCGCAGGCATCTGCCTCCGGACGAGAGCGAAGTGGCGCTGCTGCCGTGGGTCGAGGCGGCGGCGGCGATGCCGTTCGTCGGCTACGAGGTGTGGCTGCACGGCCGCCCCGGACCGACCGAACTGGAGCTCGTGCTGCGGCGCGTCAACGCCTGGCACCGCCACGGCGGCATGCCGACCTGGGGCGAGGTTTCGCCGTTCCTGCCGCTGGGCTGACCACGCACGGCGGCTCGTCCGCCCGATGCAGGAGGCGTATACTTCCCTCATGGGCGATCCGGCACGCCGTCTGAGCACCGTCGAGGACCTCCTGGAGAGGCCCGAGTCCGAGCATCTCGAGCTTATCCGCGGCAACCTTGTGGAGAAGGCCTCTCCGACGACCGAGCACGGCCTCGCACAGGGTGTTCTTGCAGCCGCCATCGTCGGCCCCTTCGGCCGGCGCGGCGGACCGGGCCGTCCCGGCGGCTGGTGGATTCTCACGGAAGTCGATGTCGAACTGAGTTCGCACGACGTCGTGCTGCCAGACGTCGCGGGCTGGCGACGCGAGCGTGTGCCCGAGCTTCCCCGCGGGCGCCCCATGCGCATCCGGCCCGACTGGGTCTGCGAGATGCTGTCGCCCAGCAACCGCAGACGCGACACGGTCGAGAAGCTGCAGCTCTACCATCGGGCCGGTGTCGGACACTACTGGCTCGTCGATCCCGACGAGTTCACGCTCACGGTCATGCGCCACGAGCCCGATGGCTACAAGGTCGTCCTCGCCGCCGGTCGGGGCGAGACCGTGCGCGCCGAGCCGTTCGACGCCATCGAACTCGCGGTCGGCACGCTCTTCGGCGACGAGCCGGATGAGCCGGAGCCGTCCTAGGCCGATCCTCGGAATCCGCAGGCGTTCCGCAAGGTTGTGCCACATAAATTCTTCTGAAATAGTATCCGCGGACCCGCCTACGGCTTCTCCCCGAAGTGCTGCGACCGGTAGGTCTGGAAGCGCGCATCGGCATCGCGCCAGCCGTCGGGAGGCGAGCCCTGCTTGCGCGACAGGTGCATGAGGAACTCGGCGGGTTCGGGCAGCTCTTCCCATACCTCGGGCAGGAAGGTCGAGCGCCGCCCGCGCAGCTCCAGGATGACGCCCGGCTTCGTGCGCCCCAGTTCCGCGAGCAGCACGTCGCCCGCGAGTCCCTCCAGCGGGCGCGGCAGGTCCAGCACCGACACCGACACGTCGATCGCCCCCAGCTCCGCGGGCTGCACCGGCTCGAAGCGCGTGTCATGCACGGCGGCGGCCACCGCGTTCTCCGCCACGTCCTGTGCGAGCGGTCGATGGGGCGAGAGGCTCCCGATGCAGCCCCGCAGCACCCCCGACTTCTTCAGCGTCACGAACGTCCCGCGCGGCGACGCCAGCCGGGGGAAACGCTGCCCGAGCTCCGGCGGCACGGCGAGGTCCCTGCCATCGCGCACGCGCGTCTCCAGCGACCGGCGCGCGAGCCGCAGAAGCTCCTTCTGCTCGCCGTCGGCCAGCACGAACCGGTCCTCGAACACGAGCGCTCCGTATCCGACGACGCGCGACCTGTCGCCGGCCGGCACGTCGCCCGAGTTGCGGTAGGTCAGCAGCCGCGGCGTGAGCGATCGCATTGCCGCCAGGTGCACCATGGTCAGCAGCACCTGCGGCCCGTCCACGTCGCAGCGCGCCGTGCCCTCGGCGTCCATCTGCTCGATGGCCGCCAGGCACGGCCGATCCAGCGCGACCGCCTGCTCGTACGTGTAGTAGTGCGACAGGTCCACGCTGAAGACGAACACCGTGCCCGGCTCGTCCAGCCGCGCCAGCTCCTCGGCGGTGCGTCGCGCGCCGTCGAAGTCCACGCTTCCCATGACGAGCGGCACGAGCTCGAACGGCGCACCGGCGTTCGCCTCGTGCAGGAACGGAAGCTCGATCTCGATCATGTGGTTGGCGTGCGCGGCGGCGACGTCCACGAAACCCGGGCGCGACAGCAGCTCGCGCTCGGCCGCGGCGACCTTCACCTCCAGCCCCGGTACGGCGTAGTGCGTCGAGCGATCCACGGACGTGCCCGCGTAGCGCGCGGCGCCGTTGTGGTTCGCCGCCACGACGACCGCCCGCCGGAACCCCGGCGCGAGCTGCTTGAACGACTCGGCCGCGACCTGCCCCGAGTAGCGCAGCCCCGCGTGGGGCACGAGCACCATGCGCACCGGCCGCGTCGAGACTTCCTTCGCCGCCGCGAGGTAGCCGCGCACCTCCTGACGCAGCGCGTCGGGGTCGGCCGCGTAGAACGTGCCCGCCTCGGCCGCGGGGCGCACCCGGCGTTCGGCGGCCGGCGGGGGCGCCGGTTCGGGGACGACCGGGGCCGTCCTGTCGCGGACACACGCGCCCGCGGCCACCAAGGCGATGCACGCCGCAGCTTTCCGCATGGGGGTTCCGCAGGCGCTTCCGAAGTTTCGGAGCAGCGCGCAGATTCCGCGACCGCTCGCCCCGACGGCGGAGCCTTCCAGTGGACGGCGACGGAGCGCGCAGCTTCTTCTTCTTGCGCGCGGAGCGGACACGAGGGGCCGCCGGGCCCTCGTGTCCGTGCGAGCCAAAGAGCCGGTTTGCGCTCCCCTCGGGCAGAGCGACTGGGTTGCGGGCGCCAGCCCGCGCTGCGCGAAGTCGAACGGCCGAAAACCGAAAGCCGCAGCCATGGAGCCTCCGCAGGTTCTCCCGAAAGCCGAAAGCCGAGAGCCGAAACTGGCGTCCGCCACTTGGCGGACGACTCGGGGCCGGTTCCCCGCTAGACTGGCGGCATGATCCGCTTTTCCGCACTGGCGTGCACGGCCCTTCTCGCCGCGCTGCCCTCGACCCTTCGCGCGGCTCCTTCCGGCGGCCGTTCCGGCGGCTCGGAGCAGGCCTGGGATCCCGCCAGCGACGAGGGCATCCCGCAGGACCAGCTCTTCAAGGCCGCCGACGAAGGCCGCGCCCCTCCCGGCTCACGCGTGACGCGCCGCGTCGTGGCCGCGGGCTCCTCCGACGAGGCGGCATCCGACAAGGAAAAAGAGGACGCCGAGATGGCCCGCCCGAAGCGGGCGCGCGACCGCACCGCGAAGCCCGCCGCCGATGCCGACGCCGACGAGGACGCCGCTCCGGCGCACCGCCGCGGCGCCCGTCGCGGCTCGAAGCCCGAGATCAACGACGGCGCGCGCAGGATCCAGGTGTTTCTCGTCCCCATCGGCCAGGCGGCGGCGCTCGCCGCAGGAGCGGCGCAGGCGGCCCTGGAGGGCGAGCTGGCGCACCTGCCGGGCTACAAGCCGGTCGACCTCGTCGAGGAGCTGAAAGTTCCGCCCTCGGCGGAGGAGACGGCGAAGCTCGAAGAGGCTCGGCGCCTGGTCAGCCAGGGCGACAAGCTGCTGCGCGCCCACGGCTACGAGGAAGCGGTCAATCGCTACCGCTCTGCTTTGCGGACCCTGGAGACGGCGGGGGCCGCGTGCGAGTACACGGATCGCGCCGACATGTTCGCTCGTTTCGGCACGGCGCTCATGCTGGCGGGCGAGGACGACCCGGCCAAGGAGGCGTTCCGCGTCGCGGCGCGCGCGGATCTGGCGGCGACGATCGACGGGCGCGAAATCGAGAAGCGCACGCCGGCGGCGCTGGAGTCCGCGCGCCAGGACGTGGCCGACGGCCCCATCGGGGCGCTGTCCATCGTGACGAATCCGGCGGGGGCTCGGGTGTTCCTGGGCGGCGTCTACCGCGGCACGACTCCCATCACCATCGACCGCGCGCCGGCGGGCGTGAACTACCTGCGGCTGGACCGGCCCGGCGCATTCCCCGAGGTGCGCCTCGTCGAGGTGAAGGAGGGCATGGACACGCCCGCGAAAGTGAAGATGCGCTTCACGCCCGAGGCGCTGGAACTCCAGCGCACGCTGGGGCAGGTGCCGCGCTCGCTCGACGGGAACACCGGGCTTCCGGACATGGTGCGCGCGCTGGGATCGCGTTTCCGGCTGGATCGCGCGCTCGTCTCGGTCGTCGAGATGGCGTCGACGAACAACGCGCAGATCCGCCTGTGCGTGTTCGACTTCCCGAAGGAGGCGCGCCTGGCCGACGAGAAGGTGGTCCTGGCCACCGACCTCGAGGGCGGCCTGGAGGCGGCGGTCGGCACGTGGGCGCGCGGCGTGCTGGACAACGCCGACCGTTCGCGCAACCGCCAGGCGAAGGACCCGCTGGACCGCGCCGACGGCACCGAGGAGTGGTACTCGACGCACAACTCGCGCCGCAAGTCCGTCGAGAGCCAGCAGGGCGCCGAGGACGAGCGTCCCGAATGGGAGCGGCGCGGCGACTACCGCGGCCCCGACGACGCCCGCAAGCGCGGCGTCAAGAGCAAGGACCCGCTCGATCACAAGGACGGCATGGAGGACTGGTAGCGCGCCCGCAGCGGCGCATCCGCCCCGGTCCCGAACACGGCGTCCCACAGCGGGCTCGTCACGCCGAAGCAGACGTTCGCCCTGCGATGGTGCAGCAGATGATTCGCCTGCAGCCGCCGCATGAGGCGCCCGTGCGCCCGCGCGTAGTGGATGCGCCAGTGCGTCGCCTCGTACGACACGTAGCCGCACAGGACGCCGGCAAGCATCGCGGCGCCGGCCGCGCCGCCGGGCGCGAGTCCGAACAGCGCGCCGTGCAGGCCCGCGCCGAGCGCCGCCAACTGCCACGAAGCCACCGCGTAGCGCCGATCGGCCGTCCGGGCGTGATGCCGCAGATGGCGCCCGTGGTTCGACGGGCTCACCATGAGCGGCCTGCCGCCATGGAAAGCGAAGCGGTGCAGCAGGTATTCGAGCAGCGTCCACCACAGCAACCCGGCCGCCGCCCATGCCGCCAGCGCGCCCACGCGAGCCTCCCCGGGCGAAAAGCTGAGGACTTACGGGGACATAGGCAAGCCACCGGACCGACACCGGCTGCGGTCGCCGCCCGAACGAATCGGAGTGCGGCCGTCCCGGCGGCTTGGCGACTCATCGAGGGCCAGGAGTGGATGCGCGTGTGATCGCGACGGCCGCACTCCGGTTTTCCGGCGCGTCCGGCTGACAGCATGCTGCCGTCCGCGCCCGAATCGGAATTCGTCCCGCGGTCGAGCGAAGCACCGGCGGATCCCCCTCCACGAACGCGCCCAGCGCCGCGTGCGCCGACGGCAGCAGCCGCACCCATTCGCCGCGGACCCGCAGGTACAGCGCGGGTTCGCCCAGCGCGACCTCCTCCTCCCGAGGCACCCACTCCATCTGCGTGTCGTCGTCCAGGGTCAGCGCGCAGGAAGCCAGCCGCCCGCCCTCTTCCTCGCAGGTGGCGCTCGTCGCCCGGAACAGGACGTCATCGACCCGCAGGTAGCACCACTCGCGCCCGAGCCGGACGATCGGCCGCCCGTCCGGTGCCCGTCCCAGCCCCCGGCGGAACGCCTGCACCACGCGCGGATGCTCCACCGGCGAGTCGCGGTGCCAGAAGCGCCCCTGCGCGTCCAGGCGCAGGCCGCTCGACTCGCGCAGCCGCTCCAGTTCCGCCTCGTCCATGCCTTCCGGTCCCGCACGGTCCCGCCGCGCAACTTCCCTCACGATGTGGCAAGGTTGCCCGCCCCGCACGCCGAAAAACCGGTCGCCCGGGACCCGCCATGACGACGCCCGCCGCCGCTCCCCCCGCCGCACTGCCCGGGCCCCTCGCCCGCCTGTGCGCCTTCTACACCCCCGCGCCGCCCGCGCCGCCCGTCGCCGACCCGGATGCTGCCCGCCGCCTCTGGACCCACTGGCGCTGGCGCATGCTCGCCGCCATGTTCCTCGGCTACGGCCTGCTCTACTTCTGTCGCAAGAATATATCAGGGGCGCTGCCGGTCCTGGCGAAGGACCTGGGCTACACGAACACGCAGCTCGGCGTGCTCGGCTCGACGCTGTACGTCACCTACGGCATCGGCAAGTTCCTCAACGGCGTGCTGGCCGACCGGTCCAACATCCGCTCGTTCATGGCGACGGCGCTGGTGGCGTCGGGCCTCGTGAACCTCTGGTTCGGCACGGCCTGCACGCTGTGGGTGCTGGCGCTGCTGTGGGGGCTCAACGGCTGGGTCCAGTCGATGGGGTTCCCGCCCATCGCGCGCGGCATGACCATCTGGTACGAGGCCCGGGGCAAGGCGACACGCTGGGCGCTGTGGACGACCTCGCACCAGGCGGGCACCACCGCGATCATGTTGCTGACCGGCGTGCTTCTGGCCTGGAGCGACGGCGACTGGCGCCTGGCGTTCCGCGTGCCGGGGCTTCTGTGCGTCGCGGCCGGCGTCGCGCTCTACTTCTCGCTCGCCGACACGCCGCAGTCCAAGGGCCTGGCTCCGGTGACGGCGTTCGCGTCCGACGAAGCCGAGGAATCCGAGAGCTACCGCACGATCTTCTTCCGCCGCGTGCTGCGCAACCGCCAGCTCTGGGTCATCGCGCTCGTGAACCTGTGCGTCTACATCGTGCGCTACGGCACGCTGGACTGGGCGGCCAAATTCCTCGTGGAGGAACGCGGCTACGCGGCGGCGCGCGCGGCCGGCATGGCGGCCACCATCCCGCTCTTCGGCATCGCGGGCGTGCTCGTGGCGGGCTTCGCATCGGACGCCGTCTTCAAGGGCCGTTTCCGCACCGTGAACGCCGTCATGCTCGGCGGGCTCGTGCTGGCGCTCGCGGCGTTCTACCTGGCCGGCCCGCGCGGCCCTGTCGCGGATTTCGCGTTCCTGGCGCTCGTCGGCTTCTGCGTCGAGGGCCCGCAGTCGCTGCTAGGCGGCATCGCCTCGGTCGAAACCGGCGGCAGCGCCAAGGTCGCCTCCGCCGCGGCCGGTCTCGTCGGCGTCGCGGGCTACGCCGGCGCCACTCTGTCGAGCCTCGGCACCGGCGTCTTCGTCGATGCCTTCGGCTGGGCCGGCGGCTTCGCCTTCTGGGCGACGTGCGCCGTCATCGCCTTGACGCTATGCGTCATCGCCTGGCGCGAGCCGGCCGCCACCGCGCCGCAGGCCCGCTGACGAC
>Ga0172370_10011392_pt1 | contig 10038 bp, 5 predicted proteins | sample LakKiv5m_FD_114538 | JGI IMG/M metagenome (GOLD analysis project Ga0172370, IMG submission 114538) | Freshwater microbial communities from Kabuno Bay, South-Kivu, Congo - kab_022012_11.5m | ecosystem: Environmental > Aquatic > Freshwater > Lake | place: Democratic Republic of the Congo...
GATCGTAAAGATTTTTATCTATATGTCGACGAATTTCAAAACTTCGTGACCGATTCTTTTGCCGGTATCTTGTCTGAAGCTCGAAAATATCGCTTGAATCTGACTGTGGCGCACCAATATACCGCTCAGCTTGTTTCTGATAAAAGTTCGAGCGTGCGCGACGCTGTTTTTGGCAATGTGGGCACGATGATTGTATTTCGGGTAGGAGCAGAAGATGCAGAATTTTTGGAAAAAGAATTCGAGCCGGAATTCACCCCGCAAGATATCGTAAACCTTCCAAACTACAAGATCTACATGAAGCTGATGATCGACGGCATTACCTCGAGGCCGTTCTCGGCGCGGACTATGCCGCCGATGGCGCATGGAGATAAAAAAGTAGAAGACGAAGTGATCAAATCTTCTCGCTCCCTCTATTGCCGTCCGAAGGACGTAGTGGAAAGAGAAATAAACGCTTGGAGTGGAATGTCGCTCGGAAATGAAAATGATCCGGGCGGAGCCGAAAGGTTCCCGGCAGTTTGTTCTATTTGCGGCAAAGATACTTTTGTGCCGTTCAAACCGGTGCCTGGCCGTCCAGTTTATTGCCGAGACTGCATAGCCAAGATAAAAGCAGGGGAATTAAAACCGCTCAAAGGAACAATGAATCAGATAAGACAAGACGAGGCCAAATTTTACAAGCCCTTGGCCGATTTGGGGATTGAATTTGAACAAAAAGGAAATAAAGCCAAAGAATTCGAAGCCGAAAATGAAGGACGCTACCCAGAAAGAACGGACTTGGGCGGAGTGCATGACACTCATCCGAGAACTCGACCGGGTATTTTTACTGCGATCAAAAAAGTTTTCAACAAAAATGACGCTGTTCATATGCCGATCCGGAACAATTTTGTCAGAAACAGACCCAATCGTCCGGCTCCCGGCCAGAATGCTGCCTTGAAAGAAATTTTGAATAAAACTTTGTCCGAAGCTCTGAACGAAGGGAAAAATGTTCCAATTGATAAACCAGAACCAGAAATAATAAAAGATGATTCCAATACCCCAAAGCCCATTTCTTTAAATGAACTCAAGACTCAAGAACCAGCCAAAACTTTTACTCTGAAAGATAAATCAGCTAAAGCGGAGGATATGAACAAATTAAAAGATTTTATTTCTTCGCAAGTGGCCAAAGATCCAGGAGGTATTGCCGAAGACTTAATCAAACATCCCGAGAAATTTGAAGTAGCGGAACAAAAGGAAATGCCTAAAAAAGAAGAAAAAAAAGATCTAGAGAACCTAAAAAATAAGACTAAAGAAGTACCGGAAGACGTACTCCGAAAGCTTCTAGGACACGATGAAAACGGAAACTAAAACTTGCCATAATTGCAAAGGAGATTTCGTTGTTGAACCGGAAGATTTTAATTTTTACGAAAAAATCAAAGTCCCTCCGCCCTCTTGGTGTCCGGAATGTCGAATCGAGAGAAAAATGGTTTTTCGCAACGAGCGATCGCTTTATAAACGAAAATGCGATTTGTGTGGCGAAGAAAAGATACTTATTTATCCCAAAGATAGTCCCTACAGGGTTTATTGTTTCAGTTGTTTCTATGGTGATGGATGGGATGGTGCAACCCTGGGCAGAGAATATGATTTTTCTAAGAATTTTTTCGAGCAATATAAATTATTGTACAAAGATGTTCCTCGACTTGGGATTATCAAGCAAGGTTTTCATATAAACAGCGAATACGTAAATCGGGTCAGTGACGCAAAGAACTGTTACTTGATTTTTGGAAGTAATGATAACGAGAACTGTTTTTACGGGGTATCTTATTGGAGTTGCAAAGATTCCATCGACTGTTGTAATTTACGGAAATCTGAAAGGTGTCTGGAGTGCATTGATTGCTATAACTGCAGCAACCTCCGATTTTCCAAGGAATGTAATAGTTGTGTAGATTCTTGGTTTTTGAAAAATTGTCGCAATTGTCAGAATTGTTTTGCCTGTACCAATCTCCGGAACAAAAACTATTGCATTAAAAACGAACAATATTCAAGAGAAGAATATTTTAAAAAAGTTGCCGAATACGATATTTCAAGCCGGGCGGGTCTGGAAAAGGAAAAAACCCAAAATAAAGAAGAGGCGCTCGGATACATTGTGCCGTCTTTAGTAGAACATCATGGCGTAAATGTTACCGGAAATTGGATTGAAAATTCCAAAAATATCAAGAACGCTTTTAACTGTGACAACGTTGAAGATGGCAGATATCTGTTCGGGGTATCGGATTCGAAAGATGTTCGAGATCTTATTTACTGGGGAAACGGAAGTGAGTTAATTTATGAATCAATCAACGTCGGCCGGCAGTGTTCAAATGTATATTTTTCGAATGAATGCTGGGATCAATTGGTGCGTGCCGAATATTGTGTAAATTGCTTTTCCTCCTCGGATCTTTTTGGTTGTGTTGGCTTACGCAAAAAACAATACTGTATTTTCAACAAGCAGTATACGAAAGAAGAATACGAGAAATTAGTCCAAAAAATAAAGGCTGAAATGGACAAAAACCCGTATGTTGATCCAAAAGGGAGAATCTACAAATACGGAGAATTTTTTCCGGTGGACATGGCGCCTTTTGCTTACAATGAATCTATTTGCCAAGAATATAAAACAAAAACCAAAGATCAAGCTCAAGCGGAAGGATATCGGTGGAGGGAGCCGGATATGAAAAACTATACCCCGACTATTTTGCCAAATCAGTTGCCTAGCGATATTAAAGACGTAAAAGACAATATCTTGAACGAAGTAATTGCCTGCGGGCATTTAGGCCAGTGCAATCAACAATGTACTACTGCTTTCAAAATTATTCCGGATGAGCTCTCGTTCTATCGTCTACATAATGTGCCGCTTCCGACTCTTTGCCCGAATTGTCGGCACTATGAACGCTTGGCTAACCGCGAGCCGATCAAACTCTGGCATCGGAAGTGTATGAACGAAGGCTGTCAGAATGAGTTTGAAACGTCTTACGCTCCCAATCGACCGGAAATTGTGTATTGTTTGGATTGTTATCGTAGAGAAGTTAATTAATCTTCTCTTATTCGCGCGAATAGGCGAATAGTTAAAATATGGAAGACCAAAGCGAAAAAAGAATATGCCAGAACTGCAAACACGATTTTGTTATCGAACCAGAAGATTTTGGCTTTTACGAAAAAATCAAAGTCCCTCCGCCGACCTGGTGTCCGGAATGTCGGCAGCAAAGGCGATATGCTTGGCGAAATGAGCGAATTTTTTACAGACGCAATTGTGATTTATGCGGCAAAAGTATTGTCACTATGTATTCTCCGAACAAGCCATTTAAGGTTTTTTGTATAAAGTGTTGGTGGGGAGATGGGTGGGATCCAGCCAGCTTTGGTCGAGATTTTGATTTTTCAAAGCCCTTTTTCAAACAATACAGAGAATTACAACTCAAAGTTCCCAGGATCGCCGTCTATAATAAAACCAATATAAATTCCGAATACACCAACCATTCGGGAGATTGCCGAAACACCTACCTATCTTCTTGTTGTTTTTATGATGAAGATGTCTTGTACTCTAATTGGATTATGCATTCCAGGAATTGTATGGATTCGAGCTACATCTATGATGGCGGCGAAAAGCTTTATGAATGTACAGATTCACGAAAATCTTACCAGTGTCAATATGGAATTTTACTTGAAAGTTGTGTCAGCTGTTTCTACAGTTACGATCTGCATAATTGCACAGATTGTTTTTTGTCTTCGAATTTGAGAAATAAAAAATATGTGTTTAAGAATATTCAATACACCCACGAAGATTATTTGAAGAAAGTAGCGGAATATGATTTAAGGTCGTATAAAACTCGAGAAAAGCTGATTCAAGAATTCTTGAATCTACTAAAGAATAATTCAATTCACCGATATATTATTAGCGAAAGAAATAAGAATTGTACCGGCAGTATGCTTTTTAACAGCAAAAATGTAAAGAATTCTTTTGATTCCGATTCGACCGAAGACTCAAAATACATTTATTCCACCATAAACATCAAGTCCTGTATGGATATGTATCACATCGGCTGGGGGACAGAGCTGGCTTATGAAATTCACGGGTCAAAAGGATACTACAATTGCCAGTTTTGTCACCATAGCGGAAACAACAAAGACATGATGTACTCTGATTCTTGCCAGGAGTGTTCAAATGTTTTTGGCTGTGTTTCCGTTAAAAACGGAGAATATATGATTCTGAATAAAAGATATTCCAAAGAGGAATATTTTGAATTGAAGGAAAAAATTATTGAGCACATGAAAAACACCAAAGAATTCGGAGAATTTTTTCCGCCCTCTGTTTCTCCATTTGGCTATAATGAAACACAAGGGAATTATTATATGCCGGAAGCCAAAGAGATTGTCCTAGCCCGTGGCTGGCAATGGGAAGATAATGCACCGGGAATTTTCGGTAAAGAAACTCTTTTGCTAGAAAACATTTCGGATTCCATCGACGACACAAAAGACGAAATTCTTTCGGCAATATTGTCTTGTGTGAATTGCAAAAGAAATTACAATATTGTTCCCATGGAACTATCTTTTTACCGTAATGAAGACATTCCTATTCCGAGAAAATGTCCTGAGTGTAGACATCTACGTAGATTCGCGCTTCGTCCCCCACGAAAACTTTGGCACCGAAGATGTATGAATGAAGGTTGTCAGAATGAGTTTGAAACCTGCTACGCGCCTGACCGGCCGGAAAAGGTATATTGCGAACAGTGCTACAACAAAGAGATATATTGACACATATTTACTTTATGTCTTAAATATGTAATATGTGTAAGTAAATATGGCACAGGAAGCAGAAAAAAGAAATTGCGTGAATTGCCATAAAGACTTCATCGTCGAGCCGGAGGATTTTCTGTTTTATGGCAAGATCCACGTTCCGTCACCGACTTTTTGCCCGGAGTGCCGGACTGTTCGGCGTTTGTGCTGGCGCAACGAACTTTCGCTTTTCCGCCGGAAATGTAATGCTCCCGGACACGATGAAATGCTGATTTCTTTTCTGTCGCCCGAGGAAGACCTAAACGTAGTCGATGCAAAATATTGGTGGGGCGATGGTTGGGACCCGCTCGCGTACGGCCAAGAATATGATTTTTCTAAACCATTTTTTGAGCAATGGAAAGAGCTCCGAGATCGAGTGCCCCTCCAGGCGCTTTCAAATATCAAAGCGACCAACAGCGACTATTGCAACGTCGCCGAGGACAGCAAAGATAGTTATTTGAGTTCTGCTTCTTGGCGGATAGAACGTACTTTTTATGCCAACAGAATTGCGGAAACAAAAGATTGCTCCGATCTTTATGTAGTGCACAAATCCGAACTGTGCTACGACGACGTTATTTGCCGGGAATGCTACAGGTTGCTGTATTCCATAAATTGCAAAGGGTGCGTGGAATCATATTTTCTATATGACTGCATCGGCTGTATCAATTGCTTCGGCTGTACCAATTTGCGCAACGAATCCTACTCGATGTGGAACGAAGAGCTTACCAAAGAAGAATATTTTGAGCGCCTGAAGAAATATGATCTTTCCGATTATCGAGTAGTACAAGAATTAAAAGAAAAATTCAAAAAACTTTACTCGGGGGCGATTCATCGCTATTCGACTCAAGTAAAATCGGTAAATTCTACCGGCGACAACCTGGACGGTGCTCGTAATTGCAAAATATGTTTCGACGCTTCCGGTCGACACGAGGACGCAAAATATTCTCACTGGATGGCCGAGAATATCAAGGATGCCTATGATGCGGGGCCCGGGGTAGGCAACGCTGATCTGATTTATGAAGTTTTCGACACGGGAATAGGCAATTTCCGAAATCTTTTTACCAGCGTGGTTTATAGTTCTCGGGATATCGAATATTCTTTCAATTGCCATGGGTGCGACGGGCTTTTTGGCTGTATTGGCCTACGGACCAAAAAATATTGCATTTTGAACAAACAGTACAGCAAAGAGGAATATGAGTATTTGGTGCCGAAAATAAAAGAGCAGATGAAAGAGGTGCCTTACACAGACAAGCGAGGGATCGAATATCGCTACGGAGAATTTTTTCCGGCAGAGATGAGCACTTTTTGTTACAACGAAACTCAGGCCCAAGATTATTTTCCGATTACTAAAGAGAAGGCGCTTGAGATGAATTATCGCTGGCGAAATGGGGAAACACATAAATACGACATCACTATGGAATCGAGCGATTTGCCAAACAGACTGGATGATGTACCAAATCTTATTTTAAACGAAGTGATTGGCTGTCCAAATCGAGAAAAAGGCGGCCGGTGCCGAGGCGCGTATCGGATAACCGAAGGCGAGCTAAATTTATACAAACGCCTAGGTGTGCCCTTGCCCCGAGAATGTTTCTTGTGTCGGCATGAGGGCCGGCTTCTCTTGCGTAACCCGATGAGGCTTTGGCATAGGCAGTGTATGTGTGGAGGCAAGAATTCTCCTTTGAATACCGTTGACCACGGACATGAAGGAATTTGTCCGAACAAGTTTGAAACTCCATATGCCCCGGACCGTCCGGAAACAATTTATTGCGAGCAGTGTTATCAAAAAGAAGTTTATTAAGCTATAATCAAAAGATATATGCAGGCGGAAACTAAACAGTGCGTCAAATGCAAAGAAGAATTCACCCTAGACCAGGATGATTTTTCTTTTTATAAAAAGATGGACGTACCGCCGCCCCAAATTTGTCCAGATTGCCGTTTTAAAATACGAGCCCAGTGGCGAAACGAAACCTCTCTTTATTCCGGACGAAAATGTGACCTATGCGGGAAAGGCATTTTGTCTATGTATCATTTAAGGTCCGACTACCTAACTTATTGTTATAAATGTTACATGTCAGATTCTTGGGATCCCAAAAATTTTGGCAAAGATTATGATTTTACCAAACCATTCTTTGAACAGCTGGAAGATCTTTTTCATAAAGTTCCCAAAAATACCACATTTATAAGTACCGGAGACGGACCGAATATAAATAGTGAATATTCCAATATGGCTGGAGGACTAAAAAATTGCTACCTTGTTTTTAACGGCGGAATCGGCGAAGAAATGATGTATTCCAGGGGTGTTCGACACGCCAAAGAAGTCAGTGATTGTTATTTTGGAGAATATCTTGAAAGATGTTATGAAAACGTGAATACGGTTAAATCGAACGGAATTGTTTTTGCTAAAAACACTTTTGATTCGATGGATTCTATTTTTACCTTAAATTGCCGGAATATAAATAATTGTTTTGGTTGTGTTAATTTATATAATAAAAGCCATTGCTGGTTTAACGAACAACTAAGCACCGAAGAATATCAAAACAAAATCAAAGAAATAAGAGGAAGTTACAAAAAAATGGAAGAAATGAAAAAACGGTTCGAGGAATTTTCCAAATCATTACCCCGAAAAGAAAACAACAACCTCAAAACGGCAAATTCTGTTGGCGACTATTTATTCGAATGCAAAAATGTTTCAAATAGCTTTGAAGTTCTCGGCGCAGAAAATTCAAAGAATCTTTTCTCTACCAGGAGCGCTCATAACTCAAATGGGGCGATAGGATATGGTTATAAGAGCGAATTATTGCTTGAGTGTGTTGCCGTTGGATATTCCTCCAGAGTCGTCGGGTCTTGCATCGTGAACAATTCACAAGACATAAGCTATTCTCTTTCCCTAAATAATTGCCATGATTGTATCGGTTGTGACGGGCTAAAAAATGCTTCTCATTTCATTTTTAACAAACCGTATGAAAAAGAAGAATATGAAAAAATCAAAGGACATATAATACAAGAGCTAAAAGGAAAGGGTTTATACGGTCTCATGATGCCCGCTCAAATGGCGCCTTTTGCCTATAATGAAACGATTGCACAAGATAATTTTCCACTTGCCAAAGAGGAGGCTCTCAAGCAAGGTTTTCGATGGGAAGAAGATATTCAAAAAACCGAAGGCAAAGAAACAATGAAACCGGAAGATATTCCAGACCATATTAAAGACGTGCCTGATTCTATTACCAGTGAAATATTGTGTTGTTCGGAGTGTAATCGGAATTACAAGATTATCGAACAAGAACTTTCTTTTTATCGGAAAATGGTTTTACCAATACCGCGTAAGTGCTTTTATTGCCGGCATCGCGATCGGGTGAAACGTCGTGGTCCGTACAAATTTTGGGATCGCAAATGTGATAAATGTGGAAAAGAGATTCGAACCAATTATGCTCCCAATCAGCCGGAAATTGTGTATTGCGAAGCTTGTTTTCAGAAGGAAGTGTACTAATGAAAAAACTTGGGAAATATGATATAATCAGGGAAATATGCCGAAACTGAATCGAGTCCAAATAATCAAATATGCCCCGCCACCGCCGGAATTGCCAGTCTTTGGCAAGGTAGAACCATCGGAAGTTTCTTTTCTGGGGCGGACAAATTATGTAGCAGCTCTCGAAGAGAAGAAATTTATTTTTGGGATCAAGCGCGTTGATCGTCGAAGACATTTATATATTATCGGGAAGTCTGGAGTGGGTAAAACCAAGCTCTTGGAGCTCTTTATCCGGCAGGATGTGACTTACAAGCACGGCTTGTGCCTGATCGACCCGCACGGCGATGTGATCGATGCGATCCTTGATTTTATTCCGAAAGAGCGTGTCGAGGATGTTTGCATTATCGACCCGACTGATATTAATTTTCCGGCATCGTTCAATCCGCTCGCGAATGTGGATCCGGCTTTCAAATTCCAATTGACTCAAGGGTTGATCGAAGTTTTCCAAAAACAATTCGGCGCAAACTGGACACCTCGTCTGGAGCACGTCTTCCGCTTTACTTGTCTGGCCTTGCTCGATTATCCGCACGCCACAATGCGTGGCATGATCTCGATGCTGACGGACCGCAATTATCGGCAAAAAGTAGTGGAATACATCACGGACGACATGGTCAAACGCTTCTTTGCAATCGAATTCGCCGATTGGTCCGAAAAATTCGATACCGATGCCATTATTCCGTTGGTGAACAAGCTCGGTCAATTTTTGTCTGACCCGCTTTTGCGCAATATTTTCGGGCAAAAAGAAAACAAGATTGATATCGGAAAAATGATGAATGAAGAAAAGATAGTTTTGATCAATCTTTCCAAAGGGCGTCTAAGTGAAGAAAACTCAAGCTTTCTGGGCTCCATCTTTTTGACCAAGATCAAACAAGCTGGAATGGAACGCGCGGGTATTCCGGAAAGCGAGCGTAAAGATTTCTATTTATATGTAGATGAGTTCCAAAACGTCGTGACTCAGACTTTCGAAAACATTTTGTCGGAAGCGCGCAAATACGCCCTAAACCTGACCATCGCGCATCAATACGTAGGGCAGATTATTCCAAGGGTGCATCAAGCCGTGCTCGGAAACTGCGGATCAGTCATTTCTTTCCGCATTGGAGGAGAGGACGCGATCAAGATGAAGCCGGAATTTGCCCCGGTTTTCGATGTGAAGGATTTGATCAACTTGGCAGTCGGAGAAATTTATGTGAAGATGACCATCGATGGAGAATCTTATGATCCGTTCTCGGCCGAGACTCTGCGAGTCTTGCCTCCGACCCATAAATCTCTTCGAGAAGAGATTATCGCTCTTTCCAGACATAAGTATTCCATTTCAAAAGACGCCGCAGCCAAACTGATTGCCGAAGAAGAAGCCACCATTATCCGAAGCGCAGAAGAGAAAGCAATTATTGAAGGCAAAAGCAAGCGAAAAGGGGGAGAGAATAAAAAAGAAGATGAGGATGCAACAAACGAGCGGGAGGAAAAAAATAAGCCGGAAAGTAAATCTTCCCAAGAGGCCGAACCAATGATATAAATTAGGTTCTAGGGACTAGTTGCTAGAATCTAGAAACCAATCACTAATTCTTATGAAAAAGGATTTTTATGAAATATTAGGAATAAAGAAAAATGCCTCGAAGGATGAAATCAAGAAGGCTTTTTATAAATTGGCGCACCAGCATCACCCCGATAAAAAGGGTGGGAATGAGACTAAATTTAAGGAAGTAAACGAGGCTTATCAAGTCCTTTCGGATGAC
>Ga0172370_10011393_pt1 | contig 10037 bp, 6 predicted proteins | sample LakKiv5m_FD_114538 | JGI IMG/M metagenome (GOLD analysis project Ga0172370, IMG submission 114538) | Freshwater microbial communities from Kabuno Bay, South-Kivu, Congo - kab_022012_11.5m | ecosystem: Environmental > Aquatic > Freshwater > Lake | place: Democratic Republic of the Congo...
GGCGAATAATTATAGCCTGCACATAAACCGGTACCCGTCATGCGGTCAACTTCCCAGTCAAATCCGTAGGGCAATAGTTCGCGCAGCTCCTTTTCATACTGTTTGACATTCTCAGGAGTTATGACCAGCCCCGGTTTGATGCTTGGGGCCTTGGTATCTTTGGCAACCATGTCAACCGCATTATATCCTAAAAAATCCTCCCATTCTTTGCCCAGCTTTATAGCTTCGGGAGTGCAGAGCCGTTCAGCCCATTCCTTGTACACCGGGTCGCCCTGCGATGCAGCAAAGTCTTTCCATGGTTTGACCCATGCGGGCAGCTCCTCAGCCCCTGCTGGGATAAACATTCCCAAAACAAGCAGGAGCGCTATGAAATGTAATGTTGTATGTCGTTTTGCCATGCCGGTCTCCTTTCTTTAAAATTGGTATTTCAAGCGCAGGTACACCTGAGCATTTTTTTGAAACAGGCCGAACGATTTCCCGGTATCATGATCACCGTGAATATACATAACGCCGAGTTCGGGTCTGAAGTGTGTACCATAGGCAAGGTCAACCTTGGTTTTTACTGCATAGCCATGCTCCTCGAAATCATACAGAAACAGGAGCTGCGGGACTATGCGTTTGTTGTCATACTGGGTATTGACCAGGAAGCTGAAATACTTCTGCGTCTTGTGGATGCGCCAGGGGTCAATCCGGTCGCTATTGTACGATCCGGGAAGCGGCGGAGCTGCGTCTTTGCTCACCTTCTCATTAAAATAGAACGGCGCGTTCACTAACTGGCCGTCAAGCCCGAAAATATAGTACATAAAAAACTGGGCGCTGCAGAAAAACGATTCACGTGAATTCAGGAACCTGAGATACACCGGCCAGTCAAGCCCAACCATGTACCGGAGCTGATCCTTGTCTTTTTTATAGCCAGTTAAACCATATTTGGGATTGAGTCCGGTCCAGGCCATGTCGCCGATTCTTTTCCCTTCGTTCTGGAACGGCTTTTTAAATTCATACAGCGCCTCTACCCGCAGCACCGGAGCAGTTTGACCGCCCATCTTAATCTGAGGAATCTCACGATTAACGGTGAACCCGACAATTCTTCGCGAGCCGTAATACCGGTTAAAATTGAGGGTAAGAGCTGCCCGGTCCCACGGCGGAATGGTCAGGCTCGGGGATTTTGGTTTCAGGACAACATCCGGCTGGGTCCCATAGTAAAAGTTTAACGTAAACAGCCACTCCTTCCAGTTACCCATGATGCGCATGGCATACTCATTATTCCGTGCTCGTATCCCCTGGGGATGGGTATTATTCACATTAACGCGGGCAAGGTAGGGCAAATTCGGCTCATTTGTTGCCCACACGCCGCCATCAGCCTCATACAACTCAAGACGATTCTGCTTTGGTTTGCCAGGGTTGAGAATGAACTCAATCTGCATATCTCTTATGCAAAACGGTTCAATCCCCGGGAAATAGGTTGCTTTTAAGAGCCACAGGGGGATACGGGTGTATTCATAGCCTTCATCAGAGTCTCTCAGCACCCACTCCCGGCGCAGATCCTGGGGATTGATGAAGTCCATGAGCCGCAGCCCGTCGCTTTCGCCCCACACCACTTGTTGCCTGCCGATACGGAAATTTATATGCTTGGTCTCGATATCAAAATAGAGCTCGCGGATAAATTCCGCTCCCTGGTCGTTCTTCGTCCATTCCCAGGCGAGGTTGTTTCTGGCACGGGATTTCTGCGCGGGAGTGTCGTTTGCTTCTTGCCACCAGCGTTTACCACTTTGAATCTGGTACGCAAGGTCGCCGAACAGTCTGTTTATTCCGTATAATGAAACACCCTCTGAAATCTGATAGGTCCACTCAAGTTGCATGGTGCTGTAATCACTTACATTTTTACCGGCAAACTTGGGATCAAAGCCGATTGCAGCTTCCTGCATAAGGAAACCATTGATGCTGAACGGGCGGCAGAAAATTTGATAGGTATTAGTGCCGCTTGCCGAACCAGCTCCAGCATCCTTTGTTTCCTTTGCTGTCACAAACTGCAGGGGGAAAGCTATTACTATAAAAGCCACAACAATAAACTTAAGTTTTTTCATGTTCCCTCCTTTTGCTTTGCAGTTTTAACTGCCCCTCAAAGCTATTTATTGATACAACGTGTTTGCTCTAATCACCTCCTTTACAGGATAAATTTTCCGGGTTTTGTTAACTCGCTGGTTGAGATTCATGGTTCAGTTCATCCAAATGAGCATGCCTCCGGATGAATTTTGGCTTTAACCAGTTGATTGCAGCAGGGATAAAAAACAGCGCGCCCAGCATATCGAAAAACATAAGAAATGCTATGAGAAGACCCATCTCTGCATTAAATCGCAAATCAGATATCGCCGGCCATAGAAGAAGCGGGATAATAACAGTGATTGCAGTGATAATTACCCCTTTCCCTGCGGAATTTAATGAGGTATGAGTCATAACCCGCCAATCTCCTCGGGTGTTTTTGAATTCTTCTTCCATACGGCTCAGCAGGTAAATTCCATAGTCAACACCACCACCGAGACCGACCGCAGAAACCGGCAGCGTATTGATGTCCAGCCCGATGTTTTTCAGTACCATATAGGCGAAGGCAACCATGTTGGCAACCAGCAGCGGCAGGCACAGGATCAGTGCCGCAACCATTGAGCGGTAGGCAATGCCGCAAAAAACTACCACAGTAATAAACGCCAAAAGCAGTGTTCCTGTCTGCGACCAGACAATTTCTTCATTGGTTGCAGCCAGTACGCCACCGTACCCTCCGGCGAACCTGAATTGCACGCCATCGATCTTTGGCTGGGTCTTAAAGAATTCCCTGGTTGAATTGATTACCTGCGTGAGGGTATCTCCCAGATGGTTTTTTAAAAAGACGCTGACAATAGTATGCTTGTAGTACGGATCAACAATAGTCGTGTAATCTCCCGGGTCACCGGCCATGCGATAGAAAAACATAAGCTGGCCGATGAGCTTCACGTCATCAGGAACGGCGAGGTAGCGGGCATCCCCCTCATGGAACTCTTTGTTCATCACCTTTACAATCTTGGTCAGGGACTGAGTGCCGCCGACGATATCCGGGTGCTTGTGGGTGATATAGCGCTCGTAGAGGTCAATCCGTTTCATAACTTCAGGCTTCTCTACAGCTCCCTCCTCTCCCTCTACTATGACGCTTATCATGTCGGTGCCGGCAGAATCAAAAATCTTGTTGATCATTTCGCAATCCTTGTTGTACTGGGAGTCGGGCCATAGAATTGGAGATCCGGGATGGGTGTCGCCGATTTTAATTCCGGTTGAGATGTAGGTTGCACCCAGGCCGATAATGATAATTCCCAGCAATATAATCCAGTTTAATCGGCCATAGGTCATTTCAGCAATTTCATCAAGCCAGGTTCGTTTGGTTGAAACCGGCGCGTCTTTTTCCCAGGAAAATGCATACCGGTGCAGGTTTTTAGGCGTCGGCAGGTAGGAACACAGTATCGGTCCCAGCACGCCGACAATGAGCAGGATGGAAAGAACCCAGAAGGAGCAGAGAAATGATATTTTCTGGATCATGGGGATGCGCGCCAGGATCAAAACTGAAAACCCTGCTGCGTCAGTAACAATGGCGGCAAGGCTGGCAAGAAATATCCCGTCTATTGTCGCTATGGCTGCTTTTGCCTTGTCACCGCAGACATTCAGCTCTTCCAAATAGCGCCTGGTCACCTGCACCGAGTGGCTCAGCCCGCGCGCTCCTACCAGCACCGGCAAGACGATCATAAGCGGGTTGAAGTTCACGCCTAAAATTCCTATGAAGCCGAATCCCCAGATAGTGCTCAAGATACCGGCGAATACGGGAATAATCACACCTACAACATTTCTGAAAATATAGGTAACTGCCGCGATGATAAATAAAAATGTGACGCTGAATATGAGGTAGGTTTTCGGCATAAACCGGTAAATCCACCCAAGCAGCATGGGACGGCCGGCAATGTGCAGCGTCGTGTTATCATCCTCTTCCTTCTGTTTGAGGCTCTGTATGAAGTCAAAAAATTTAGTATAATTGATATCCGGCCAGCAGTCAGCAATCATTAAGGTTGCCTTGCCATCCCGGGAGACCATAAAACCGTTATATGCTTCGTTGGTAAAAATGTTATATTTCAAACGCTCAATACCCTCGGGTGTCTTATCAATCTCCGGCCACATCAGCGCCGACACGTCAACCGTACCACCCACGTGACCTTTCGCCACTTTGCTCTTTCGCTGGGCAATAGAGTATACAAAAGCGCGCCGGACATCATGGTAAAACAGGATTTCATCGCTGACCCGCTTGATTTTTTCCAGGGTCTGGACATTAAAGATGTCGCCATTTTTTACTTTCAGCGCCACTATGACCGTGTTGCTGCCCCCGTACTGCTCCACATACTGCTTATAAAGCTTGATAAACGGGTGCTGCGGTGGAATCATTTCTTCAAGGATTACCTCGACGCTCAAGCGTTTGGTAACTCCGTAAACGAAGACCACGGTACAAATGCACATGATAATCAGAATTATTTTATGATACCGGTAAAATATTTCACCCAGCGTAGCCCGTTGTTTTGCCATAGCTCCTCCTGTTCTGTGTATCACGCAGCGTTAATTATTTGCCAGCACCATGTCAAACGGCTTTTCCGGATATTCCATCAGCTCCCATGAATACCCTCCGGTAGCGGCACGCAGAACCATACCGTTTTCCCCCACCGTAATTGCCTCCTCTCCTGTTCTGGTGATGAATTTGACTTTATACAGCCAGTTATAATCAATCTTTAATTTCATCTCGGTTGGCGCCGTCCAGTTCTGCAGATACGGCTTTTTTAAAAAAGCATAATAGGCGATAACACCCTGTCCCACGGCAAAGGCGTCCTTGCGGATAATATCAGGGCCGCCGCGGCGGAATGTAATGCCATAGTAGTGGGTTTTTTTATTGGGCGATTCTGCGGTCCAGGTTTTACCGCCGTCAACAGTTTTCAGGATGGTAGAATCAAGACCGGCGGCAAACCCGAAATTCTGGTCATAAAATTCTACATCAAGCAGTGTATTCCCGGTGCCGCTTTTCAGCTTTTCCCAGGTTTTGCCACCATCTGCGGTTTTGATCACCGTGCCGTACTCACCGACTGCCCAGCCCGTCTGGGGATTCAGAAAATAGACGCTGTTGAGGGTGTAGACTTCTTCTTCCGCGCCGAAATTATCTTTTACGACCTCACCTTCCTTGAGCTGGGAAATGTCCAGATCCATGGGTTCGCCGCCGTGGACTTTCTCCCAGTTGCTCCCGCCATCCGTGCTGTGAAGAATTGTCTCATACTGACCGACAATCCACCCTTCCTGGGGGGAAACAAATTTTATATCATTATATAAATAACGCATGCCGGTTGAAACCTTCTTCCAGCTTTTTCCGCCGTCAGTGGTCCGCAGTAGTACCCCGCCATAACCGACTGCCCAGGCAACCTCAGGGGAAACCGCGCATACCCCTACCAGGTCACTCGCAATGCCGCTGTTCTGGTAGCTCCATTTTTTGCCTCCGTCAGTTGACGCAATGATTGTTCCGTACTGCCCAACTGCCCAGCCGCTGCTGTCATTGCAAAAAGATACTGCCAGGAGATGGTCGCGCAGGCGCCAGGTCTTCATTTCCTCCTCTTCCACAAGACCGGTTGTAATTTTCATATACCAGTAGCTTACTCCGACCACGGCAGCCATAAATATACAAATTAGTATCACGCGTGTCCTGAAACTCATTCTGGTCCCTCCTTCCGGTGTGGCTTATTGCAAAATTAAAATGTTCGGCATTGTAATCCCCTGTAATTCGTGATTACTGCTCGATGCAGCTATGCACGCCACTCATACTTCGGCATTGAGAAATCCGGATAATATTCGCGCACTATAATTCGCTGCGGCGCAATTTTAATGAAATAAAAAGCAGCAAGCGCCTGCTCCACTTTTTCCGTGAATTGCTTGTCTGTTAATCCTTTTTTATCAATTTTTGCCAGCTTCTCAGTGCAGACATAGAGGTTCCATTTTTTAGCCTTGGCCTTGAACACGCGCGGATTGTTTTTCATGTTGATTAATTCAGCTTTGCCAAAAATCTGGAGGCTTTTTTGCATTTTATAATGGTCTAACGGTTGTTGATAGATTGCTGCGGAAACGATAGGATTGCGCTTAATGTTTGCTATTTTAGTGCTTGGTTCGGCGAAGATATAAAAGATCAGACCCTCGTTGAAAAACTCCAGGGTAGTTGCGCGTGGTACATTGTTATGGCAGGTGGCAAGAACCAGGCAGTTTCTGTGGTTGGTTCCGCAGGGGTATTTGTCTAAATTATTACTGGGCAAGCCGCAGGTGGATTTTAGAAATTCTATTATCTCTTTTTTAACCCGTATCTTTGATTTTATCTTCGGTAGAAGCATTACTCAATTCCCCCTCTCGCCGGGATAAAAAGATTAAAGGAAATAAACCAAACCAGCTTTTATGTTGCGCATGATTATGTAAACTAATAAAAGCCCGTTCTGCTGAAACCGGAGAGATGTCCGTGTGCCTTTTTCCTTTACTATGGGGATTTGAGATGGTAAATAAGGCAAATGCCGTATTTGTTAAATTAGGACACCGTATTTATAAAAATAAACTTCAGGGGCAAAAACTACTGCTCATGAGGGGGATGTATGGCAGAAAAAAAGCGCATCCTTATTGTGGAAGACCGTACTTTAGTCAGGGAGGGACTGCGCCTCCTGGTGATATCAGATGAACGGTACCGTATAGCAGGGGAAGCTGAGGACGGACATGCTGCAATAAAGGCCGCCGGGGAGTTGCAGCCGGACCTTATTTTGATGGATTTGAGCATGCCCAGGATGAACGGTATGGAAGCAATCAGGGAAATCAAAAAAAACTGTCCCGCTATAAAGATTCTGGTACTTACCGTACACGATACAGACGAATTTATTATTGCCTCTCTTGACGCAGGCGCTGATGGGTATATTTTAAAAGATGCCAATAAAGCAGAACTTATGCTGGCTATAGAAAACGTATTAGAAGGAAAACCGTTTATAAGTCCCGGGATTTCACAAAAAATAATCACCGGCTATCTTTCCAAGCAGCGCCCGCAAAAACCAAAAACATTGCTGCAGGGGCTCACGCACCGCGAGCGCGAAATCCTTAAATTAATTGCCGAAGGCTATAAAAACAAATCAATCGCTGAGCTTCTTTGTATCAGTGCCAACACCGTGGAAAAACACCGGGAAAACATAATGCATAAACTGGAACTGCATAATGCGTCCGGCTTGACGTCATTTGCTATTGAGAACGGCCTCATTATGAAGGTCTAAGAGGGGACTCTGAATATAGAATATTCAAAGTGTTCACTGAAGGTAACGTGCAGTTATTACTGTTAACGTGAAACTAAATTATTAGAGGTACCCTAAAGCTTCCATGCCGCACTGATAGTCGTTCCCTCTCCTTCGACTGAATAGATTTCAAATCCCCCCCCGGACAATTCAACCCGTTCCCGCATGCTGATAAGCCCGAAGCCATTCTGCAGGGTCGGAACAACACTCAGGCCGATCACATCAAATCCCCTGCCGTTATCCTCAATAGAAAAATTAAGCGTGCTGTTACGCCGAGCTAAAGAAATAGTTATGTGATTGGCATTACTGTGTTTGGCTATATTGGTCAGCGATTCCTGCAATACCCGATACATAACTATCTTTAATTGATTGGGCACCGATTCTTCAACTGTGTTTATTTGCTGCTCTATTGCTATACCGCCATAGGTCTTCTGAAATTCTCTACAGAACCAGGAAATGGTTGCGATAATGCCCAGCTGGTCAATGCTGGCAGGACGCAGCGAAATTGAAATTTTACGTGCTTCAGCCATGGTGTTCTGGATGAGATGAACAACGCGGTCCAACGAAGCAAGGCTGTCGCTGGAATTGCCTTTTTCAATGAGATCCTGTGCATTCTCAATGCTGAACTTAATGGCAGTCAACCCCTGGCCAATCTCATCGTGCAGCTCACGGGATATGCGCTGTCGCTCTTTTTCCCCTGCATGCATTAATTGAGTCGAGAGAAAACGGAGACGGGCTGTTGATGCATTCAATGCGCGCTGGGTGAACAGGATAAAAAACATGGTCATCGCGAATATCGTGACCGCCGAAACCCGGGCTACCAGCATTATTCGCGCTGATTTATTTTTAATAATTTTGTCCAGAATGCGAATGGTGTCGGTAAGTTCGGAGACAAAATAATCATTCAACGACGAGACCATATATTCGATGTCATAGGATAAGTCAAACAGCTGCAGGTAATTCATACTCTGGTTTCGGTGCTCTAACTGATACATCAGCTCATGTAGAAGGCTTCGTTTTTCAATTAGGAATTTCGTGTCTTCCTGCAGCAGATATTCATTAAAGCCAAACTTAACTGATTCAATACGCGGCTTAATAACATACCACAGGTTGCCGGTCTCTTCGATTTTGCTTTTCAGGAGCGGGTCTTTGTGTGCTAACTCCCTGACGACATCAGAACGAAGAAAGTCGGTAAGGTCCCGGTCAAACGCGGCAATAGACCCGGTCCAATTTTTTCGTGCCCAGTACATGTCCGTGGCGATCAGCAGGTCTTTGGTGGAGCTTTCCAGATCATTCCACGCCCTGACCAGTTCATGGGCCTGCACATTCTTTTTGAACATCCGCTTGGTTTCATAATCGTAGTATTCAAACAAACCGATGATGCAACAGGAGCTGAGCAGCATCACCATGATTATGGTAAATGGCTTGAAAAAAATACGGGTTGGTTTTCTCATGAATACACGCTTGGAGCGACGGGGTTCATCACCTGCAGCAGGGTATGCAACCCAGATCTTATAGTATGTATCTATATCTGGTGAAACTGTTCATTCGTATCACGGGGTCAGTGTCCCTTTTCCGTCAGGTAGCGCATGGTGAAGAGATTCTCGCTTAAGTTAGGCATATTAAGCATGATATGATGGTCAAAGATGCTGGTATGTTTATTAATGATATCCAGAATGAAGGGATTCCAGTAGTTCAGTTCTCCGTTTGCCGGATTCCATCGCCAGCACCAGTCCCATAATTTCCACAGCCGCCCGTTCTGGTCATAAAACATCTCCTGCTGCAGCGCAAAGGTTTCCCGGTCAACATACCAGATACGGGTACCATACAAATACGATGACTCTTTGTAGGTAATTTTCACTACCCAGACCGGACGGCGCTCCCACCAGTATTGCTGGCACCAGCCGCCATATTTTGCCTGGTACTTAATGGGCCTGGGATTGAAAGAAGGGCATAGCACTATTGCCTTCCCCAGCAGCTGATGCTCTGCAGGGTGCGCTGATAGTTTACTCCAGTAGCCTTTCCAGTCCTCCCAGGAGGCATCTGAGCTCACCAGCGAATCCTGGGTATTGCTGCCGGCAAGTCGCCGGATTCTTCGCTGCGTCGGCAGATAGGCGATAAATGAGTCTTCAACGGAAGGATCTTTAAACCGTGTTCGCACGGCTGCGTATCCCTTGAGATCATAAGGATATAACGCAAAGATTGCTCCCTTTTCATAAATATCCTCAAAGCCCGGCATCGTCGGGAAAGGGGGCAGCTTGATGCGTCCCGAGTAATTCTGCCAGTGCAGCTCAATTTTTTCAACCCGTTCACGCCTGCCGTCCCTGCCGTACAGGCCAATGGACATAGGCATTGAGTTGAGGTTGTCTGCCATGACCGTAAGTCGGTCATAGTTATGCACAATCTCCTGAGCGGTGGCGGGAAACGGAAAAGGAATGCCGGCTACCCATCCTTCCAGTTCCCCCTTTTGATTGATTCGGCAGGAAGATGAATATTTTTGGGTTGCTTCCAGAAAGCCGCGGTCATTCCAGGCGTGGGTTGTGGGAACGATCACCATTTCCAGGGGCGAATAATTATAGCCTGCACATAAACCGGTACCCGTCATGCGGTCAACTTCCCAGTCAAATCCGTAGGGCAATAGTTCGCGCAGCTCCTTTTCATACTGTTTGACATTCTCAGGAGTTA
>Ga0172370_10011397_pt1 | contig 10034 bp, 8 predicted proteins | sample LakKiv5m_FD_114538 | JGI IMG/M metagenome (GOLD analysis project Ga0172370, IMG submission 114538) | Freshwater microbial communities from Kabuno Bay, South-Kivu, Congo - kab_022012_11.5m | ecosystem: Environmental > Aquatic > Freshwater > Lake | place: Democratic Republic of the Congo...
AAGCATGGTCGTAAAGCTAAAAGTTTGTTCAAGTATGGGTTGACTTATCTCGCAAAGGTGTTGTTTTCAAATGATTTAGATGAATTTAAAGTATGTTGTAAATTTTTGTCATGTACTTAAATCATTTATACAAAAAATATCAACGGATGATTTTAATTTATGAGCCAACTTGCTGACACCATCAGTATCATCCTTTTGATAGCATTTATTTAGCTCATTCAGGCTTTCGGGAGTTGCCTGAAGAAAAATCTTAATCATCTGAAAAATGGCTTTTTGGTCACCTCCAAGCATCTCATTTAAATTGGTCAAATCAAACAGTTTTTTCGAATCCATTGATATATTATTTATAAATTTTTTAAATGCGGTCTAACTTGAAATTTCATTCATTATTTTAAACGCATTGGAATTAGCAACTATTATACCACATGTCCAATCAATTGTATATAAACAATTTAATTTAGAAAGATTTAGTATTCATTCTCTATTTGAAAAACTACAAATTAAAAATTGGAAATTACACTTAAATGGATTTTAAACTATAATATATTTAAGAAATATTTCAACCCGGATTTGTTTATATTATATTTCGTTATTTTTAAGCATTCGATAAATGGTTGACTTCCCGATATCAAGTTTTTTAGCAACAACCATTACATTGTTGTTATATTTCTGAAGGTAAAACTTCACTATCTTTTTTACATAACCCTCAAGTGTATCCTCCTCAAGCAGGAAATCACTCTTGGCATTGGTCGAATTAAAAGTGATGTGTTCTTCATCTATATTTTGCGAATTGGTAAGAACACAGGCTAGTTCCATCACCGCTTTCAATTCACGAACGTTGCCTGGAAATGGATATTTTAATAATTTTTCCTGAGCTCTTGATGATATTTCCATTCTGTTCATTTTATTCTCTTTGCAAAATTCATCAACAAAGTGCTTTGCAAGAATAAGAATATCATTCCCACGGAATCTTAATGGCGGAATTTCTATTGGTAATCCAAGTAAACGGTAATACAAGTCTTCCCTGAAATTTCCCTTTTGCACCTCTTTCGCAAGGTTCCTGTTGGTAGCAACGATGACACGAGCATCGAATTTAATAGCTTTATTTCCCCCCACGCGGGTAAGTTCCTTTTCCTGAATAACCCTTAGTAGTTTGGCTTGCATATTCAGATCCATCTCGCCAATTTCATCAAGAAATATCGTCCCTCTGTTGGCAAGCTCAAATTTTCCTATTTTTCTGGAATTAGCCCCGGTAAAAGATCCTTTCTCATGTCCAAAAAATTCGCTTTCAATCAGATCATGAGGAATTGCGGTAACATTTATTGGTACAAAGGAATATTTTGATCTTGTCGAATTATAGTGAATGGCTTTTGCAACAAGTTCTTTACCCGTTCCGGTTTCACCGTATAGAGATACCGTGATATTTGTAAATGTAGCTTTTTCAATTAACTGAAATATCTGTTTTATTGCAAGGCTGTTACCTTTTATTATCTTTTTAAATTCATACTTCTTACCGATTTCTTCTTTTAACGAATTAATTTCTTCTTTTAATTCCAGCCGTTCTTTGATGTTTTTTAATGTGTTCCATAGCCGTGCCTTGGTATCTTCATCCTTTACAAAATAATCATAGGCTCCGTCCTTTAACAATCTGACAGCAGTTGCTACATCTTCCTGTCCTGATACTATAACTATCGGAATGTCCTGGTTAAACTCTTTTACTTTCTTGATGACATCAAAACCCGACATATCAGGGAGTGAATAATCGAGCGAAATCAATGAAGGTCCCTGATAGAGATTTTTTAAACAGTCAGCGCCTGTTTCAAATTTAAAAACTTCATTATCAGGATTAAGGGATAGATGATATTTTAACATTTCGCCATACAGAGGATCATCCTCAACAATAAATATTTTGAATGAATTCATATCATCAATAAATTTTTTTCGAATGTACTACTTTTTTGATTTCGTTCCCAAATAGAGAATATTTTGTCAAAAATAAGTTGAATTTTAATAACCATAATTTATTATGCAACAAATACTTTATTTTGCGTATGGGTTAAGTTCTTAATATCAGGAATTTATAAAATATTTCTTCCGATGCTCAGGAGAAATTAAAAGTAGTACGAGTGTTCTGCTTTATTTGTTTCAGAATACAATATGGATTGGTTGTATAGAAGGATTTCAGGACGAAACTATTTAAATCTGCAATTCTATTTTATACTTGTAAATTATTGATTGAGAAGTTTGCTTTTTATAATGATTAATTTTGCCTGCACATTCATATTAAAACTTTAAAATGATTATCAAAATATCTGTTATCCTTGGAAAATCCATTATCTTATTTATCACGGCTATTTTGGTATTTATCACAATCGAATATATCACCTGTCCTGTCTATAAGTTTAAAGCTCCAGTTCCTTTTTCAGGAAAGAACTATTATAATCCTTACGAACAAATTGATCCCGGATTATGGAGAAAAGCCAATTTTCAGGTTCAATCTTACGCCTGGCTTGGGCTGACTTCGGGAAGGACAAATTCGAATGAAGCTATTTACAATACATACAAACGCCTCGGTTACGATATCATTGCCACTTCCGATTACCAAAAGATAAACCCGTTTCGGTCGGCTGAAACTGACTATATTCCGGTATATGAACATGGCTATGGGATCAAAAAAAATCATCAGATTCTAATTGGAGCCGGAAATGTACTTTGGACTGACTATCCCATATTTCAAACCATCCATAACAAACAACATATTTTGAACCTGCTCCGTAAAGACAATGAGCTCATTTTTATAGCTCATCCGAAATTACGTGAGGGTTACAAACCTGAAGATATGAAGTACCTTGGGAATTATGATGGTATTGAAGTTCTGAACAATTATCGCACATCTCCTGCACACTGGGATTCCGCACTTTCAGCGGGTAAGTATATGACTATAATTGGAGACGACGATGCACATGATATTTCTAACCCGGATGAAATAGGGCATCATTGCACGTTCATCAATTCACCTTCGGTCAGTCAGAGTGATATCATAAGTTCATTAAAATCCGGTCGTGCTTTTGGTGCAAAAATTTTCCGGCCCGAAGGCGAAACCTTTGAAGCGAAAATAAAACGCACTAAAGTGTTGCCGGTCGTATTACAGTATAGTATGAAGAAGGATACCCTTATCGTAAGCACTGATTCAATTGCCGGGGAAATACGATTCATCGGCCAGGGAGGCCGTTTATTGAAAACATGCTTTAACTGCAATATTGCAACATATTCTTTTGAAAATAATGACACCTATATTCGAACTGAAATTGAATTTAAAAACCAGATTGAATATTATCTGAACCCTGTATGCAGGATTGGAGGCTATTCCCCTCTTGAAATTTCAAGCCCTGAAATTGATATTTATCGGACCTATCTTTTTAGAATTGTTGGATTTTCGTCATTGCTTTTTATTATTTTTAATTACTTCATGTTAAGAAGGATTTTTCGAAAAAGGTCAAAATGCTGAAAGATGAGAGAAGAAAGAATCAAAAAAGCATTGACCTGGCTGATACTTATATCAATACTGATCAGGATATTTCTTGCATGGACACTTGAATTGGGTAATGATGAGGTTTATTATTGGACCTATGCCTTATATCCTGATTTCAGCCATTTCGATCATCCACCAATGGTAGGATGGATTATTCAGTTATTTTCATTTAATTTATATTTTGACAGTGAACTTTTTCTAAGGCTCGGATCATTGATCTTTGGTTCGCTGAATTGCCTGCTGATGTTTGTTATCGGTAAAGAAATAAAAGACTCTCTTACCGGATTATATGCAGCATTGCTCTACACAACCTCTGTCTATGGTTTTATAATTACCGGTATATTTATTTTGCCTGATACTCCTCAAATGTTCTTCTGGCTATTAAGCGTTTATTTTGGGATCAAATCATTATCTGTTCAGCAGATTGACAGTTTGGCAAAAAGGAATATGATTTTAACAGGCCTTTTTGCCGGCCTTGGAATGTTGTCAAAATATACCAGCATTTTTATCTGGATCGGAGTTATAACATATATTTACCTTTTTAACCGAAAATGGCTGAAGAGTAAATGGTTATACCTTTCATTTTTAATTTCCCTCTTAATTTTTTCGCCCGTAATATATTGGAATATAAAAAATAATTTCATAAGCTTTTCCTTTCAAAGCGAACGGGTAAATCTGTTTACATCCTCACTAAGAGCAGATTACTTTATTATGGAGATTCTTGGCGAGTTTCTTTACAATAATCCGGTAAATTTCATTCTTATTATCATCTCTCTGATCGCCATCCTTAAGAAGAGAATCGAATTATCATTGAACCACACCAGATTGATCTTCCTTATCAGCCTGCCAATGATAATCCTTTTTATCACTTTCTCTCTTTTCAGGCGAACGCTGCCACACTGGACGGCTCCGGCTTATACAACACTGCTTATTATTGCTGCGCTTTATTTGAGAAATAAAAATGTTGCTGAAAAATTTATTCCTGCCCCAATTAAAACTGCCGGATTGCTGCTTGCTTTTGTTATACTCATTGGATTTCTTCAGGTAAATTACGGGTTGGTTCGCTTTTCGAATCCTGTAAAAACTGATCCCATTGAACTCGGTAAATATGATCTTTCACTTGAGGTTTTTGGCTGGAAACAGATTGGCAAAGGATTTACACAAATTCTGAACAGAGATAGAGAAAAGAAAATTATAAGCGATGATGCAGTAATAATAACCTGTCGCTGGTTTCCGGCAGCAAACCTTGATTATTATGCCGGTAAAGCCAATCAGATCAAAACACTGGCAATCGGATCAATAAATGATATTCATAAATATTACTGGATCAATCAGTACCGGGGAGGATTTTATTACGGAATGGATGCTTATTTTATAACCACAAGCTATGATTATGCCGACCCGTGCTATATTTTTTCAGATTTTTTTGAAAATATTGAAGTGGCTGACACAATAAGGATCAACAGGACTGGCACCCATGTTATGAATGCATTTATTTATAGAATGGAAAATATGAAAAGACTTCCGGCAATAAAAAGGTAAAGGCATCAATGATTATAATCAAAACAGCTTATTAAAGTTTCTTCTTTACTTCTACTTCTTCATACCCTTCAATGATGTCGCCTATTTTTATATCATTATAGTTTTCAATATTCAATCCGCATTCATAACCTGTTTTAACATCTTTCACATCATCTTTGAACCGTTTAAGAGAGCCAAGCATTCCGGTATAAACCACAATTCCGTCGCGGATAATTCTTACCCTGGTATTCCTTGTTATGACACCATCCAGAACCATGCAGCCTGCCACTGTACCTACTTTGGTGATCTTAAATACCTCACGGACTTCTACATTACAAACGATTTTTTCTTCAATATCAGGCGAAAGCATGCCTTCCATCGCAGCCTTGATTTCTTCAATAGCCTGGTAAATAATTGAATAAAGACGGATATCTATTTGCTCCTGTTCAGCAAGTTTGCGGGCACTAACTGAAGGCCGAACCTGGAATGCAACAATAACTGCGTCGGATGCCGAAGCAAGCATAACATCGGTTTCTGTCACAGCACCAACTGATTTATGAATAATGTTGACCTGTATCTGTTCATTGGATAATTTGAGCAAAGAATCTGAAAGAGCTTCAACAGAGCCATCTACATCACCTTTTACAATGATATTGAGTTCCTTGAAGTCTCCAATGGCGATGCGTCTGCCGATTTCATCGAGGGTGATATGTTTTTGTGTTCTGATACCCTGTTCCCTCTGCAACTGCTGACGTTTACTTGCAATTGATTTAGCTTCCTTTTCATCCTTTAAAACTTTAAATACATCGCCTGCCTGGGGGGCGCCGTTAAGACCTAGTAACAGTAACGGTGTAGAAGGGCCTGCACTTGTAATTCTCTGGTTACGCTCATTATACATAGCCTTTACCCTTCCAAATGTTGAACCGGCTAAAACCACATCTCCTGTACTGAGCGATCCGTCCTGAACCAATAACTTCGCTACATAGCCTCTGCCTTTATCCAGGGAGCTTTCAATGACAGTGCCGTGTGCCGGTTTATCAGGATTTGCTTTTAAATCCAGCAATTCGGCTTCCAACAATACTTTTTCGAGTAAAACATCTATATTGACTCCCTGCTTGGCTGAAATATCCTGGCTCTGATATTTACCGCCCCATTCCTCAACCAGAATATTCATTTTCGATAACTCTTCCTTAATTTTGTCAGGATTTGCGGTCGGTTTGTCAATTTTATTGATGGCAAAAACAATCGGGACTCCTGCTGCCTGGGCATGATTGATTGCTTCAACGGTTTGAGGCATCACATTATCATCGGCAGCAACTACAATGATCGCGACGTCAGTTACTTTAGCACCTCTTGCCCGCATTGCAGTAAATGCTTCATGACCCGGAGTATCAAGGAAGGTGATTTTTTTTCCTCCATCCAAAATAAATTCGTAAGCTCCGATATGCTGTGTTATACCACCGGCTTCACCTTCCACCACATTGGCTTTCCTTATAAAGTCGAGCAACTTGGTCTTACCATGATCTACATGGCCCATAACAGTAACTATCGGCGCACGGGGAACCAGGTCTTCATCATCGTCTTCTTCAATGATTTCTGTGATGGCTTCCTGAAAATCAGCACTTACAAATTCCAACTTATAGCCAAACTCTTCGGCAACCAGGGCAAGGGTTTCGGCATCAAGCCTCTGATTAATTGATACAAACAGGCCCAGCGACATGCAGGTTGAAATAATTTCGTTGACCTGCACATTCATCATTGTAGCTAACTCATTTGCTGTAACAAACTCAGTTACTTTAATGACATTTTTTTCTTCTTCAATCTTCTCTAATTCCTTTTGTTTCTGAGCGCTCACCGTCTGACGTTTCTCCCTTCGATACTTGGAAGCTTTCGATTTTCCGACACCGGTTAACTTAGCGAGAGTTTCTTTTATCTGCTGCTGGATATCATCCTCTGTAATTTCGGGTCTTTCCCGATCCTTCCTTCCGCGCTTATCCTTAAACCTTTGATGGTCCTGTCTGGGTTTATTATCCTGAGGTTTTCTGTCTTTATCCTGTGAAACTTGTTCATCGGGTTTCTTTCTGATCCTTTTTCTCTTTTTCCTTCTTCCCCCGAGATCAGTATCTTTTGATGTAGCAACAGGCCGCTTGTCAGATTTTTTCTTGTCTGCCGGAAGTTCAATTTTATCAAGGATCTTTGGGCCTTCAAGTTTTTCAACTTTCGCTTTGATAAAATTCGGATCTTCAGGTTCAGTTATTGGCTTTTCTTTAGGATGCTTCCTTTCTTCTGCTTTCTCCTTCGTGATTGATTCTTTGCCTTTAGTTTTTTCAGACGCGGATTTTTCACGTCTTTTTTCAAATTCCCTTTTAACCGGTATTTTCGCTTTATATTTTTCTTCTCTTTCTTTTTTCTTTTCTGCGGCAGATTTTCTCGGAGGCTTTGTACGAAAATTCATGCTATCCAGATCAATCATGCCAACTATTTTAGGCCCATTGTCAATCCTCTTTTCTTTATGTTTTTCAGGTTCAGCTTCAACAGTTTCTTCTTTTTCCTTAACACCTTTCGCCAGTCCGTCAATTTCAACGGGTTCAACATCTTTCCCGGGAATTTCCTGCTCAGTGGCAACAGCTACAGGCTCAGCAACAGGTTTTTCTTCGGTTCTGGATTTTGATTTTTTAACTTCGGTTAGTTCATCTTTCTGTGATTTCTCAATAACCGGTTTTTCTTCATGGACGGCAGTTTCTAAAACTCCTTTTTCTTTTTCTTTTTTCGATAATGATAATTGTTTAATAAAAATTTCATCTACATCATCATCCGATTCATTGAATTTTTCTTTGACTTTTTTATCTTCAATTGATATGGTTTGATGGCTGGTATAGTCCAATCCAATTTTCTTTGCTTCTTCCTTCACTGATTTCTGCGACTGGAATTCCCTGTCCAGCAAATCGTAAAGGTCGGAACTGATCTTGGTATTGGGATTACTTTCAACATGATGCCCTTTCTTAGAAAGGAATTCAACGATTGTTGAAAGCCCTACATTAAACTCTTTCGCAGCTTTGCTAAGCCGGATTGAAGGTTTTTCAGATTCTGCCATAAAACCAATTAAAGTTACCTATGATTTAATTACTTTTTATTAATTACCTTAATCCAATACTATTATTCGAACTCTTCCTTTAATATTTTAATCACTTCTTTTACAGTTTCCTCTTCGAGATCGGTCCGTTTTACCAAATCCTCAATTGTTAAATTCAAAACACTTTTTGCAGTATCGCAACCAATAGCTTTGAATGCGTCAATGATCCAATCTTCAATTTCATCAACAAATTCGTTGAGGTCAACATCCTCAGAATCAACATCAGCCTCACGATAAACATCAATTTCATAGCCTGTAAGTTTTCCGGCAAGCTTTATATTGAAACCGCCTTTACCAATCGCAAGTGAAACCTGGTCAGGCCTGAGATAGACTTCAGCTTTTTTCTCCGCTTCAACAATATTGATAGAGGATATTTTTGCCGGACTCAATGCCCTTGAAATATACAAACTTGAATTTGCAGTGAAATTGATCACATCAATGTTTTCATTTTTCAATTCCCTGACTATTCCGTGTATCCGGGAGCCTTTCATACCCACGCATGCGCCAACCGGATCTATCCTGTCATCGTAGGATTCAACAGCAATTTTCGCCCTTTCGCCCGGCACTCTGACAATATTTTTTATGGTAATCAGTCCGTCAAAAACTTCAGGGACTTCAGCTTCGAACAAACGCTCCAGGAATGCTGACGAAGTCCGCGAAAGAATAATTGCGGGAGTATTGTTTCTCATTTCGACTTTCGAAACAACCGCCCTGATGGTATCGCCCTTGCGGTAAAAATCCGTTGGGATTTGTTCTGATTTCGGCAATATCAGTTCGATACCCTCATCGTCAAGTACGAGAATCTCTTTCTTCCAAACCTGGTAAACTTCGCCTGTTATTATTTCTCCAATCCGTTCTTTGTATTTTCGATAAACATTGTCTTTTTCGTATTCCTGAATTTTTGAAACAAGGTTCTGCCTGATAGATAAAATTTCCCTTCGCCCAAAATCGAGCATTTTTATTTCTTCAGAAACATCTTCTCCAATTTCAAAATCAGGTTCAATTTTCACCGCTTCAGAATATGCAATCTGCAAATTACCATCTTCAACGGCGCCATCCTCAACGATTACCCGGTTGCGCCAAATTTCCAGGTCCCCTTTATCAATATTGACAATGATATCAAAATTGTCGGCCGATCCGTACTTCTTTGTCAGCATGTGGCGAAAAATATCCTCAAGGATACGCATCATTGTTTCCCGGTCTATATTCTTGAATTCCTTAAATTCCGAAAAAGTCTCAACTAAATTGATATGTTCCATTTCTATTATTAATTCTTGTTATTATCCAATTTCGATTTAAAACTAATTAGCGGCATAGCCTCTCTAATATCACTGAATAAAAGCTTTTCTGTTTTTTGCTCCGATCCTTTCTTCCCTGCTTTTATCATTATTTCGATGCCATTTTCTGATAAGGTTTTTAGTTCTCCTTCCATTTTCCGGTTATCGTTTGCCACTACTTTAATTTCACGGCCGATATATTTATTATACTGCCTCAGCATTTTAAAAGGCCTATGAAGTCCCGGAGATGAAACCCTTAATTCATAATCCTCTTTATCCCTGTCGAATTTCGTTTCGATAAGCCTCGTGATCTCAACACATTCAGAGATATCAACTCCCTTATCAGAATCTACATAAACATCTACCATGTTACCTCTCCGAACCTCAACTTCCACAAGGAATGTCAACTTACCTTCAAGGTAACTCCTCACTACAAATTCAATATCATTTTTTTTCATCTGTATATAATTTAAGTAAGTGTTTAAAATTCAATCAATTTAATTATAAGTTAAGAAAGTAAATTTTCATCTACGTGCTCCGGCCAGGAAAAACTGACGTGGCAACAACAGTG
>Ga0172370_10011402_pt1 | contig 10033 bp, 10 predicted proteins | sample LakKiv5m_FD_114538 | JGI IMG/M metagenome (GOLD analysis project Ga0172370, IMG submission 114538) | Freshwater microbial communities from Kabuno Bay, South-Kivu, Congo - kab_022012_11.5m | ecosystem: Environmental > Aquatic > Freshwater > Lake | place: Democratic Republic of the Congo...
AATCCCCTCCGCCATCGTTTCGATCAGCACATGGCGCGCGATCGGCACCAGGTCAAGCAAGTGAAATCCAAAAATATCCCAGGTGAACAGCGCGCCGCTGATCAAGATGACCAGTGGCGTCATCTCCAGGCCAGGGAGCGGGCTCAGTTTCGTAATATACACCAGGTTGATGAACCATGGCGCAAGCGCCGCTGCCATGATGATGAAGACCTGGCTGCGATAAGCAGCTTGTAGGCGCAAAGCGCTCCGGATCAACAAGATTGTCCCGACCAACATGCACAGGTAAGAATATCCGACCGCGCCGATCCAGAACCCCAGGCCATGCCCGAATACCAATAGATTTTCGTGCGCCGGGCTGGGTGTGAAACTGTTCCAGATCAATCCATGCCAGTCATTGGTGAGCGCCAGGCCTAATGTGATCAATGGAATGACGAACAAGAGCATCACATTGCGCCGCGTCAACCAGCGATACAGCAGGTTATATTCAATCGCAAAAAGCAGGAAAAATACCGGACAACTGACTACCCCAAAGTATTCGAATTTCGCCCAGGTGATTTTTCCTGGGATGCCAACGGTCGCATACTCCAGAGCGGCCCCGGCCGACCAGATGCAGACCGAGAGCATTAACCAGGTTAAGGATGTTCCGCCGGGGGTGTTTCGTTTCTGGCTGGCGATTAAGGCGACAAAACCCGCCATGCAGGCCGCGATCGCGCTGATAACCGCAAAAGGGGTGAACTCAAAGGTCAACGAGGGTATCCTGTTGTAGCGAACAGGAAAATTATGGGCGGATCAGACCGGCTTTCTTCAAAGCGCCTTCCAGCGAATCGACCGTCGCCGGTTTGATGATAATCAATAAAGCCCCAGTCTTACGCACTCTGCCAGCAGTCTCTGGCTGGTCGTCCGAAGTAACGAACACAATGGGCGTGTTTTGCATATCCGGAAAACGCCGTAAATATGACATGACTTCGAAGCCATCTACGCCCGGCATGTTGATATCCAGGAACACGATATCCGGCGAGTAGTCTTTTAGCAACAACATCGCCTCCCGCGGGCCGTAAGCCGGCCGGGCGGTTACATCCAGCAGCTCCAGCATCCGGCAGACGGTATCTGCAGCGTCCCGATGGTCATCAATGACAAGCGCAGAGATCATTGTATCAGCTCACTTCACAAACCAGGTTTCCCATCCTGGCAATATCATAACCGGGCAAAGCGGCTACAGCCTGACGGAAACGCTCGTCGGCCAGCACAGCAAACAGCGGCGTCAGCAATGGGTCGCTGTAGAATTCTTCCGGGATGACCAGTTCGTAGTGTTCCTGGAAGAGCGGGACGAAATCCAATCCTAACGCTTGAGCGGCTGCCGCGATACCCAGGCCGCAATCCGCCCGCCCTGAGGCGATTGCTGCGGCTACTGCCAGATGGGTAAATTCCTCCTGATTGTAGCCCTTAATCGCTTCTGGTGCAATACCCAGGCGGTTTAAGTGGTAATCGAGTAAAACGCGCGTCCCCGCGCCGCGCTGTCGGTTGACAAAGACCACCCCCTCCCGGTTCAGGTCTTGCAAACCCAGGATGCCCTTTGGGTTGCCCCGCCGCGCCAATAAGCCCTGCTGCCGCTCCACCAGCGCCACAACTTTCACCGCCACGCCGGGCAAATACTGGCGGATATAGCTCAGGTTATACTCGCCCGTTTGCGGATCCAGCAGGTGCGACCCGGCCAGGTGCGCCTCCCGCCGGTTGAGCGCCACTAACCCGCCCTGGCTGCCGACATTGGCGGATGCCAATCGTCGCTCGCGCTTCGCCAGGAACTGAGCGATCAGATCCAGGGTCATATCGTGAGAGCCAATGGCGAAGATGGTGCGCTCCAATTCCGCCTCCGAGCGATACAGGCGCACATCCACCCGCGCCCCGGCCGGCAGACCTTGCGAGCCGCGCGGGATAATCGCGATGCCATCCGCGCGCACCAGCGAGGTGATCACGCCCGAACCGCGCGCGAGCGGCGCGGCCAGCAGTTTCTCGCCCACCCGCCCCAGCGCGACGCGCAGGTAATCGTCGTCCCCGGCTGGCGAGGTCACTTTGCGCGTCAGTGTGGCCGACAGGTTGACTGGCTCCAACGGTCGGCGCCCCAACCAGAGCGCCAACAAAGGTTCGACGAATATTTCAGCGGTCAACGCCGCCGACACCGGGTAGCCTGGCACGCCGATAATCGGCGTCTGTTTTTTGCCGCCTGTTGACTCATCCTGGATCATACCCAGGATTACCGGATGTCCCGGGCGCACCGCCACGCCATGCGCCAATACTTCACCAAGCGTCTCGATCACGCGCGCCGAAAAATCTTCCGACCCGGCCGATGAGCCGGCGTTGAGCAAGATCAGGTCGGATTGCGCTGCCGCTTCGCGTACAGCTTGCTGGATCACTTCAAAGCGATCCGGTATGATTGGATACCGTCTCGCCTGCCCGCCCCAACTGTTCACCTGGCCCGCCAATACCAGTGAATTAAACTCAATGATGTCGCCGGCTTTCACCGGCTGACCGATGGGCGCTAGCTCGCTGCCGGTCGGCAGGATCGCCACGCGTGGTTGGCGAGCGACTTCTAAATTGACATGCCCGCAGGCCGCTGCGGCGCCCAGATCCACCGGACGCAGGGTATGCCCGGCCGGCAGCACCAGTTGGGTTTCAACAATATCCTCTCCCATTGGCCGGACGTGCGTCCAGGGAACCACCGCCGCGCGGATGCGGATGCGCGGCGGCTGGCGGATTTCCAGCGCTGGCTGGCCGTTTTCATCCAATGGCTCAACGTTTTCGATTGGGATTACGGCGTCCGCCCAATCCGGCAGCGGGTCGCCGGTATCCAGGTAAGCCGCCCGCCGCTGCGCGCCCGCTTCGTTACAGATCAGGGTCAGGGGAGCATTGGGCATCGCGCCGCTGGTGGCGGCGGCGTACACTGCAAACCCATCCATGGCTGAAGCGTGGTAATGAGGCGATGAAATCTTGGCCCATAATGCGGTTGCCAGAACCCGGCCAACCGCGTGTTCATCCAGCGGGATCGTTTCACTGGCTAATGGGCCCCATAAACCGGCCTGGTTTAGCGCCGCCTCCAGGCGCAGGCGCGCTTCGGGCAGAGGGATGTCATGCAGATAAACGGACATGGTTCATCACCAGGAAACCGGCCTGCTCAAGCGCCTGCGCCGCTCGTTCTAATGCTTCTTCTTTCACCAGCACGTAATCGGTGTCGTAGGTTGAAATAGCGAAGATGCTCACGCCGGCTTGCGCCAGGGGAACAGCGATTGCAGCCAGCGCCCCCACCAGCGTAAAGTCCAATGGCCCTTGCACTTGCAGCGCCCGCCAGCCGCGTTCGGCAATCACTTCGGGCGGGACGTACCGCTCAACGCACACCACAGTCAGTTCGTCGCGCGAGCGAATCAAAGCCAGTAAATCGCCGGGGCGCGCCCACTCCGGAATCGGCGCCTCGACTGCCAGGCGGCAGACTGCCAGCTTGTCGGGCAAGATGACCAGCGGTAAATCTTGTTGCAGACTCATATCAGCTTTACCTCCACCAGTTCGCCGGCGCTCAAGCCAGTGGCTGCTGCCGGGATGCGCACCAACCCATCGGCGCGGACTAACGTAAAGATCAGGTTGCTTTTTCCAAACACTGGCTCAGCCTGCCAGCCAGCCTGTGCGCGCGATAGCCTGACAGGCGCCCAGTCTTCCCGCCCGGCTTGCGAAGGCAGGTTCAGGCTGAGGCGCGCCTCCACTGTCGCTTGATAAGCGGGAGTCTTCTCCCCAGACAATCTGCGCAGCAGCGGCGTGACCAGTAAGAGCGCAATCACCATCGCGCTGACCGGGTTGCCGGGCAGCCCCACCACAGCTTTGCCATTGCAAACTGCCAGGATGGTCGGCTTGCCGGGGCGGACGCTGACGCCATGCACCAGCACGCCGGGCTCGCCCAACTGGTTGATGACTTGCGCGGTCAGGTCGCGGGCGCTGGCTGAAGAACCAGCCGTCACCAGCAGCAGGTCGCACGCTGCTAAGGCCCGTTTGGCGGTTGTGCGTAACGCTTCTGCCTGGTCAGGGACGATGCCATACTGCACCGCTAGCGCTCCGTTGTGCGCGACCAACGCGCCCAGGCTATAGCTATTGACATCGCGCACCTGCCCAGGGTGGAGTTCGGCGTCGGGTGGAATGACCTCGTCGCCGCTGGAGATCAGACCGACGCGCAGTTGGCGGTAGACGCACACTCGCGTAACCCCCAGCGCCATCAGTCCGCCAATTTCCTGCGGGCGTAGTCGCACGCCCTGTCCGATCACAATCTCGCCCGGAGCCACGTCTTCGCCCTGGCAGATCACGTTTTCGCTCACCGCTGCCGCGTGGGCAATTTCTATCTCTGCCGGGCGGGCGCTTTGGGTATGCTCGACCATCACCACTGCATCGGCATTTTCAGGCAGCATTCCGCCGGTGTGGATCAGAACGCACTCCCCTGGCTGAATGCTTAACTCGGTGACTGCGCCCATCGGCGCCTCGCCGATCAGCTTCAGGTAAGCTGGCAGCGAGTCGCTGGCGCCATGTGTATCGGCGGCGCGGACGGCGTAGCCATCCATAGCCGAGCGAGTGAAGCTGGGCAGTGGATGCGAGGCGATGATCGGCTCGGCTGTCACCCTGCCCAAGGCCTGCGAGGTTTCGATTACCTCAGATGTCAACGAGTATTCGGGCAGGCGCGCCTGCCAGTGCGCGAGCGCTTCGTCTGGTGGGAGTAGTTCAAGGAATTCGGGCATCGAGTATCCTTCTCAGTGCGTCCAAAACGCATAAGCAATCAAATACGCCATCGAGCCAAATAGCGCCAATGCGCCCAGGGTGAGCAGATTCCAGTTCGGTTTTGCGCCATTTGCAATGTTGCGCATTTGCCAGACCTGAAAAATCCCGATGGGCAGCGTCAATAAACCTGCCAGGGTGGCAAACCAGGGATACTCGAACCAGCGCGCCAGCAATAGCGCCAGGAAGGCGCTCAACACCAGGATGTTGTGCATGCCCATCCCGTTTTGCCAGCCCAGCCGCACCATTAAGCTGCGCTTGCCAAATTTTTGATCTGTGATGTAATCGGGCAGTTCAAAGGCCAATAACATCGCCATCATCAAAGCCGCCAATGGGAAACTGCTCATGGCTAACAGGCGGTGCATCTTACCGGTTTGCAGGATAAATGCAAGCGATGGTACCATGAACGCCGCCATCGCCGTAGTGATCAGCTCGCCATAGCCAGTGGCCTCCAGCTTGATTGGCGGCGTCGAGTAGAAAAAACCGCCCAGGAACGCCAGGAACATGATCAGGTAGGTTTCTGGGGCGGGTCTCAAGCTTGATGTCAGGATGACGGTTAGCGAAGCCAACCCGGCCAGGCAGGTCAGCGCTGCCAGCAAAGCGCTGCGCCGTGGCAGCTTGCCTGGTCCGATCGCGCCGCTGCCGCCGGTCAAGAACGTCCGGTTCGGGTTAGCCTGATCCGCCGCCGCGTTGTAGTATTCGTTTAAAAACTGGACGCTCAATTGCAACAGCGTCACCCAGGCCTGGCCTAAGAAATACGCGTTCCAATCCAGCGTGCTGCCCAGGTAATGCGCGATCCCTGCGCCAAGCGCATACAACACTGCCACGCCCACTATAAAGTGAAACCGCGAAAGCTGGATAAACAACCGGATCGTTTTCATCAGTCCTGCCTTGGTTCGATCACTCGCCGCTTCCTGCTTTGAGCAGCCGGCGCAAGTCGCGCAGGTGGAGTTGGTTATGTAGATATAGCATCTTGAGCATCTCCTCCGTCGCGACCCAACCCAGGAATGGATGCCGCCCGTTCCGGGCTAAATCGGCCGGCTGCATCTGCGCTGTCATCTCAATGGTGGCCTGGCGGCTGTCTTTAAAATTCTGCAGCAGTTCAGCCGGCGAGTGAGCGGCAAATTTTTTCGCCTCGTCCGCGTTGAAGCCGTCAATGTCGAAACCGTCGGGAGCGCCCTCCCCGCCCTGACAAACCTGCTCGATCAGCAGCTTGATCGCCTGCTCGGCGGAAACGAAATGCGCCAGGATATCATGCGCCGTCCAGGCAGGTCCCGCAGTGTATACAACGCTTTTCCACTGCTCGGGCGATAAGGCGCGAAAGAAGTCGCAAACCTTCTGGCTTTCGCTCGCCAGTCGTTCCGCCAACCGTTCAGGCGTTTCGGGCACGCTTCATTCCCTGTCTATCCACCCGAAGTTTCCACCGGGTAACCTGCCTGGATCCAGGCTTCCAGGCCGCCCACAAGCGGCGTCACGTGAGTAAAGCCATTTTGCATCAGGAAGAACGCTGCACCAGCGCTCGAATGTTCGTTAGGTCAGGTACAGTAGGTGATGATCCAGGCGTTTTTGTCTAGCTCGCCCATCCGGCTGGACATTTCGTCGTTGGTCATCGAAATTGAGCCGGGGACATGGTTTTCAGAATAATAAGGATCGCCGCGCACGTCAATAAAAACAGCCGCTTTCAGGTCAAACGCTGCCTTGGCGTCCGTCAGGCTGACGCGTTTTAATTCCGGATAAGGGATGGCGGGAGAGTCGACGGGGGTCGGCAATCCAGGCGCAGTCGAAGCCGGAGAAGTCATAACAGCCAGCGTGGGTGTGACTGGCGAGACCGCCGGAGCGGGCAAGTCAGTCGCTGGTGTGGCTGCTCGTCGGGTTGCAAAAACGAGCCATAACAAAGCGCCGATCATCAGCAAGGCGCCAAGAATAACCATTACAATCGGAAACAGAGAATTACGATTCGCGCGCACGGGAAGCTACCTCCAAGACATAACCTCTCGATAATTCGAGGCCAAAGACTTCCGAAGTCTGTAACTGCTCCCTCAATAAGGAAACATTCTCCGAAGACTTCGGAAGTCTACCCCGTTTTATTGAGGTGATACTCCAAGACAATAAAACAGGAGCGAGTGATGTCGCTGCCTGATTGAACCCGCCCATGATACCATAACCCTTTTGGGTTGCTGTTAATAAGGTGGTTAATCCGTTCCTGCGGCGGTTTGACCCAAAACGCCAGCCGGCAATTTGAAATTGAGCAGCCTTAAGGCATTCGCCGCTACCAGCAATGTAGTGCCTTCGTGTAGAAACACGGTCATTCCGATATTTATCCAGCTTGCCAGCCCCAGCCCGCTGAATAACAAGATGCTGCCCAACGAAATCACCAGGTTTTGCAGGATCACCCGCTCGACCGCGCGTCCCAGCCCGATTGCAAAGGGCAATTTGCGCAAATCTGGCGACATCAGCGCCACATCCGCCGCTTCCAGCGCGATATCATTTTTCGCGCTGCCCAGCGCGATCCCCACAGTCGCCTGCGCCAGGGCTGGCGCGTCGTTTACTCCATCTCCCACCATGGCGACATATTGATGGCTTTCGACCAGCTCTTTGACCACCTGTAATTTGTCTTCGGGCATCAATTCTCCCCGGAAGGATGTTAAGCCCAATTGTCCCGCGATGGCAGCGGCCGCCCGCGCATTATCGCCCGATAACATCACGGTCTGGCGGATGCCCAACTCGGCTAGCCCTTTGAGAGCAATCCTGCTCTCCGGGCGTAAAATATCCGCCACGCCGATCAAGCCGATCACTTGCCTTTGGACGCCCACCAGGATGGCGGTTTTCCCTTGGGCTTCCAAAGCCTGGATACGCTCCGCGACCTCGGCCGGTAATTCCAGTCCCGCTTCGCTCCAAAGCGTCTGGCTGCCCACCCAGATGCTCTGGTTTTCCACTTTCGCGCGCACCCCTCGCCCGCGCGCCATTTCCATCTCGTTGATGGGCGGAATTTTCAAACCCTGCGCCTGGGTATAAGCGACAACCGCGTGCGCCAGGGGGTGGTTGGAACGGCTCTCTAATGCGGCGGCCAGTTCCAGCGTTTGCTGCGCCGTCCAATCTCCCAGCGGCAAGATGTCGGTCACGTGCGGCTCACCCATCGTTAAGGTGCCGGTCTTATCGAACGCCACCAGCCGTAAGCGGCCCAGGCTTTCGAGATACGCGCCTCCTTTCACCAGGATACCGTGCCGGGCGGCCTGCGCCACGCCGGTTAGAATGACCGAAGGGGTGCCCAGGGTCAGGGCGCACGGCGAGGCTGCCACCAGAAAGGTCACTGCCCTTAAGAAGGCTTTTTCGAAAGGCTCTCCTAGCAGCAAAGACGCCGTTAACAGCGCCGATACGCCTACCAACATCACCGGTACGAAGATGCGCGTAAATCGCTCTACCCACAGTTGCGTCGGCGAGCGGGTGGCTTGCGCCTGTTCGACCAGCTTCATCACGCGTCGCAGCGTGCTATCTTTCGCCAATCGAGAGACGCGCGCTTCCAGAACGCCGTCCCCATTGAGCGTTCCGGCATAGATTTTCTCCCCGGCCGCTTTCTCAACTGGCAGCGATTCGCCGGTCAGCGGCGACTGATCTACCCAGGATTCTCCGCTTATGACCACGCCATCCATCGGCGTCCGTTCTCCGGGGCGTACAACGACAATATCGCCGATGATCAATTTTTCTACCGGAAGCGTCTGCTCTTTCCCATCCCGCTGCACCAGCGCCATGCGCGGCGTCAGCTCGCCCAGGGCGCGCACCGCCCGCCGCGCTCGTTCCAGGGCGCGCTCCTGGAGCGCATGGCCCAGGCTGAACAGGAAGAGCAACAATGCGCCCTCTCCCCACATTCCCAGGCTGGCGGCCCCAAACGCCGCGCCGGTCATCAAAAGATCCATATCGAAGCGGCGCTTAAGCATAGATTTCCAGGTCTGCCGCCCGACCTCAAAACCCACCGGTATAAATGCCAGTACGTAGAGCAGGGTAACGTTTCGCCCGGATAGTAACCCAAGCAAGCTGGCGGCAAAACCCAGGCATAAGATCAAACCCGATGTCAGGCTGACCAATAATTCGCGGTTCTCTTGCAGCCAGCGCGCCGGGCGCGTCGGCGCGGGATCGTAACCCAACTGGCGGATGCGTTTTTCGATCAGTCGCCGGTTGATCTGGCGGCTGTCGTATTCCACTTCCACAGTCTGGTCGGTGAAATCCGCTTTGACGCCCAAAATGCCCTCTAATCGCTCCAGCCGGTGTTCAATCACCAGTTCGCAATCTGAACAGTCCATTCCTTCCAACAGCCAGTTGGTTTTTATTCTTGGTGATATTTTCGTCGTCATGAATCGCTCGTCGTTAAGGTTCGATTTCCAGCCGGGAATGAATCCCCGGCCTTTCATCTTGGATGCTTTTTCTGATGGTTAGCTGTGTAAAACGTGTTCCAGGCCGCGCCGGTAGAGATCGGCGATATGCTCGTCTTCCAGGGCATAGTAGACCTGGCGGCCTTCTTTGCGGGCGCGCACGATGCGCATCTGGCGCAGGCCGCGCAAGTGGTGCGAGATGGCCGATTCGCTGATTCCAACCATCTCTGCCAGCTTGCCGACGTTTTGCTCGCCTTCCGCCAACGCCGAAATGATGCGGATGTGGCTCAGGCCGCGCCGCGCTCGATCATCTGTCTGGCTGCCCTTCGCCCGATCTCCACGGCGAAGTTTGTGCCGCGATCCCACGGATAGACCTGGCTCATGCTGGCAAAGTATAGTCCAGGGATGGGCGTCTGGATGGCCGGGATATTTTGCGAATGGTTTAACATGGGGATGGGTTGAGCGTACTGGGTGCGAAATAGCCAGGCTTTGCGCACCCAATCCGGGCTGAACTGTGGGTTGATGCGTGTCAGCGCCGGCAGGAAGCGCTTGAGGAGTTCTTCCTGGTTTAGCGTGAAATATTCATGCTCCGGCTCGAGGTAATCGCCGATATACAAGATGTGGTCGCCGCCAAAGTTTTCCGGCGGGATGAAGTTGGTGTGTTCGACCAGCGCCAGGAACGGGAATCCGGCCGACTTGGGCAGGTTATACCAGTAATAGCCTTGTTCAGAGAGACGCTGCTTTAACGCCAGGGTCATCACCACCGCGCCCATGTTCTTGAGCGATAACAAGCCAGCCAGGTAACTCTCAGGCAAAGTCGGCGCCAGGCGCGCCAGCAGGGCCGGCGAGCTGGTCGCCAGGCA
>Ga0172370_10011406_pt1 | contig 10032 bp, 10 predicted proteins | sample LakKiv5m_FD_114538 | JGI IMG/M metagenome (GOLD analysis project Ga0172370, IMG submission 114538) | Freshwater microbial communities from Kabuno Bay, South-Kivu, Congo - kab_022012_11.5m | ecosystem: Environmental > Aquatic > Freshwater > Lake | place: Democratic Republic of the Congo...
GATCCACCCGCCGAACACCAGCGCCGCCGCCGCGACCATCGGCACGCCGCCCATCCTCGGCGTCGGAATGGAGTGCGAACTCCGCTCGTTGGGAACGTCCATCGCCCCGATGCGACGCGCCACCCGGCTCGCCACCCCGACGCCCGCGGCCGACGCCGCCAGCGAGAGCACAACGAGCCCGAAGGTTATCGGACCGAACGCCAGTGCCACCTTTACGATACCAACCACCGGAACCGATTGCACGAACTCAACTCACACCCGGAGCCGCATCAAGAAAACGCCTCATCCGCACGTATAGCAGAGCAATACCTATACCACCGGATACAATGCCTCCAAAAAGAAATGGTATGCCAATATATGGCTCGGCGATAATAGACAAGTTGCGGGTGAGCCTCCCCACTTCCAAAAGGCAAGATGTTCCTTCAGGAAAAGCATAGTACTTAACTGAGCCGAATTTCCCGGCACACCCCGCATACATTGCGATCTGAACCCAACTCACTGCCGCAAAAAATCCAATCGAATATAGCGCCAATGCGGGAAACAATATACGCGCCACACCAAATTGCAGAAGCCATAGCAGGCCAAGGGAATAGATAAAACCCATCGGCCCTGAAAGTATGTGTAGGTACCAACCGGGCGTGTTGTTGCCTATACCGGTCATAGCAAGAGCCACAAGTACATGGTGTACAAGCCCTGCAACAAACATTGAGACGATGAAAATTGGCGCCCATTTGAAATCGTATAGGCGGATTTTGTAAATTATTACGACGTAGGCAAAAAGAGGTGCCAGTAATAACACGGTGAGTGGAACTAATAATATTTCATGGAATCGCGCTAGCGAAAAAGTTCCGCCCCATACAGTCGAAGCGACCACGGCTGATAATCCACGTGATAGTCCGTATATGTTAAAATTTTCAGTTAATCCCATAAGAATTCCACCCTGACGAGCAAGTATTATCTGCTCATTTCCACCTGTAAACACGCCGGTAGATAAAAATTTGTAAAAATACCACGGGAAACCAATTAACAGAGATAATCCGAGAATTAATACAAACCCCATCCTCTCGTCTCGGAATAACAGAATCAATGCCACCCCGACAGTTATGGGAATAAAAAACGCTTTAGTTAATAAACCAATTCCTAACAAGATGCCGATCACAATAAAATCACGAGGTCGAGCCTCGACATGCATGGAACCGATACGGAGCAGCATCCACCATACCCCCCCCATAATCAGGAGGCACAATGAATCGTTGCCCAAGCGAGCCATCTCCGGGAAAAACATCGGTACTAGGAAAGGCCAAGCAGCAACGATTGCAGCCACTATCCGTGCATCTTTTTTATTCCAATATTTTATAATTGCAACCACACCCAACATGTATCCAATAAATGCAAATACCCATGAAATTAACCTAAGCAATAGCATCTGTGTTAGCCAATTACAATGGCGTGATATAGAATAAGCCGTCGATAATAATGCATAGTAAACAGGAGGATGTTGTGTCTCAACATTAGGAATATTACTCTTAGTAAAGCTACGAGGTGTATTTAATGTGATAAAAACCTCTTTAGATAATGGTACAGAGAAAAAATGTCGGTAAGTTATTCCACCTCCAAGATCATCATAAGGACTAGAACTTGAATATGGTGCCGGCAAGTATTTATTATAAATAATCACATCGTTGGATATATTTCCGCCACAAAAAACCGATATTATTCCTAAATCAGCAATCTGCTGAATGTAAGAGTAATGACTTAATTCATCGAATCCTTCCCCTATCGGAAGTAATGCTATGGAACCAAAACCTGTCACAAACGTAGAAAACATCAGAAAATACGTTAAACGAAACGGTTTTAAAGTGTGATGGTCTCGTAAAAAGCCCATCCATGAAAATCTCTTAAAAAACAACGACATTTAGTTACTTTTTTCTTGACTTCCCATGCCCGTATTTGCCAAAATATCCTGTAATTTCAACGAATTACTGAGTAGCATCACAACATTCCAATATCGTTTTAATCTCTGCGATGGCTCTCAAACCAAAGATATTTCACCAATTTCTTACCGGTTGGCCATATTTTGAAATGAGTATCCCCATAGTGCCGAGATACTTCCGTAGAAGGAAACTCCGTGCGTTTAATCCTGAATTTGTAGGCTCTCACAACCATCTCAATATCTATAGACAAACCATAATCCAGTACTTTCATCCGCATGAAGGCATCGCGCGACCAGCCTTTGAAACCGTGTAATACATCTCTCACCCAATAACCCTCGCGTCGCCATGCGATGGCGGCAAAAACAGCCAACCCCCACACTGCCCATTTGCGGGGACGCCAGTGTCCAGCATCTTCTTCATTAACAGATCCCTTGACTTGCCGGCTGGCAACGATGAGTTTATAACCCTGTTCAAAAAGTGGACGAAATTTCAGAAGGTCCCCCGTCGGTGTAGTCGCTTTTGGAGGAAAAACAACAACTGCATCGCAGTTCGACATATCGTTGGCATGCACATAGGCCGCATTCAGCCCATGTTTTGGCTGGGCATACACAGGAATTCCCTGTGATTGTAAATACTTAATCGTACCATCAGTACTTCCACCATCAACGGCATAAATCTCGTCAAATACATCCCTCGGGAGTTTTGGCACATCTAGTTTGCATCCTTCCAATTCGTTCCAGACTATAAGACATAGAGAAACTTTCATCCCCATGATCCATTATTCACGTAGCTACGGACCGAAAGAAGCGCCTCGGACACAACAATATCTGAATTCATGTGTTCCCATTTACCCCATCGACCCGCACTGACGACCCTATTGTCGCCGGCCCATCGAATAATTTGTTTCACCGCCTCTGGCTTTCCAATTGTATTCAGCGGATAGGCAAACTGATTATGATGTCGCCAACCCTTCGTTTCTTTAGAGCTGAAGGCATTTGTTTCAGTCCAATATCCACAAGAACCCGCACAGAAATTCGGCCGTAATAAAAGTCGGTGGTAAGATAATGTTTCGTTCGGCTCGTAGATCCAGTGCGACGGATTGTCCAATGAATCTTGCATATAGTCAATATCAATAGGGACACTGCGCAATTTGTTGATTTGCCCCTGAATTTCTTCTGGAATTTGGCAGAAATCGCACCACAGTACCCAAGGAATAGTGTTTATAATTGTTTCCGCGCACCATCGGCCATTGACTGTACGGGTAGACAAGTCAATGGATTCGACTGCACAATTCAGGACCAGACTATCTCCCAAGGTTTTGCCCATCCGACGCCAGACCTCGCCGTATCCATATTGTTTTGGATAAAGAAAGGTGCCGTGGGCCGGCAATGTGCCGATAGGACGGGCATCGAGACAACTGAGCAAGGTTTCCCGAAAAGACACATCTGGTAATTTATAAAGCCAGTACGTACCTAATTCATTTAAATTCATTGACCATATTTTACGGTTATAGGGCAACATATAATCATTAGCGATGCGCTCCCCAAATTTCCACACTATCCAATCAGAAAAGGCTTCCGGCATTTTTTTGCCTCGCACACATCCCGCCTGAGCGATAGACATCAGATAATCAACCTGATCGGATTTTGGAAATTGCCATAGATTGGCCTCAAACGGGAAATCTATCTCCTGCCCACGCAAGCGGATTTTCGAGACGCGTGAAAAAGTATTCCATTCATGCGCAGGCATGAATCGAAATAAAAATTCAAGAACATCCTTTTTTCGAACGTCCAAAAAGTGGCCGCCTCCAATATCGAGGGGTGCTCCATCGACCTGTTCGGAACGACAAAGGCCACCAACTGCAGATTCCTTCTCGATCAATAAAACCTGATCCTTTGGTATCCCTTTTTGAATAAGAGAGTGCGCAAATGTTAAGCCGCTTGGACCTGCACCCAATATCATATATTTTATATTTTTCATAATATACGCGCTTTATCCATAAGTATTCTCTTTAATATATCAATGTTGCAATTCAATTTTTTATTGTCCTAGAAATATTTCCAGCTCCATTTGTTAAAGTATCGAAGCATATTTACAATAAATACCCCGGTCATTTTAATGCTCTTATGGGATGCGCGTTCCCATAAATGAGTAACAGTGGCATCAGGATAATAGATGGTCCGGTAGCCTGCCTGTTGGATCTTTCTGCTCAAATCCGCATCTTCAAAATACATGAAATATCTTTCATCGAACCCATCCACCTCCATTAGTGCTTTTGTACGGCAAAACATGAAACACCCGGACATATACTCAACGTCGTGAATTGTTTCGTATCCGATGTCTCGGGTCTCATACCAGGCAAGGCGCTTTTCAATCAGGCAATGCATCTTTTTTGGCAAAAATCGGCGTATAAAAAGATCATAAATGGTCGGATACCGTTTATTGAGGTATTGTACAGAACCGTCTTTATTCAGCACTTTAGGGCAAACCATTCCGACTTCTTGATTTGCATCCATAAAACCGGATAATGATTCAATGGTTTTGGGAGCAATAGTGATGTCAGGATTAATGATAACATGATATCGGCTTTCCAAACACTCTTTTATAGCCCAATTATGCCCTCTGCCATAGCCAGCATTCGACCCATAATAATGATAAACCACAGGATAATCGATTAATGATGATTCCAATGCGTTAGTAGGAGAATTATCTACGATGTGAAGTACTCCATTTAGCGCGCAAGGCAGAAAACTTTCAATAGCATTTCTTACCATCTCAGGCGGGTTGTTATAGACTACGATGGATGCAGAGCAATCAAGCATTCGCCACCGTATTCGGATTCAATAATGTATTAAAGAGTTGTTCCCAGTTTTTCGCAAATGGCTCACTAACCTCTACCTTACGATTCCCATCATAGATTATATTTCCATCCATCACAGCTTTCATAAACTCGGAAAGTTGCTGCGGTGAACTTGGATCAAAAAATACAACCTTATCGTAATCACCGATAGTCTCGTGCGCATATGGCAGATCAGCAAGCAGCATAGGTTTGGAAAAATGCTTAAATTCGCTGATTGGAAGCCCCCATGTTTCAAGTTTTGAAGAAAATATCAACCCATGTATTTCATTGTACAACCTATAAATCTCATCTCTAGATTTTAGGCCAATGAAAGATATAACTGGGATATCTTTATAGTTTGACACTATATTAAGAGCATACCTGTTTTCCTTTCCATTAATAGTCAGTACCACTTCAAAATCAGATCGCCCCTGTTCATATAATAGTTTTGCAGCCTCAGCAACAACTTCAATATTTTTAAAAACACGCGGTAACGCCGGATAAAGGAATGTCGTCTTAGATCTCATCTTCGGTTGGATATCAAGTGCCAAGATCCGTGGCTCATTTGGGTAAGATACAATTATGTTTCTAATCCCATACATATTTAAAAATTTATTTCTAATCCAATCTTGCTGAACGATCACATATCTGTTTTTATGAATGTTAATTTGGTATAAATATTTATAAAAAAGGCTAAAAAGAGCGACTTGATAACTATAAAATAACGTGCGAAGTGTGAATGAGTAAAAAGGCGCCGGGTTATGACAATAAACTGCACGAATCTCTGCTTTTACGTTTGGTGTAATATCATGCAAGGAAAGCCAAAGATATGGTCTTATCCGCTTGGAAAAAATAGAGAAATAGAAATATTCGTAATAAATACGGTAAAACCAATTATTCCTTGATTTCTTGTACTCTACGTATTCTATATTCTTAATATTCAATAATTTTGTGTCATGCACTAATGCTACTATTTTGTATTGATTTGATAAATACTCTGACAAATACTCCAGGCATCCCCTTAGTATCGATAATGGACCACCCTCAAAAAAATTAATTGCCGATATAATAATAACCTTTTTCATGCAGTTTCCCAATTTGCGGTTTTAAAATTGAACTTCTTGATCACTTTTGCGGGGGAACCAACAGCTATCGAATACGGAGGAATATTTTTTGTAACCACGGACATTGTACCAATAATAGAACCTTTCCCGATCGTTACACCAGGCAAAACTGCAACAAATTCCCCCAACCACACATTGTCTTCAATCGAAACAGATGCAAACGAAAGATCCCTATCTTTTGGGATACTTAACGGGCTATCGTGCCTACCATCTAACCCATAATATCCATGATTGTGATCAGAAATAAACACTTTACTGGCTATAAGCACATTGTTTCCAATTACTACTGATTTAACTGCGCCAATATGAACATAATCATTCAATTGTACATTGTCCCCAAATATAATACATGGCAACTTGCCGTCCCGGAATGCATCTAATCTCAATCCAACCCCTGTGGTAAATCCTTTACCAAAACATATTAAAGATTTTCCGCGAACATATGCAGGTCGTCTAACAAGTCGAGCCCCTGGAAAAAACAATTTTGTGTGCAATATATCTGCAATAAGTCTAATAATTCCGAAAAGGCCGTATTTTCTAATCATCGTATACCCGCTAATATTTAAAATTAGTTCCTATATAAAACAGATTGTTGCCGTAGTTCAACACCTCTATTGAACTTCACGTTGATCCCATTGGATATAGCCACTTATAATCTATATATCTTACTGTATATACCACACGAGTACTAATGATATGGATTCAATAACTGATTTGTTGTCGGAAAATAACTCATCCAATATCCAACTTGCCATACACATCACGGTATAAATTTAAATATTTATCCACGATATCTGACGGATCGTAACGCAACAAATTTATTCTACCCTTATTGACAAGGTCATCTCTGTATTCTTTGTCATTTATTATTCGAGATATCCCAGATCTAATGCTTAATACGTTAAAAGGATCAACGATACATGCCGCATTACCAGCCACTTCCGGCATCGATAATACATTACTTGTAACTACTACTCTCCCAACTGCATTTGCTTCTAATATAGGCATTCCAAATCCTTCATATGTTGAAACCAATGCAACAATATCGCATTCTTGGTATTTAATTATTATATCATGTTCAGAAAGATCCCATGAATTATTGTAGTCGATATTATTTTTACACAATGCCTCTTTTTGTTCCGATGATAACTTACCTACTAAGTCCAAACGACAAGAGATTCCATATATGGACTCGACTAAACGCAATATATTTTTATTCTTTGCAGTGCCAATCTGTAATATAACAGGCCTTAATTCATTAAATATCTTTTCTTTATAGACAAACCCTGATGATATACAAACAGGTATAACTCTTATTTTGTCTGGATTACACGATACTAGTTTCAATAGTTCGTTTTTTGTAGAATGAGATATTACCGTTATAAATGAAGACTTTTTTTCAGGAAAAACATACCAAAATAGGCGGAATATAATATACTTTAATCCCTTAGTATATTGAGTAAACGCGCAGTCGAGTATTGTGAGTACTGTCTTTCTCTTATTAAAGAGATAACATAAAAAATGCACATCTCCGGTGACATGATTAATGTCTCCTTGTCGAAATGAAGCTTCAACTGTATTGTATATTCTACGAAATATCCCGCGACTCTTAAAAGTAGATACTGCGACTTCACATTTAATTTCCTTCGACATTCCCTCTCTAATAGAATTAAAATAATTTTCTAGACTAAAATAACCGTCATGAGGTTTTCTTTGGAAGAAAACTACCTTCATTTCATATTATCAAAAGGAAATTATTATAATACGAATCCGGCTTTGGTTGCGTCCTCGTAAAACATCTTCACAGTATCAAGAGAATAGTCCGACAGATCCTTCCCCACCAACCGAAGTTTATTTAATATGTCGTGGGTAACCGTTATGACATGGCACCCCACCGCATCGGCCTGGAAGATGTTTAGAAGTTCTCTCGGACTTGCCCAGATCAACTCGGCATTTGAACATGGACGGAGCAATTCAACCGCCTCAGTCATCATTGGAACCGGATCCACACCCGTATCCGCAACCCGACCGGCAAAGACGGAAACATAACTCGGGGCACCACCGGTGACGCTTGCGGCCACATCGCGTACTTGAGATAGTGTCGTCATCGCGGTGATGTTCACTTTGACCCCCGCCCGTGAGAGTCGCCGCACAAGGTCATAAGAGGGTTCCCTTCGGGTGTTGGTCACGGGGATTTTCACATAGACATTCTTGCCCCAACCAGCAATCTCCAACGCCTGCCGCTCCATCTCCTGAAACTCATCGGAGAACACTTCGAAGGAGATCGGCTTGTCCGGGATCGCCGCGATGATTTCCTTCGCAAAGGATCTATAATCTGAGACGCCCGCCTTCCGCATCAGCGTGGGGTTGGTGGTTAGCCCTTGGATGTACGGCTTGGCGGCCATCTCAAGCATGCCGGCCTTGTTTGCTCCATCCGCGAAGATCTTCACATTTAATCGGTCGACGGATAACGATTTCATGGCCCCTCCTCGGAAATAATGTCCTTATCCCATCTGACACGATCAAGGATCCAATCCGCGGCTTCCAGAAGCGACTGGACAATTTTGTCAGGGTTCTCCGGCCTTCGTTCCGAGTACCCGTAGTCGATGAACACCGTCGCGCATCCGGCGTTTTTTCCCACCTCCACGTCGCGCCATCGATCGCCAACAAGGAAGGATGCCGTAAGATCCAGGTCAAGATCGACAGCAGCCTGGAGTAGCATGCCAGGCACCGGTTTCCGACAGGAGCAACGGTCTGCGTCATCGTGATAGCAGACCCGAAATTCATCGATGGGAAGTTCATTGCGGAGGGCTTTGTGGATCGCCTCCACCATCTCTCTTGACTGTCTTCCTCTCGCCACGTCCGGTTGGTTCGTGACCACGACAAGCCGAAACCCTGCTGCCGACAACCGGGAAAGCGCTTCCGGAACACCCGGGAGAATCTCCAGTTCTTCCGGGCCGGACGGGGGATACGGCTTTCCGTCCCGGACGGAGGCGCGGTTAATTACCCCGTCCCGGTCGAGGAATACCGCACGATGGGTCACTTCAAGGATTCCCATTTCGTTTGTGCGACCTTCAATGACGGGTGTGAGACCAACAGGTGGCCAATGACCGACTGGAGCGCCTCGGTGTGTGGTGTCACGTTTTCCGGGTTAACGGTGGGGACGATGACACATGCGTCGGCGACCTGGGCCGTGTAGCCCCCGTCCCGCCCCACCACACCCACGATCTTCGCCCCGACCTCTTTGGCATACTGCAGGGCGGTAACCAGGTTCGGGCTCACGTTCTTTTCAATGTTTCCACCACCAACCGATAAGACGAAAAGCATGTCCTTGGCTTTCAGCCGGCTCCCTTTCAGCCACTCGACGAAGACGCTCGCCCAACCTTCGTCGTTCGTGCGGGCCGTAAGTTCCGACACATTGTCGGTGGGCGTGTATGCCTCGATCCCGGCGATCTTGCGGAAGTCGTTCACCGCATGCGAGCAGTTTGCCGCACTTCCTCCCACACCCAGGAAGAAGAGCCGCCCTCCCCGCTCGCGCAGACCGACGAGAAGGACCGCTATCCGCTCGATCGCCTCAACGTCGAGGCCCGACATTGCCTGGATCGCCTCGTCGATGTGCCGCTTCGCGTAGTTCATCGCTTCGCTTCCTTCCCGGACAGATAGTTTCGCGCTTCTTCCAGCCCTTCGTGGGAGCCGATTTCGTAGAAGCGGCGCGTGACCTCGAACGCGGCCAACTCGCCGTGTGCGAGCAGGTCCCGGTAGACAGCTTCCAAGTCAATGGGCTCTCCGACGGGGTAGGGTGCGAACACCTCGGAGCGAAGTGCTCCCAACCCGTAGTCGATATGCTCCATGTCGGACGTGCGGTTCCGCTTATCGTAGTTGACGATCCTTCCGTCTCTGTAGACCACGTTACTGCGGTCCCACTTTCCTGTGTTGCGGAATACCGTCATCAGTCCCGCTTTACCGCTTTCGATGAAGGTCCGCTCCACAGCCGCGTAGTCGCATTCCAGGTAGGTGTCACCGTAGACAACCAGGAACGCCTCTCCGAGAAGGGGTAGCGCGTTCCGGAGAGCGCCTCCCGTGCCCTGAAGCTTCGGACCGTCGAAGGAGTATTCGATCCTCATCCCCTGGCGGA
>Ga0172370_10011407_pt1 | contig 10031 bp, 10 predicted proteins | sample LakKiv5m_FD_114538 | JGI IMG/M metagenome (GOLD analysis project Ga0172370, IMG submission 114538) | Freshwater microbial communities from Kabuno Bay, South-Kivu, Congo - kab_022012_11.5m | ecosystem: Environmental > Aquatic > Freshwater > Lake | place: Democratic Republic of the Congo...
AGGAGACGAACGGATCGGCGCTGGGGCCGTAGACAATCACCGTGCCGAGCGCGCCGGTGACCATAAGCCCTGCGAGTGCGACGAGTACGAGCACGGGCAGGAGCCACGTGTCGAGAATCAGGTGCGCGGCCCACTGCTTGAAGCGCAGGATGCTGCGGAGGAAGACGCTCTGGCCGACAATCCGCGCGCTCCATCCTCTTTCGTCAAAAATGCGCACGGTGTAGGCGGCGGCGAGGATAAGGTAGAGGAGCGTGGTCACACCCGCGACCGGCGCGTGGATCTCGATAACCGCGGCATAGCGGCTCGCCTCGCGCGCGAAGTCTTCAGCCATACCGCCAGTCACGAGAGCTGCGAAGGCCGAGAGCGAACCCACAAGAAGGAGGAACAGCTTCACACCGCCGAGCCACGGCTGTTGACGTAGCTTCCACGAGAAGTACGCGACAATCTCGAGAAGAGAATAAATAGCGAGAAGCGCGATCGGGAAGTGCACGACGAGCGGGTGGATATTCATATAGGTATTATGTTACACGCCACGCGGCGAGTCTGCGACGTAGATAGAAAGCACAGCGAAAAGGAATGCGAGCGAGAGTGGGCCGAGAAAGACACCAGCCGGGCCAAAGAGAAACAACCCACCAAGAACCGAGAGCAGAACAAGGAGTGGATGTATCTGCATACCCCGCCCGATAAGCCGAGGGCCAAGGAGATTATCGATAAGTCCCACCGCGAGGAGTCCCCACACGAGGAGTCCGGCTGCGGGGATTGTCGTGCCGATGAAAAAGAGGTACGCGACAGCCGGGATGAAGATGAGTGATGTCCCGACGCCAGGGACGAGCGCGGCCATTGCAGCAGCGGTACCCCAGAGCACCGCGTGCGCGACGCCAAACAGACTGAAGCCGATAGCGGTCAGCACCCCTTGAATGAGCGCAATAACCAGATTCCCTTTTATGATGGAGTTAATCGAGCGCTCAAGTCTGAGGAATACGCCTTCATCGTCGCAATCATCGAGCGGCGAAAGCTTAATAAGCGTTTGCCGCATCCGCTTACCATCGCGCAAGAGGTAGTAGAGCGCGATGAAGAAGATACCGAGCGAGAGCAGCGTGGAAGAGATACCTGACACGATACTAGCCCCGTGTGCGACGAGCCATTGAAGTGCGCTCTTCGTGTAGGTATCCACATCCGTCGAGAGCGCACGCGCGAATTCTGCCGGCACGAGACCACCGACGTTTTCGGTGCTGCGGAGTATGGTGCTGGCAACGATGTTCTGCACACTCTCTGATTCGAGCGAGCCATACACAGCGCGTGCCTCGTTCGCGACCAAGCTGCCGACAAGCACGACTGGCAGAAGAAAGACGATCGTGCTGATGAGTATAGTAACGAACGCAGCGATGCCAGGACGCGCCCCGACGGCGCGCGCCACGCTGTCGTAGAGCCCCTGCAGAACAACGGCGAAGATGGCTGCGAGCGCAAGTGGCTTCAGAAACGGTGCGAAAATAAATGCGGTAATGACCACAGCTCCGAGAAGGACAATAAGAAGGAAGTAGGGTCGCAACTGTTCACGCTGCATATACTCAAGTATAACAAACCTGTGCGCTGTAGCGCGCCGCCTAGGGGCGGCGCGCTAGAATAGCTATATGATTCGCAGCGTTGCCCACCCACAGCCGGGCCCTTGGCGGCGCAGCCACCTGCTGCGCCACCGCCGGATGTGGCTCATCATGGCCGCACTGCTTGCCCTCGCACTCGTGCTTTGGTTCTCGGGCTACTTCAATGGTGTCACCTGGCCTTCGCTCGTCGAGGCGGTGCTACGCACCACCTATCGCCTTCTCCTCGCCTATGCGCTCGCGCTGGTGCTTGGCGTCACGATCGCGCTCCTCGTGGGCTGGAGCCCCTTTATCGACCTCTTCTTCCCCGTCTTCGACCTCCTCCAGAATCTCCCGTCCTTTGCACTCTTCCCGCTCTTCATCTACTTCTTCGGCCTCACCGACCAGATGATTGTCCTCTTCGCCGTCTCGTCTATTATCTGGCCGATTCTCTTCGCCGTCTTGACCGCGATTAAAGGTGCGCATAAGGATCTCAACGATGCGGCACTCATCTTCGGCGCGACCGGCGTGAAGCGCATCCGCCACTACCTCGCCCCGCTCGCCTTCCCTGCGGTGCTGACCGGTTCGATTGTCGGTATCGCGATTGGCTGGGAGTCGGTCATCGGCGCCGAGATTATCGCGAGCGTCTCGGGCTTCGGTGCATTCATTAAGAATGTCGACACCTCGGACATGAGCCCAACGGCGATTGCGGGTGCGCTCTGTATCCTCGTCATCGTCTTCGTCATCAACCGCCTCGTCTGGGCGCCGCTCCTCTCTGAGAGTAGTCGCCGCTATGCCGAATGACATGATTCATCCGCTCTCGCTGGTGCTCTCTCGCGTCTCGGCCCGCTTCGCCGACGAGGTGAAGCGCGACCACTACGCGCTCCGCGATGTGACGCTCTCGGTCCACCAGGGCTCCTTCGTCTCCTTCATCGGCCCCTCGGGCGCCGGTAAGTCGACGCTGATGCGCGTGATTCTCGGCCTTATGCCCCACGCGGGCGGTGAGGTGGTACGTCACTTCTCTCGCCCGGCGATGGTGTTCCAGAATTATGCGCTCTTCCCCTGGCTCTCGGCGCTCGAGAACGTCGCCTACGGCCTCCGGATGCAGGGCGTCCCGCGCGAGAAGCGCGAGCGCGCCGCACGCGCGAAGCTCGCCGAGGTCGGACTCGAACATCTCGAGAGCCACTACCCAGCGATGCTCTCGGGCGGCCAGCGCCAGCGGGTCGGGCTCGCGCGTGCGCTCGCGATAGTGCCCGACCTCCTCGTGCTCGACGAGCCCTTCTCCAATCTCGACACCATCACCGCCGAGGCCTTGAAGGCCGACCTCCTCGCGATTTGGCGTAGCTACGGGATGACGATCCTGATGGTGAATCACCTGATCCCCGACGCCATCGAGCTCTCTGACCAGATTGTGATTTTAAACGCGCACCCGGGCAGAATCGAGAAGGTGCTCCCCGTCACGCTCTCGCGCCCGCGCGACACACGCAGCGCCGCCTTCTTCGCCGAAGTCGACAAGCTTACCGAGGAAATACGAAAGATTTCATAGAAATAGAGCGTATTTGGTATACTATCGCTCCATGACCGACACCCCGGCTATCGCCATTTCTGATTTGCGTAAGCGTTACGCGGCGGGGACCGAGGCGCTCCGCGGCGTCTCGCTTACAGTGCCCCGCGGCGAGCTCTTCGCGCTGCTGGGCCCCAACGGCGCCGGCAAGACAACCCTGATCGGCGTCGTCACCGGGCTCGTGACCAAGACGAGTGGCGCGGTAAGCGTCTTCGGCGTCGACAACGCGCAGGAGCCCGAGAAGACGCGCACGATGATTGGGCTCTGCGGTCAGGAGATTAACTTCGACCCGTGGATGAAGCCGCTTGATATTGTGGTCAACCAGGCGGGCTACTACGGTATCCCCCGCTCGGTCGCGATCCCGCGCGCGGAGCGTATCCTCACCGACCTCGGGCTGTGGGAGAAGCGCGACCAGATTGGCTTCCGTCTCTCGGGCGGGATGAAGCGGCGCCTGATGATCGCTCGCGCGCTTATTCACGAGCCACAGCTCCTGATTCTCGACGAGCCAACCGCCGGGGTCGATGTCGAGCTGCGCCGCTCGATGTGGGACTACCTTACCAAGCTCACGGCGCAAGGCATCACCATCCTCCTCACCACCCACTATCTCGAAGAGGCGGAGCAGCTCGCGAAGCACGTCGCCATCATCAACAAAGGCGAGATTGTCGCGAACGGCACGCTCGAGGAGATTCTCGCGCTCCACGACGGCACGAGCTCGGGCTACAGTAGCGGCAAGCTCGAAGACGTGTTTATTCAGCTCACGAAGGAAGTATGACGCCCTACCAGCAGTACATCTCTTTTTATACGATGCTGCGCAAGGGCGTGATACGCATCTTCCGCATCTGGTCGCAGACGCTCCTCCCTTCGCTTGTCACCTCGGTGCTCTACTTCACCGTCTTCGGCTCCATTCTCGGCTCGCGTATCGGCTCTCTAAACGGCGTCCCGTATATCCTCTTCGTCGTGCCCGGGCTCATTATGCTCTCGGTCATCACCAACTCCTTTATGGAGGTCGCCTCGACCTTCTTCTTCTCCAAGTTCTTCTCTCGTAATATCGACGAGATTCTCGTCTCACCCACCCCACCATGGGTGATTATCGCGGGCTTCATCGCGAGCGGCGTGGTGCGCGGGATGCTGATTGGCGCCCTGGTGCTTCTCGTCTCGCTCTTCTTCGCGCTCCCTTCGGTCGCGCACCCGCTCGTCGTGCTGCTCTTCCTCTTCCTCTCGAGCGCGGTCTTCGCGCTTGGCGGGCTGGTGAACGGCATCTTCGCCAAGGACTTCGACGGCATCTCCATCGTCCCGACCTTCGTGCTCACGCCGCTCGTCTACCTCGGCGGTGTCTTCTACTCGATCCACTCCCTGCCGCCTCTGTGGCAGACTATCTCGCTCGCCAATCCGATTCTCTATATCATCAACGGCTTCCGCTACGGCTTCTTGGGTACGAGCGATGTATCGCTCGCGGTTTGTACACTCGTGCTCTTCGGTATGGGAGCGATTCTGACTGGTATTAATATCTATCTCTTGCGGCAGGGTCTCGGCCTGCGGCAGTAATCTCGTTTTACTTCTTATCCAACCTTAGTTCGCGCTATAGCGTAAATTAAGGTTATCCGGCTTAGTATCCCCATTTTGACGCTATAGCGTCAAAATGGGGTCAGTTTAGTAACTACTTCTTCTTCCGGCGCTTGTCGGCTGCGCGGAGGAATTCGGTAAACAACGGGTGCGGGGTGAGCGGGCGCGCCTGGAGCTCGGGGTGGAATTGGGTGGCGAGCATAAAGGGATGCACCTTCTTCGGGAGCTCGGCAATCTCCATCAGTACCGAATCCGGTGAGGTACCCGAGAAGACGAGACCGGCATCTTCGAGCTTCTTCACATAGGCCGGATTAATCTCGTAGCGGTGGCGATGGCGCTCCTCAACGAGCTCCTTCTTATACGCCGCGCGCGCCATCGTCCCTTTTTTCAAATAGGCCGGGTAGACGCCGAGACGCATCGTGCCGCCGTACTTATTATCAGCCAGATGCTTCTTCTGTTCGAGCATCACATCGACGACCGGGTCGGCGCAGCTCTTCTTAATCTCGGTCGTGTGCGCGTCCTTAAGCCCGAGCACATTGCGCGCATACTCAATCACCATCAGCTGCATCCCATAGCAGAGCCCAAGATACGGAATCTTGTTCTCGCGCGCATAACGAATCACCTTGATGATGCCCTCGATGCCGCTCTCGCCGAAGCCGCCCGGCACGATGATGCCGTCAAACTTCTTCAACATCGCGATCGATACCCCCTTCTCGAAGTCCTTCGAGTTGACCCAGGTGAGGATGGGCTTCCGGTTCACCTTGGCTGATGAGAATTTAATCGCCTCAATCACCGAGAGGTACGCGTCCGAGAGGACGAAGCTGCCGGTATCGAAATATTTGCCCACTACCGCGATACGAATCTGGGGCGACTTGCTGTTTGCCGCGGCCTTGGCGAAGCGGGCCCACTGCGCGAGCGAGGCCTTACGCTTCTCGGGGAGATTAAGCGCGTCGAGGAGTGTGTCCGAGAGCTTATCTTTTTCAAAATTGAGCGGGGCCTCGTAGATGCTGTGGATGTCGGGAGCACTGATGATGCGCTCGCGACGCAGATTGCAGGCGATGGCGAGCTTCTCCTTGCGTTTGTCGTCGACCGGCTCCTTGGAGCGCGCGACAAGGAAGTCTGGCTGGACGCCGTACGAATTGAGGTCACGAACCGCCGTCTGGGTCGGCTTCGTCTTCATCTCGCCAAGGGTACCGGGCGTCGGAAGATACGAGACCATCACGAAGAGCACATCAGCGGGGTAGCGCATCTTCAGCACACGCGCCGCCTCGATAAAGAGCGCGTTCTGGAAGTCGCCAATCGTCCCGCCAATCTCGATAACCGAGACGCGGCTTCCGTTGTAGGAAGCCGCTTGTTCGATGCGACGGAGAATCTCGTCGCGCACGTGTGGAATCGCCTCGACGCACTTTCCGCCGTAGCCGAGCGAGCGCTCACGCTCGATGACTGACTGATAGACCATTCCCGAGGTCATATAGTCCTCGTTCGTAAGGTCGCGGCCGAGGAATCGCTCGTAATTTCCCATATCCTGATCGGTCTCGAGCCCGCTTCGCAGGACAAACGTCTCGCCGTGCTCGGTCGGATTCATCGTCCCCGCGTCGACATTCAAATAGGGGTCAACCTTCACCAAATTGACCGGGTAGCCCTTCTGCTGCAGGAGGAGACCGACGGAGCTCGCCACGACGCCCTTCCCCACGCCGCTCATTACCCCGCCGAGGACGAATATGTATTTGTGACCTTCTTTTGCCATAATCAAGCTAGACCGTCAGATATCTCCGAATAGCGAATATCGAGGCGATGGCCCCGAGGAGCGCACCAGCAGACATAAGCGCAACGAAAATCAACGGAAAGTGGCCGAGATAGTAGCTCGCGATATTGAAGCCGCTAAACCAGCTCGCCGTCTTTTCCCCCACATACCAGGTCACCGGCCAGAGGAGACAGAGGACGATAGCAGCCGCGACCACACCGGTAATCATCCCGGTCACGAGGAACGGCCCTTGAATGTACGCGTTGCTTGCTCCCACGAGCCGCATCACACCAATCTCGTCCTTCGCGGTGTAGATAGCGAGCCGGACGGTGGCGAAGGCGATGAGGATGGAGGCGAGTGCGAAGACAATCACGACCGCGAGGCCAATCTCGCGCGTGGCCTGAATCGCGACCGAGAGACGATCAATCACATCCTTGTTCTGTGCGTAGTTGATGCGGTCGACAATCGAGGAGCCGTCGGCCGAGAGCGCGGGCGACGCCTCGAGGAAGTTGACGATACTCTCGTACTGCGCCGGGTCCTTGGCGCGAATCGCGAGCGAGGCGTCGAGCGGGTTGCCGCCGAGCTCGGTCAACGCTTGGAGCGTGAGCTGGTCGGCCGCGTGCCGGTCGCGGAAGGAGGCGAGCGCGTCGTCGGCCGAGGTGTAGGTGACACCAGCGACCTGCGGCAATTTCTCAATCTGGCCCTTGATAGCGAGAATCTGGTCCTCGGTCGCGGTGGTGACGAAGTAGACCGAGACATCCACCTTGTCGGTGATGGTACCGAGTGTATACGAGAGGAGTGCGGAGAGGAAGATGAGTGCAGCGATAATCGAGAGCGTCACCGTCATTATCAAAACCGTGGCAGCCGAGACGGCACCCCCGCGAGCGAAGCTCTTGGCACCGCTCTCGAGAACCCGCTTGAATACCATCCAGTCCATATCGCTATAGTATATACTTCCCACCCGCGTCGTCGCGCACCACCCGCCCGCGGTCGATGGTGACCACCCGTTTCCCCACCGCATCGACCACACCCTTGTTGTGGGTGGTAATCACGACCGTGGTACCGAGCTCGTTAATCTTCTTCAGTATCTCGACGACCTCGAAGGTGTTGATGGGGTCCAAATTACCGGTCGGCTCATCAGCCACGACGAGCTCGGGCTGGTTGATAATCGCGCGGCCGATAGCGATGCGCTGTTTCTCGCCGCCCGAGAGCTGGTCGGGGAAATGCTTCGCCTTGTCGGCGAGATTCACGAGCTCGAGGATATAGGGCACGTCGCTCTTAATCTCGTCGTCGGTGCGGCCGGCCGCCTCCATCGCGAACGCGATATTCTCGTAGGCAGTCTTGTTGGGGATAAGCCGGAAGTCCTGGAAGACCGTCCCAATCTTGCGGCGGTAGTGATGGAGTGCAGAGCTCGGGAGGTCGTTCACATCGACCGATTCGAAGAAGACATTCCCCTCGGTCGGGCGCTCCTCGACAAGAAGTAGTTTAAGGAGTGTCGTCTTACCTGCGCCCGAGTGTCCGACGATGGAGACGAATTCTTTGGGGGCGACAGAGAGCGTGACCCCTTCGAGCGCCGCCGCATCCCCGTACCGCTTCGTCACCTTGTCGAAATAAATCATGCGTCGAGGTTCATTGTATCGCACGCGCGAGAGAGGGGCAAAAGACCCCGCCGCCCCGTAGGGGCGGCGGGGCTGGGGATAAGGGCGTTACGCGGCCGAGGCGGCCGCGTCGATGAAGCCGTCAATATCCCCTTCGAGCACCTTCTCCGGATTGCCCGACTCATAGCCGGTGCGGTGGTCCTTGACCATTTTATAGGGGTGGAGGACATAGGAGCGGATCTGACTCCCCCACTCGTTGGCGGTCGTGGCCGCGACCGAGCGGCCCTTGGCTACCGCCTCGCGCTCGGCCTCACCTTTGGCAAAAATCTTTGCGGCCAGGAGCGCCATCGCCTTCTCGCGGTTGGCCTGCTGACTGCGCTCGGAGGAGACGTGCACCGAGAGACCGGAGGGGGTGTGGAGAATCCGCACCGCCGTCTCGCGCTTGTTTACGTTCTGTCCGCCGGCGCCACCCGCCTTGGCGAACTGTATCTCGAGCTCGTCGGGCTTGAGCTCTACTTTGTCCGTCGCAACCAACGTCGGCAAGACTTCGACAAGGGCGAAAGAAGTCTGCCGTTTCGCATTCGCATTAAAGGGTGAGATACGCACGAGCCGGTGGACACCGGCCTCGTGCTTCAAGCGCCCATACGCGCCCGCACCCGAGATCTCGAGTGTGAGATTACGGTAGCCGCCGTGATCGTTCTCGTTCGCATGGAGCTCGCGCACGCGCCAGCCCTTCGCGGCCGCGTAGCCCTCGTACATCCGGCGGAGAAGCCGTGCGAAGTCCTCGGCGTCGTCACCGCCCGCACCCGCGAGCACCGCGAGGGTCGCGTCGCCGCGGTCGTGAGGGTCGCCCTCACCGCCCTCCTTAAGCGCCTGATATTCGCGCACCAGCGCCTGCGCAGCGTCCTTGTCCGCCCAGAAGTCGGGCGACGCCATCAGCGCTTCGAGTTCGACTAGCCGCGCCGGGCGCTCGTCAGCCATCGTGACGAGCAAGGTTCAATTCAACGGGCTACGCTGCTTACCCGCGAGCTTTTCCTCGACTTCCGCTTTCTCGTTCTCGAACCTCACAATCTCCTGCAGCTTCGCCTCTTCGGCCTTCTCGGCCGCCTCAATCATCTTCGGCTCGGTGAGACCGGCCTTGTAAGAGCGGCCGCGCTCGAGATCCTCGTAGCCAGCCTTGACCCGCTGGTCGAGCTCTTTAATCTGCGCCTCAAGCACGTTAATCGTGTCCTCCATCTGATCCTGATGCTCAAACGCATGCGCACGCGCTGCCGCAGACTGGAACCCGCGCTCCTGATTGTTGCTGCCCATTCCTTCCATAGTCATATGCGAGAATTGTACAACTTGATGGGAATACTAGCAACCTTGGAGTCTCTATTGTACTCCGCTAGAACCTATTTCACCCAACATCCGACCCAATGATCACTCGCCCGCTCGCAGACTCGCGGGCTCGCCGCCGCAGACGGCGGCCCCCGAGCCCTGCCGCTCCGTTTCCATTCTGATTTTTTTCGCGGGGGGAATTCAAAAAGGAATGGGCGGCAGGAGGCAGGGGCGGCGTCCGTCATTCACGTCTGTAAATTGTATGAAGAACGTGGTATTGTTGTATTATTCGGATTTTATTTATGCCTCCTGAACAAACAAGCGCACCTGCGCCGATTCCGCCGCCAGAGGCGGCAAAGTCGGTCTCGTTTTGGAAGCGAAAAATCGTTTTGGTCCCTCTTGTTGTCATTCTAGTATTGGCAATGGCAGACGTCATAGGTGCACAGTTTTATTACCGCGCTTATCCCGAACAATCCAAGGTTTTTGAGGCATCGCCCAATATTTCTGTTGCAGACCAAGTTTCTACAAAATACTTATACTTACTTAGCGATACCGGAGCAAAATTCCTAGGTACTGTCCCGCGTACGGAACAAACTTGGACTGCGGGAAATACGCCACGCGTATGGAATGCACCGATTTTTGATGACACCAATAACTTGTATTAC
>Ga0172370_10011413_pt1 | contig 10027 bp, 6 predicted proteins | sample LakKiv5m_FD_114538 | JGI IMG/M metagenome (GOLD analysis project Ga0172370, IMG submission 114538) | Freshwater microbial communities from Kabuno Bay, South-Kivu, Congo - kab_022012_11.5m | ecosystem: Environmental > Aquatic > Freshwater > Lake | place: Democratic Republic of the Congo...
CATGTCGGAAACCCTGCGGCCGCGCAGACCAACGCGTTCGTCGTGATGCCGAACCACGTCCACGGCATCGTCGTGTTGACCGACGCCGTAGGGGCGGGTTTGAAACCCGCCCCTACCGACGTCACCGTTCGTGCTGGTGACCGTCGACACGGACTGGCTGAAATCGTTCGCGGCTTCAAAACCTTCTCTGCTCGGCGCATCAACGAATTTCGGCGCGAACGTCAGCGGCCCGTCTGGCAGCGCAACTACTACGAGCACGTCATCCGCGATGACGATTCTTGGGACCGCATCCGCAGGTACGTACAAGAAAATCCGGCGCGCTGGGCGTTCGACCGCGACAACCCGGACGCCTACGAGGCCGCGCAGGACGACCTTCACACCGTCATGGACGATCTACGCCCACGGAGCCAACGATGAACCGCATCGCCGACTGGCCAAAAATGAGAAAGGAGGCAACGCGTTCGGGACCGCCTGAGCAGCCCCTTGGCCGAGCCTCCATGAAGATGCTAGGTGGCTCTGGCGCCGTGGTCAAGTCGAGAATCGTCGATCGCGCATGCTGGAGCAGGACCCCGCCATGCCCCTAACCGAATCCACCGTCGAATCCGCCGCCATCGAGTACCTGACCGACCTCGGCTACGCGTACGTCTACGGCCCGGATCTCGCTCCGGATGGCGCTTCACCCGAGCGATCCTCCTGGCAAGACGTCATCCTGGCCGGCCGCTTCCGGTCGGCCCTCGCGCGCATCAACCCGCGCCTCGACGGGGACACCCTCGACGCCGTCGCGCGCGTCGTCCTGCGCCCGGAGAGCCCGTCGTTGTTGGAGAACAACGTCTCCTTTCAGCGCCTGCTGACCCGCGGCGTCGACGTGCAGGTGCGCGAGGACGGCTCGCCGCGCGGGGATCAGGCGTGGCTCGTCGACTTCGCTCAGCCCGAGCGCAACGACTGGCTCGTGGTCAACCAGTTCACCGTCGTGCAGGGCAACTACAACCGGCGCCCCGACATGGTCGTCTTCGTCAATGGCCTGCCGATCGCGGTCATCGAGCTCAAGAACCCCGAGGACACGAACGCGACCATCGGCGTCGCGTGGAACAAGCTCCGCAACTACATGGAGCAGATCCCGGCGCTCTTCGACACGAACGAGCTGTTGGTCATCTCCGACGGGACGGAGGCCAAGGTCGGAAGCCTCACGGCCGGTCTCGAGCGATTCGGCCCCTGGCGTACGGTGGACGGCAGCTGCCTCGCCCCGGACGGCGCGCCGAAGCTCGAGGTGCTGCTCACGGGCCTCTTCGAGAAGCGCCGTCTTCTCGACTACATCCGCCACTTCGTCTTCTGGGAGACCGACGACGGCCAGACGAAGAAGATCGCCGGCTACCACCAGTTTCATGCCGTCAACAAAGCGATCGGGCACACGCTGCGCGCATCGAGCCCCAAGGGTGACAAACGCATCGGCGTCGTGTGGCACACGCAGGGCTCGGGAAAGTCCATCTCGATGGCCTTCTATGCGGGCAAGCTCATCGTCCAGCCCGAGATGCAGAACCCGACCGTCGTCGTGCTCACCGACCGCAATGATCTCGACGGCCAGCTCTTCGGCCAGTTCTGCGCGGCCAAGGGCCTCGTCCCCACGCCCGTGCAGGCCGAGAGCCGCGAGCACCTGCGCGAGCTGCTGCGCGTCCCGAGTGGCGGCGTCGTGTTCTCCACGATCCAGAAGTTCGGCGTGCCGAAACACGAGCGGTTCCCGCTGCTCTCCGCGCGCCGCAACATCGTCGTCATCACCGACGAGGCCCACCGCAGCCACTACGAGTTCATTGAGGGCTTCGCTCGCAACCTGCGCGACGGCCTGCCCAACGCGTCGTTCATAGGGTTCACCGGCACGCCCATCGAGCTCGGCGACAAGAGCACGCCGGCTGTCTTCGGCGACTACATCGACACCTACCCCATCAGCCAGTCCGTCGAGGACAACGCGACCGTGCCGATCCACTACGAGGCGCGTCTGGCCAAGATCCTGCTGCCCGAGGAGAAGAAGCCGAAGCTGGACGTGGACTTCGAGGAGGTCACCGAGGGCGAAGAGGAGGCGTCCAAGGGCAAGCTCAAGAGCCGCTGGGCCAAGCTGGAAGCCATGGTCGGCACGGAGGAGCGCCTGACGCTCATCGCCCGAGACGTCATCGATCACTTCGAGCGCCGCCTCGAGATCCTCGATGGCAAGGCGATGATCGTCGTCATGTCGCGTCGGATTGCCGTCGAGCTCTACGAGCAAATCATCAAGCTGCGGCCCGCGTGGCAGGGTTCCGAGGACGGTCAGGGCGAGGTCAAGGTCGTCATCACGGGCACGTCCGACGATCCGCCCGCCTACCAAGCGCACATCCGAACCAAGCCCGCGCTCAAGGCCGTCGAGAGGCGCTTCAAGGACGCGCAGGACCCGCTGCGGCTCGTGATCGTGCGGGACATGTGGCTCACCGGCTTCGACGCGCCTTGCGCGCACACGCTCTACCTCGACAAGCCGATGAAGGGACACGGGCTGATGCAGGCCATCGCGCGCGTCAACCGGGTCTTTCGGGACAAGCCGAGCGGGCTCGTCGTCGACTACCTGGGGCTCGCCGAGCAACTTCGGCAGGCCGTTCAGGTCTACGGCGGCGATGAGGGCGAGCGGCCGGGCATCCCGATCGAGGTGGCGCTGCGCGTGCTCGTCGACAAGGCCGGCATCGTTCGGGACATGTTCCACGGCTTCGACTACACGCCCTACTTCGGCAGCAAGGCCACTGCGCGGCTCGCAGCCTTGTCCGGCGGCGCGAACCATGTCTGCCGTCGGGAAGACGGGAAACGACGCCTCCTGGACGCCATGGCGGCGCTCAACAGGGCAGCGGGCATGGCCATCCACCTGGAAGGCGCGCGGCACCTGCGCGACGAGGTCGGCTACTTCCAGGCGGTCGAGGCGAACGTGCGCAAGTACACGACCGGGGGGTCGGGCAGGTCGCGCACGGAGCTCGACGCCGCCATCCGCCAGATCGTCTCGGGCGCAGTGGCCTCGGACGGCGTGATGGACATCTTTGCGCTGGCCGGCCTGAAGAAGCCGGACATCTCGATCCTGTCGGACCAATTCCTGGAGACGGTCAAGGCGAGCCCGCACAAGAACCTCCAGCTCGAGCTGCTCCGAAAGCTCCTCAACGACGAGATCAAGGCGGTCTCGCGGCGCAACGTCGTGCAGGGCAAGAAGTTCAGCGAGATGCTCGCGAAGACGCTCGTGGCCTACACGAACCGCACGCTGGAGGCGGCGCAGGTCATCCTCGAGCTCATCGAGATGGCCAAGCAGATGCGGGATGAGCCGAAGCGTCGCGAAGCCCTCGGACTCACGGAGGACGAGCTGGCGTTTTACGACGCGCTGGTCGACCACGGTGGCGTCAAGGAGGTCATGGCGGACGAGGTACTCGCGGCCATTTCGCACGACCTGGTCGAGGCCATCCGGTCATCGGTCACGATCGATTGGACGCAAAAGGAAGCGGTGCGCGCGGACATGCGACGCAAGGTCAAGCGGCTCCTCCGCAAGCACGGCTATCCGCCGGACAAGCAGGCAGCCGCCGTCGTGACGGTGCTCACGCAGGCCGAGACTCTGTGCAGGGATTGGGCAGAGAACCCGCCAGCGACAGCCGGGGCCAAGGTGCTGACCTTCCGGCGGGTGCCAAAAGCGGAGGTCGTGCCCTTCGTCAACGCCGTGCCCGTCTACGACTTGGAGATCGCGGCGGGGCGCTTCGGTGCCGAGCAGGTCGTCGACGCGGTGCCGCAGGCTATCGAGGTCACGAACCCAGCGGACTACGATTGGGTGGCCTTGGAGGGCCGCACGAAGCCCGCGCCGGGACTCTTCGTCGCGCAGGTCGTGGGCGAGAGCATGAACAAGCGCATCCCAAGCGGATCGTGGTGCCTGTGGCGCCGCGTGGAGGCAGCCCGGCAAGGCAGCGTCGTCCTCGCACAACATCGCGACATCGACGACAGCGAGATGGGAGGCCACTTTGCGGTCAAGGAGTTCGCGGCGGAGACGTGGATGGACGAGGACGGCAACATCACGAACTCGGCCGTTACATTGCGGTCGGATTCGACGGAGCCGAGCTTCCACGACATCGTGATCACGAACGCCGGCGAGGGCGACCTGCGGATCCTCGCCGAGCTGGTCGAGGTCGTCGGGTGATCGACCGCCGGGGGCCCATAGCCCGCGTCTGGACTACGCCATCTCCGCCAACACCTTTTTCAACAGCCCCCACGTTCGCGCCACCGACGACACGTGCACCTCTTCGTCCGGTGAGTGCGCGTTACGCACCTCGGGGCCGATCGAGACCATGTCCATGCCCGGATAGCGCGCGCCGATGAGACCGCACTCGAGGCCGGCGTGGATCGCCTTCGGTTCAGGCGCGACGCCGTTTTCGCGAGCATAGACGGCGAGCGCCGTCTTGAGCAGCGCCGAGTCGAGGTTCGGCTTCCAGCCCGGATAGCCGTCGCTGTGCGCGATCTCGGCGCCCGCCGAGTGTCCGATCGCGGCGACCCAGCGCGCGGCCCACGCGAGCTGCGAGCCGACGCTCGAGCGCTGCGAGGTCCAGACGGTGAGCGCGTCGTCGCCGGTCGCGATGACGGCGAAGTTCGTGCTCGTCTCGACGAGCCCGGGGATCGCGCGCGAGAACGCGATGGCGCCGTGCGGGACGGCCGCGAGCAGGCCGGAGACGCGCATCGCGCTCGGCATGTCGAGCGGCGCGCGCGTGTCGTCGGAGTCACCGATCGAGAGCGTGACGCGGTCGTCGATGCCGGCCAATTCGGCCTTCGCGATCTGCTCGAAGCGCGCGACCGCGGATCGCAGATCGGCCAGATCGGAAGCCGCCAGATCGATCACGGCGTGGGCCTCGCGCGGGATCGCGTTACGCTTGGATCCGCCCTCGACGGCGACCACCGCGAACGCGACGCCGGCGTTGGCCACCTCGCCGAGCGTGCGCTCGAGCAGGCGGTTGGCGTTGCCGCGCCCCTCGTGGATGTCGCAGCCGGAGTGGCCGCCGCGCAGGCCCGCGACCGTGAGGGCGACGCGGCTGCGGGCGGGCGCGCTCCCGTCACGCGTGATGGGCAGCGTGAAGGTCGTGTCGATGCCGCCAGCGCAACCGACGTAGATGGCACCGTCCTCCTCGGTGTCGAGGTTGAGCAGCCGGCGTCCGGTCAGGAAATCCGGCGCGAGGCCTTTCGCACCCGTGAGGCCGCGCTCCTCGTCGATCGTGAAGAGCAGCTCCAGCGGTCCGTGCACGACGCCCGGCTCGTCGAGCAGCGCGAGCGCCATGCTGACACCGATGCCGTTGTCCGCGCCGAGGGTGGTGCCCGTCGCCTTGACGATGTCGCCGTCGAGGTGCAGTCGAATCGGATCGGTCGCGAAGTCGTGCTCCGTGCCCGAGTTCTTCTCGGTGACCATGTCGAGGTGGCCTTGTAGCACGGTCACGGGCGCGTCTTCGTGGCCCTTCGTAGCGGGCACGCGCACGACGGTGTTGCCAACGGCGTCCTGGCTGTAGGAGAGGCCGTGCTCCCGCGCGATGGCGACGACCCACGCGGCGGCCGCGGCCTCGTGGCCCGACGGGCGCGGGATGGCCGAGAGGCGCTCGAAGTAGTTCCACACGTGACGGGGCTCGAGGTTCAACATGGCGCACCTTCGCCGCCACAGCGTTGGGCGGCGGGCGCGGATTGTGGCGCAAGCGCAGCGCGCGCACCAGGGGCCGGACGGCACGAGCACGCCGGCAGGGATCGTCGCGCGGCCGCCGATGCGCCGTCGATGGAGCCACGACGACTCAGGCGGTCAGCACGCCACCGGCCCGAAGGTGCTCCCGAACGGCGTCACCGAAAGCGCGCGCCTCACCCTCCGTCCGACCTGACGCGACCGGGATGCAGGTGGCGGCGGCGCGGGGACGTCCTGGCTCGAGCGGGTGCCCTGGCGAGTGAAGTCGCGGGCTATCGCCACGAAGCCTCACCTGCGTGGGGCTGACGCTTGCCCGCGACGGCGACGTTTCGCGACTGCTGCACGCGGGTTCAAGCGCCGGGCACCGAGGGCGCCCGACCCCAGGGACAGCCCCCCGCCGCGGCCCACGATGGCCCGAGACCGCGTCAGGTCGGACGGAGGGTGCACCGCCTCGCGGTGCAGTCGCGAAGCGACCGAGCACGGAGCGCGAGCCCGGAGGCCCAACCTGGAAGATAAGCTGACCGTAGACCACGAGCGCGAACATCCCATCCGAGCAGCATCTCGCCTCCTCGTGCGAGGTTACCAGTACTTCTCGACGTGGATCTGCCCCGGTGCGCGCCGCGTGTGCTCCGTGAAGCCGCGCTCGCCGAGCACCTTCAGGGCGTCTTCCACCATCGCCGGGTTGCCGCACAGGAACACATGGGTGTCGGCGACGGAGGGCTCGAAGCCCCAGCGCTGCCGCAGGACGCCGCGCTCCCACAGCTGCTGCACGTGACCCACGTCGCCGCGCCACTCGACGAGCTCCTGCTGCGGCCGGCTCACGATCGGCACGTAGGTGAAGCTCGGCACGTGTCGCGCGAGCGTGGTGAGCTCGGCGCGATAGCCGAGATCCCAGGAGTGCCGCGCACCATGCAGCACGGCGACGCGACGCTGTGGATGTGCGAGCACCTCGGAGCGCAGCATGCTCATGTAGGGTGCGATCCCCGTGCCCGTGGCGATGAAGACGAGGTGAACCTCGGGCGGCACCGAGTCGAGCGTGAAGAGGCCGCTCACCCGCTCCGAGAGGTGGATCCGCGATCCTGCCTCGAGCGCGAACAGTCGCGGCGTGAGCTCTCCCGAACGCAGCAGCGCGACGTAGAGCTCGACGTACGCGTCGTCCATCGAGGAGGACGCGATCGAGTACGCGCGACGGATCCACTTGCCCGGCTGCGGCGGGTTTTCCTCCGCGTCGGCGAGCATGATGCGCGGTGCGTCCGAGGGCAGCCCGGCGACGGCGAACTGCCCCGCCTTGAAGGGAGGCAGCTTCCAGCCATCGGGCGCGATCCGGAAGATCGCGAGATCGGCGTTGAGGACCAGCTTCTGGGTCACGATGGCGTTGAACTCGACGGCCATGGGACTCCTCCGACGCTCGGCGGCGTCTCATGCCACACAGCTTACGCCTGCTGACGCGACGCGTCATGTCCAACGCCGCGATCGGCGTACGATCACGACGGCGACGCACACGCCACAGATCGACACGAGCAGCGCGGCGAGACGCCGGGACCCCGAGGCGCGCCGGGTCGGCCTCTGCGTCGCGTCATGCCCAGCGTCCGCCACGATCGGCCACGGGCCCATGGGGAGCAAGGCACAGATCGCCGCGACCTCGCCGGCAGGCAGCGGCGCGCCCCGATGACGACCGTCCATGCCGGCGTACATGAGCGAGGTGCGCTCGATCCCGTGCGTGAGGCCGAGCGCGTGCCCGAGCTCGTGGGCCACGACGTGCTCGCAGTAGTCGCGCTCCGCTGCCTCGGGCCGCAAGTCGTTGAGCGCCACATCGACGCGTGCGATCTCGCCCGTCTGCGGGTCGCTCTCCACTTGGGCCGAGCCGCCGTCATCGTCAGCGAAGGGCCACGCGGTCGACCGGATCGTGATGCGCACATCGGCGTCGGCGCCCGGCGGGGCCTCCACGAACCGGAGGCGCGTACACACAGGCGCCTGCCACGCCTCCACCGCCGACGCGATCGGGCCCCGCCACCGCGCCACGCCCTGCGGCGCCTCCGCGCTCACGCTGAAGCGCAGCTCCCCCCTCGTCCAGTGCAGCGCGGCGCCCCGCTCGCTGACGTCCTGCCGCCAGCCGAGTCCCGGCGCTGCCGCACACAGCACGCTCCCGCACAGGAGCAGGCCCAGCGCGCGGGCGCGTCTGCGATCGGCCGGCTGTCGTGCGAGCAGGCTACTTCGCCTCGGGATCGACCGCCTCGGACGCCGCGGCCTCGTCGATCGCGGTCGCCTCGCCCTCGTTGAGCAGCGCGTCGAGCTCGGGATCCGGATCGGTGCCGTCGGGCTTCGCAGAGCCGTCCGGCACCTCCTCCTGCGCGAGCTCCACGCACTTCGTCACGTCCCCCTCGTCCGGATCGTCCTTGTCGTTGAGCGTGACGTCGTCCTTGTACGCCGTGCGCTTGCCGTCCTTGTCCCAGCACTCGTGCACGTGGGCGAGCACGGCCACCGGCAGCGGCTTGACGTGCGCGAGCACGCCGTCCGCGCGACCGCCGAGCCCGTTTTTCCACAGCACGCGCATCGCGAAGAGCTCGATGCCGTCGAGCTTCGTCTGGATATCACCGATCGCGAACGTGCGGATGCGGCCGCCCACGCCCACCTTGTGCAGGACGTCCATCGCGAAGTTGGCCGGCACGCCGTCCTTGTCGTTGCGCTTGATGACGTTCTTGTAGACGAGGCGACGTCCCTTGAGATCGGCCTTGTGGGTCGCGAAGTAGAAGTGGATCGAGCCGTCCACGTCGAGGCCCGGCATCGTGTCGGAGGTGTTCGTCAGGCTCAGGTGGAAGCGGCCCGCGCCCGCGTTCGGGGCCCACTTCACGAAGACGCCGGTCATGAGGGCCTTGAAGGCCGAGGTGTCGTCCTTCTTCGCGAAGAGCAGGTAGCGCAGGCGCTTCTCGGTCATGCGAATGATCACGAGCTTGACGGTCGCGGTGCCCTTCTTCGCCTCCCACACGCCGAAGTCCTGGCCCGCGGCGGTCTTGCCCGAGCGGACGGGATCCTTGCCCTTTGCGATGTCCTTGATGTGCGCGAGCACGGCCTTGACGGTCGCGATCGACTGCTTGCCCTCTACCTTCGCGAGGCCGAGCAGGGCCGCCGGATCGCCGACCTTGATGGGCGATGCGGCATCGGAACCCTCGATCGTCAGCTCATCGACGTCGACGATGTCGGCCTTCGTGACCGGCGTGGATGTGGCGGCGGTGCCGCTGTCCGAGGAGCAGGCCCAGGCCGCGAGCGCGAGCGCGGGCACGAAGAGGCACACCAGGAACCGATGCATGAGGACCTCCGGAAGGGTTGTCGTGGTGCTCGGTCAGCGAGCCAGACTTTAGGTGCGACCGCCGCCCACGTGCGTCACAATCATAAGGCCGGTCGCGGCTTCCCATAAAGAAATTTCGTGACGCGGATCAGCGCCCCGAATCGCCGTCGCCCCAGATGCGTTGTGCCGTTTGACCCGGGGCCTCCGGACCCTTAGCCTGCCCCTGGAGGTTGTCATGCGCCGCCCGCTCCTGCTCGCCCTTGTCGTCGTGACGGGCACGCCCGCCCTCGACGCGTTCGCGTCCGTGCCACCGGACGTGCCGGTCCCGTCGCTTCAGCCCGCGTCCGGCGGACAGCCTGCACCGCCGCGCCCCCTCTTCGCGCAGCCGGCGCGCCCCTACCCCGCGCCGCCGCCTCCGGGCTATGGCTATCCGCCTCCCGTGCCTCGCCGCATCGCGCGGCCGCGCCACGAGCGCGACTCGTGGTACATCGGCTTCGGTCTTGGTTCGGGCGTCGGCCGCTGGACCAACAACGGCCAGGAGGAGAACCTCAAGTCCGCGTTCGGAGACCTCGACGTCAAGGCGCCGGTCTCGATCAACCTCGGCGCCGGCTGGACCCTCACCCGCGCCACGCTCATCGGCGCGGAGCTCAGCGGTCTCACCTACACCGCCAAGACGACGGACCTGAGAGGCTCGCCGATGGAGCTCAGCCTGGGCGTCACGAACCTCCTCGCGGTCGTCACCTACTTCCCGACGTCGGAGGGGCTCTTCGTCAAGGGCGGCCTCGGCGTCGGCTGGCTGCGCGGCACCGAGAACGTCGGCGGCGAACTGACCGAGTTCGAGAACGAGGGCTTCGCGTGGAGCATCGGAGCGGGCTACGCCTTCTGGCTCGGCCGCGCGTTCAACCTCACCGTCAACGTGGACTGGAGCACCCAGACCTACGACGAGCCCGACAAGGCCCAGCGCGCCAACATTACTGCCAGCCGCTTCTGGCACGCCTGGCTCGGGTGTTATTGGTATTGACCTGAGGGCTCGGTCAAAACGGCTTGCGGCG
>Ga0172370_10011414_pt1 | contig 10027 bp, 8 predicted proteins | sample LakKiv5m_FD_114538 | JGI IMG/M metagenome (GOLD analysis project Ga0172370, IMG submission 114538) | Freshwater microbial communities from Kabuno Bay, South-Kivu, Congo - kab_022012_11.5m | ecosystem: Environmental > Aquatic > Freshwater > Lake | place: Democratic Republic of the Congo...
CTAAAATAAGCCCACTCCTCACACTTAGTCCCATCCGGCAAAATACAATTCCCACTTTGACTACCGTCAGCGGCGGTGACAATTTCCACTTTCCCGCCGTTTTGTTCGCAATACACCGAAGCCGGATTGGCCATACTAGTATTATTTTCTGATTGGGAAGGAACAACTTCCTTTGCAGGTTCTTTATTTACTGGTTGTGGAACATATCCACCAGGTTCAAATGTTCTTTGATTTGCCAGCCAAAAAGCGCCTCCAATTATGATGGCAACCAAAAAAATTATGCCGACTGCGATTTCAATTTTGATTTTTTTGTTCATAAATTTACCCTATGGAGTAAATCCACAATAGTGAATTATCCCGCCATAGCGGGATTACTCCATAGGGTTAATTATACCACAAAAACAAAAAAACGGCAGTGTGAAATTATACACACTGCCGCGATGCTATACAACAAAGGAAATTATTTAAATATGATTTGGCGTACCTGTTCTTGCGCCAGTTTTATATTGGCATAGACAGGGTAGTTTTCTTTATAAATGAGGACTATTACATCATCCTCATCAATCAAGCAATTTCTTCTTAACGAAACCTGTTCAACCAGAAAACCCCAGGAATTGCAAATAATAGCGCCTACGAACTGGCCAGACATATCAATGAATCCGGCAGACGAGAATACCGATAGAGGAGTTTTCATGCCCTTGCCAGGCATTAGGAGATAATAACTATATTCCCGATCATCAGTTGAAAGGTTAAAATAATTATTCTCTTCCCAGCTGCCGCCCCAAGTCTGCCAAACAAACATGCCCGCTTCTTCCGGTTCAATTTCCCTGGCTTGCCAGGTATTGATGTTGTGAATTTCATCAACGACACCAGAAATGACAACCACCGGCGAACAACCGAGATCCATATTAATGATCTTGTAAAATCCGCGTGGAGCTAAAGTTCCCGGTTCCATCCATACCCACGCAGCCGGCGTATTGTTCGGTATATTCCAGTGTGGTTCGTATCTCAAAACCGCAAAATTGTCGCAGTTTCCAGTCGGCACAATGAAATCAAAATTGATATACATCTGATAAAATCCGAATCCGGCAATGACTTTCTTGTCCGGCATGGTCTGAGCAATGGCTGCGGACGAAGTGAACGCTATACAAATGGCAACTAAAACAGCAAGCAACATTTTTTTCATGGGATTCTCCTTTTCTGTGGGTTTGGTTGATATTTGTTTTTTTGCCTTTATTTAGACTGCTTTTTCCCTCCTTTCCTTTGTTATATTTGGTTATTTATGTACAACCTAGTATTCTAGCATAAATTATAGACACTTGTCAACTGACAATAATGGCTTAAATAAAGAAAAAGCGGCAGGCAAATGATTTGCTTACCGCTTGGACTTTTTTAAAACTGCCTGTCCTTTTTGCTTTTTTCATAGAGCCGAATAATGCGATCCAGAAATTTTTTAGACTTTTCCCACCGTTCATTGGATAATATTTCTGAATCTTCGTCATGAGTCAAAAAATAATCCGAATCTAATTTTATGGAATAAACATAAAAGAGAATCAGGATCGTTTTTTGGCTATCACTGGTCCACTGGTCGGTGTTTATGAATAAAGTCTTTTTTTCAGGAAAAAAACCGACAAAAGGATTGGCAGGAAATAATTCCTTGTGTTCTTTCAGGCTGATTGGCACAAAGGCGATCCAGGAAGCATACTTGGAATTTTCCAGCGCCCTGACTCCTCCATCCGGATCCAGCCAGCCCAAGATGCAGTTTTTCTTGAAATATTCCAGGATCAACGCGGCCTCTTGGTCTTTTAATTGAGGAACTATTTTTTCCATTGCCCGGATCCATTCGTTCCTGACGATGTTCTGCCGCTTCCATTGCCAGTCATAATCAATATGTTCTTCATTGTCTCCGATCTTAAAATAGCCATAACTGGTTTGCGCGCCAATGCCAAATATAAAAACTACACATAAAAATAAATACATGCCACCCCTTTTCATTGTTCCCTCCTTTTTTAGTTTTTGCTTCTTGGTTATTGGGTTTTTAAATAACTGGCTAAAAACCATTTATACCACAGTTAGGCAAATGAGTCAAATCACGAACAAAAAAAACGAGCCATTTGCAGATGAGCCCGTTTTTTGATGAGAAGTATTTAAAAATTAGAATCTGGCGCTTTCGTCAATCACTAAGTTTTTTTTAATGGATCTTTTGCCCCGTATCCTAAGAGTTTTTATTTTTTCCTTATCCTTGCGGATTTGATTTTTTAATTCCTCAGCTACAATGTCAGTTGAACCCTCAATGCTTTCAGAAACTTCTTCGCTGCGGTATAGCTGGTAGGGAGTTTTAACCATTACTTCCACCCTGAACTTGCCTTTTTTGTCCAAACTGATCTCAACTTCAATAGATGTAATTTTTTTTATCATTTTTTCAATTCCGAATAATCGCTTCTCAATATAATTCTGGGTGCGCTCGTCAATTTTTACGCCTTTACAAAATAGACGCAGATTCATCTCCTCTTTGATCATAATTTTTTCTTAATGAATTATTATTCAACCTTTATCCAAGGTACTCAACTTCTTCCTGAAGTTCCACACCAAACTTATCGCGAACTTGTTGTTTGACCAAGCTGACTAGTATTTCAATTTCATCCGCTTTAGCTCGGCCGGTATTTACAAAATAATTAGGGTGCACATCACTGATCATTGCACTGCCGATTTTTTTACCTTTAAGCCCGGCCTTTTCAATTAGCCAGCCGGCCGGCAGTTTGCCATTTTTATTCCGGATACCCTTTTCTTTTTCAAATTCTTTTATCAAATCTATCTGCTCAACTACCGGATTCACAAAAAATGATCCGGCACTGCCTAAGCCTTTCGGCTGTTTAATTGACCTCTCCTGGATTATTTCTTTAATTCTCGCCTGACTTTTAGCTTTATCGCCGGATTTTAATTTGAGCGAGGCCGATAAAATTATAAATTGATTATCTTCTTTAAATACACTTTGGCGGTAAGAAAAATTGCATTCAGCCTGGTTAAAAATCTTAGTTTCTAGAGTATCCTTGTTTAAAGCTTTAACTTCCAAAACAATACCGCTCATTTCTCCGCCATAAGCCCCGGCGTTGCCCCGGATAGCTCCACCTAAAGTTCCCGGAATCCCAGCCGCCCATTCCAAACCGCTTAAATTATTGGCCACGGATTCATTGATGATTTTAGAAAGTTGGCAGCCGGCCTCCGCGGAAATAACCATCTGCGCCTTATCCACCGTGATTTTTTGACTTTCCATCTTGATTACCAGACCCTCATAACCCTTGTCGCTGGCCAGGACATTGCTGCCGCCGCCCAAAATAAAAAAAGGCAAATTATTATTTTTGGCATAATCCAAAGCTTCTTTCAATTCATTTATATTTTTAACCGCCGCAAAAAACTGCGCCGGTCCGCCGATTTTGAAAGTGGTATATTGGGAAAGCGATATGTCTTTTTTAATTTCCAGCATTATTTATACTTGAGTAAACCCTTAACACTCGCTTCAGTATTCTAGAATACCGAAGGATAGTGTTTGCGTTTTTTATACAATTTTATATAGTTGGTTTTAATTTATAGCGGAACAGCCGCAGTGAGTTAAAAATCGGAATGAAATCGGTGATAAAATTAAAAGCCGCTGCTTCTTCCGGTCCGATAACCCTGGCAAAGGCCAGGGTTAGTCCGATCACGTTGAGAATTGCCCATAATGCGAAATCCTGCCGGGAAATCTTCATCACCAGCCTGCCCATACCAATGGCTTCCGGAATTTTAAAGAAATTATCTTTCATCAAAGCCACATCCGCCGCTTCAATAGCCGCGTCCGTACCGATGGCGCCCATAGCGATACCGATGTCGGAAATCGCCAGCGCGGCCGCATCATTGACGCCATCGCCAACCATCGCCACCTTGCCGGTTTTTTCCGTCACGTATTGTTTGACGTATTTCAGCTTGTCCTGCGGCAACAAATTGGCGTGGTATTGGTCAATGCCCAGTTCCCGGCTCACTTTGGCGGCGACTTTTTCATTATCGCCGGTGAGCATAACGATATTTTTCACGCCGTATTTCCTAAGCTTTTCAATGGCTTGTCTGGCATCCGGCCGCACTTCGTCTTGAAGTTCAATCAAACCAACCAAGGAACGCCCCCGGCAGACTGCCAGCACGGTACCGCCGCTTTTTTGCAGTTCATTATAATTTTCTTCGTCTTCCCGGTCAAATTTATGCCCGTTTTTTTCAATGAATTCCCGCCGTCCGCAGTAGATTTTATTTTTACCAACCGTGGCCATACTGCCCCGGCCGGGAAATTCTGTAAAATTTTTCGGTGGATTAATTTTAATGCTCTTATGCCTGGCGTATTCAACCAATGACTTGGCGATTGGATGTTCGGAAAAATAATCAGCCATTACCGCCAGCTCCAGGGTTTCATGGGCCGTGTATCCATGAGCCGGCATTATTTTGGAAACTCTCATTTTGCCAGAAGTGAGCGTGCCGGTTTTGTCCAAAAGCATTGTTTTGATTTTGGTAAGCCCTTCCAGAAACTCGCCGCCTTTGACAATAATTCCCCGCTTGGCCGCGTTGCCAATCGCCGCCGAAAAAGCCATCGGCACCGCCACCGCGATGTCGTCCGCGCAAGTTACTAACATCACCGCTAATACCAGGCGCGAATCATGGCTGAAAAAAAACAGCAAGAGCGCGCCGATTACCATAACCACGATATACCAAGCCGTAAAACGATCAGCGACGGTTTTTATGCGTATTTTGTTTATTTCCGATTTTTCCACCAATTGGATGACTTTTTCAAAAGTCGTATCTTTACCGACTTTTTCCGCTTTGATTATCAGTGAGCCGGAAACATTGAGCGTGGAACTCAAAACCTTATCGCCGATTTTTTTGCTTACCGGCAAGGATTCGCCGGTTAGCGAAGATTGGTCAATCTCCGCCAAGCCGCTTATAACTTTGCCGTCCACCGGGATCCGGTCGCCCGATTCAATGATGATCAAATCATCCGGCCGGACCTTGCCCAGCGGCATTTCCAGAATTTTACCGTCCGCTTTGACTTTAACTTTTTCCGGCCGCAGTTTCAGGAGACTCCTGATGGCGCTTTGCGATTTTCGGTCAGTGTAGTCAGCTAAAATCCGGGCGGAAGTGAGCATCAGGTTGATGAAAACCGCCGAAGCCCATTCCTTGTTGAGAAGCGACACTACCAGCGCGATACTGGCCAGAAGATCCACGGAAATTTTTTTATTCTTCAGCGAATAATAAGTGCTCACCAATACCGGCAAAGTCCCGACACTGGCAAAAAAAGTCAGGAAAAAATCGTCGTAAATTTTTCTAGCCACACCGGCGTAATGCACGAACAAAACTGCTACCAACGCCGTGGCCAGAAAATATTCAAAATTTATTTTTTTGTATTTGTTTAACATTTTTTATTTTCACTTGGAAACCGAGTTTCCAAGTAGATCATTCCAAGAAATATTTCTGCAAATTCTTCTTTTCTTTTAGATGTTTTGCATTTGCATCCAGATATTTTTTATATTCGTTCTTATTTTTAAACTGTTTTAAGATAACATCTTTGCTGCAAAATTTATATCGGCTTTTGTCTAAGTATTCATCTAGACTGGAAAAATTAAAATTATCTTTGTATCCATGAATAAATTTGTTTTTATTCACATAGGCGGAAAGGTATAACAAATATTCATTGGAATCTATATTTATTGATTGAAACACGCCTTGGAACAATGCGCCTGATCTTCTGTATTTATGATTGAAATATTTTGAATAGCCCATCCCAACTTTATGCATAAACTTCTCAATGCCATCATCCTGTTTTTGCTGCAAAATCAAATGGTAATGGTTTGGATTTAAGCAATAGGCCACAATTTTCACTAACTTGGACACGGAGTGTCCAAGTGAATCTTTTTTATGGAAACTTTGCTCGTAAATGCTGCCGATGGAATCAGGACGGTTAAATTCCTCTATTGATCTTAAAAATCTTACGTAATCAAAACCATCTGAAAAAATTTCCCGCTTATCAACACCCCTATTATAAATATGGTAATACTCTTTATTTTTTAATGGAGTTTTACGCATGCCTAAATTATACCACTTGGACACGGAGTGTCCAAGTATTACAGCAGGGATTTTTGATTTGATTTTTCCATATCCACCGCCTTGGCTTCTTTGTAATAATTTTTCGCAAAACCTAAAGGCAGATTGGGATTCTTGCCGTTCAGTAAATCTTCCACTGTCAAAATCTGTATTTTTGGAAACTTTACTTTGGTAAATCCTACTTCAAAATCTCCAGCATCCAGTGCTTCAGTAATCATCGGCTTAGTTGGTTCCTCCAAAGTTATAAAAAGCCCGCCGTCGGCTTTTTCCCGATCAACATCGCTTTTTAAAGTCGCTATCTGGTTTCTCTGTACTCCTCCACCCTTAATCTGAACGATAATTTTGCCGTATTCCCATTTTCCATTAATATTGTTTTTATGAAAAGTAATAATTCCGTCTATGCCTTTGTCGGCGCCGCGCATATTTTCCTTGCTTTTGCTTTGCGCCGGCATCGCGTTAACCAAATCAAGCGCCCAGTATTCAAATTCAAAAGGATCTTTTTTGAATAATTCTTTAGCACCAGTTAAATCAGTCGGTAGTCCATCAATAAAAATTTGTTTATTGCCCAGGCCGTACTGGTGTTTTAGCCGGTGTTTTATGAGATTAATGGCTAGAGCGGTTATATCAATGCCGACCCAGTTTCTTTTCAACTTTTCCGCAACCGAGACCGTCGTCCCGCAACCACAAAACGGATCAAGGATCCAGTCGCCTTCTTTGGAGCTGGCTTTAATTATTCTTTCCAATAAAGATCCTGGCTTTTGAGTTGGATAACCTAAAGACTCTGCAGAATTTGATTGAATTCTTAAAATGTCATCCCACAAATTATATATTGGCTCCCCTTTATCTTCAGATGGCCTATATTTTCTAAAAGGAGCACCATTTTTTCTCCATCCTAAATCTCCGCGATTATCAATTTCTATTAATTTTTCCTTTTTCACAACCCATCCCCATTTTGGCGGAGTAAATCCTTTGTATTCGTATACTAAATTTGGTCTCTCGCCTTTTGAAGCTGATCTTAATATAGGATATTCCAGATATTTTCCTCTCTCATCCTTCTTTGGATATTTTTCATTGATTTCTTCTTCAGTTAATTTTCTCCGCGAAATATCAACATCAAGAAAATAATTATTTGTCTTTGTATAAAAAAGAATTGTGTCAGTAGCCTGACCAAATTTTTTAGAATCAAATTGAGAACCTTTAGGATTATTTGTTCTTTTCCAGATAATTTCGTTTCTAAAATTTTCCTTTCCAAAAATCACATCTAGAGCTATTTTGAGATAATGACTTGCTATAGGATCACAATGCAAATATAAACTTCCAGTTTTTTTGAGAACACGGTGAAGTTCAATCAGCCGAACAGCCATCATTGTGAGATAAGCCAGCATATCATTATGCCCGATTGTTTTTTCCAGCGCCAGCATCAGGTTAGAAATATTTTCATTGGTCTTGCTGACCAGATAATCAAAATTTTCCACCGATTCGTGCGACCAGTGCCAGGAATCCTCAAAGGCGTGGACTTGTGCCGGGCTGTCCTGCAGACCTTCCTTGAAAAGCACGTTATAATTCCGATTGGAATTGAATGGCGGATCAAGATAAATCAAATCAAAACTTTCGTCGGGAATTTTCTTGCGTAGAATTTCCAAATTATCCCCGAAGTATAGTGTTCTGTTTTTCATATATTTTAGCTTACTTATTTACTTATTTGACTTGGACACTCCGTGTCCAAGTGCTTATTTGCGGGCGAGTTTTTCCACGACTTCATTGACGTTCCCCGCGCCGATAGCCAGCACGACATCATCTGAACCGATTTTATTTTTAAGATAATTCACTGTCTCCTTGATTGTCGGGATATGCTGGGCTTTGCCGAAATTATATTTATTAATTAATTTTACCAAATCAACCGAACTTACATTGCCTGAATTTTCCCTGGCCGAGCCGTAAATATCCAAAACGATCACCTGGTTGGCGTCGTCAAAACTCTGGGAGAATTCTTGAAGCAATGCTTCGGTGCGCGAATAGGAATGCGGATGGAAGACCGCGATGATATTTTTTTCCGGATAAATTTCGCGGGTGGCTTTCAGCGTCGCTTTGATTTCTTCCGGGTGGTGGCCGTAATCGTCAATAAGTATGGCTCCATTTTTTTCGCCGACAATTTCAAAACGCCGGGAAGTGCCTTTAAAATTTTTAAGTGCTGCCCTGACTTTTTCCATATCCAGATTTAATTTATGGCAGACGGCGATGACGGCCGAAGCATTTAAAATATTGTGGTCGCCGGACAAAAGGACCTCAAATTCTCCCAAATCTTTTTCTGAAAAAGTTACAGTGAATTTTTTCGGCGCAATCTTTTTTGGAATCACATCATTATCATCAGCAAATCCGTATTTGATTATTTCTCCCCGGCAGCTGCCAGCGATTTCATTAGTGGCTACGCTGTCGCCCCAGACCACCAAAAATCCAATCTTGGGTATTTTGGACACAAAATTAGAAAAAACACTTTTGTATTCTTCAAAATTTTTATAAAAATCCGGATGGTCCCAATCGCAGCTGGTTAAAATAACTGACTTAGGGTCGTAAAGCTTCAATTTATTCTGGTATTCATCGGCTTCGATAACAAAATATTCGCCCTGACCCGCCAAAGCATTGCCTCCCCACTCTTTGATCCGACTGCCAATAGCGGCGCTTGGATCAACCCCGCTCTCTTTCAGAGTATAGGCTAAAAGCGCCGAGGTAGTCGTTTTGCCGTGTGTGCCGCAAACCGCAATCCCGTATTTTCCGTTAAAAAGTTCCGCCAGCACTTCCGGATAGCTGATCATATTCATATTCCGCATTTCGGCTGCTTTGAATTCTTCGTTGTTTTCGGCGTTATAGGCGGTGGAGTAAATTACCAAGTCAACATCTTCCGGAATATTTTTTGGAGAAAATTTTTCAAAATATTTCAGGCCAAGTTTTTTTAAAATTTCCTCGGTAAAAAATTTTTCGTGCGTGTCCGAACCGGTAATTTGTATCCCCAGGGAATGCAGAATTTCCACCACGCCGACAATGCCCGAGCCCTTGATGCCGATAACATAAACTTTTTTAATTTTGGAAAAATCCAGCATAAGCATTTCCCATTTACCATTTAGCATTTTCCATTTATTTACCAATTAATGTCAAATGAAAAATGATCAATGAAAAATTAATTTATCATTCCCAAAACCCCTTCAGCGATTTTGTCGGCCGCGTCAGCGTGGTAAAAACTGCGGATATTGGCGGACAATTTCTGCCGCAAAGCCTCGTCCAGCATAATATCGCCAATCGTCTTAAGCAGCAAGTTTTCTCCCAGGTTGTTTTCTTCCAGCACCACCGCCGCTCCGATCTTGGCCAGTGAAAAGGCGTTCATCTGCTGATGGTTATTGGCGGAATTAGCTAGCGGAATAATAATGGCCGGTTTGCCGTTGGCTGCCGCTTCGGCAATCGTGTTGGCGCCGGCGCGGATAATCATCAGATCCGCCGCCGCGTAAATATCCTTCATTTCCTCGCCAATAAATCCTACCGGATAATAGCCTTCGTGTCCGGCCTTAATGCCCAATTCCCCAGCCCGGTGTTCAACTTCCTCCAGGTTTTTTTCACCGGTCTGGTGGATTATCTGGTAGTCTTGCAGCAGTTTGGGCAGGATATTTAGAATATGGTTGTTTATAGTCCGCGCTCCCTGTGAGCCGCCGGCGATGAAAATTATTTTTTTGGAGTCCGTCAGATTGAACATCTCTTTGGCCTTGATCGCATCGCCGCTGGCGATATCGTCGCGCAAAGGATTGCCTGTGAGCACTACCTGGGCAGCCGGAAAATAGCGTTCGGCTTCCGGATAAGAAACCGCCACCCGTTCGCAAAACTTGGCCAGTACTACGTTAGCGGCGCCCGGTATACTGTCGGA
>Ga0172370_10011415_pt1 | contig 10027 bp, 1 predicted proteins | sample LakKiv5m_FD_114538 | JGI IMG/M metagenome (GOLD analysis project Ga0172370, IMG submission 114538) | Freshwater microbial communities from Kabuno Bay, South-Kivu, Congo - kab_022012_11.5m | ecosystem: Environmental > Aquatic > Freshwater > Lake | place: Democratic Republic of the Congo...
CCAATCATTCGGACAAGTCATTACTGGCAACGGATTAACAGTAATGTCAAAATCACAACTGTTGGTACATCCATTTCCATCTGTGTACTCATAATTGATTGTCCAGGTGCCTGCTCCTGCTGTAGCAGGTGAAAACATATCTCCTGTCACACCAGTGCCGCTGAAAGTTCCTCCTGCTGGATCAGGTGTGGGTAATAATGTTGTCATGTCGAAGTCAGCACCATCTACACAAACTTCCCAATCATTCGGACAAGTCATTACTGGCAACGGATTAACAGTAATGTCAAAATCACAACTGTTGGTACATCCATTTCCATCTGTGTACTCATAATTGATTGTCCAGGTGCCTACTCCTGCTGTAGCAGGTGAAAACATATCTCCTGTCACACCAGTGCCGCTGAAAGTTCCTCCTGCTGGATCAGGTGTGGGTAATAATGTTGTCATGTCGAAGTCAGCTCCATCTATACAAACCTCCCAATCATTCGGACAAGCCATTACTGGCAATGGATTAACAGTAATGTCAAAATCACAACTATTGGTACATCCATTTCCATCAGTGTATGTATAGGTAAGTGTATGTGTCCCTGATCCAACTGTAGCTGGATCAAAATTTCCTCCAGAAACACCAGGTCCACTAAATGTTCCACCTGCAGGTAATTCACCATGACCTGCAAGTGCAAAAGCAGGAGCATCCACACAATAATCGCCAAATGTTGGACATGTCATCACTGGTAAAGCATTAATCGTTAATATCATATCATCAACAGCATCAGGGCAAGAAGCGTTCGATGCTGTTAAAGTCAGGGTAACACTTCCATTGGAAATATCAGTGGCCCCTGGATAATAGGTAGCGGTTAGGGTAGTTTGGTTTGCAAAAGTACCATCACCGTTTGATGTCCAATTAATAGAGGAATAGTTTTGAGCTGAACCAGCCAAAGTATAACTTTCATCAGCACAAATAGTACCATCACCTCCTGCATCAGCAGTTACATCTTCAACAATGGTAATAATCATTTTGTCGCTTTGAAGCGCAACGCATGGATTTTGGGGAGCAACCACCAGTGTAAGTTCAACTTCACCATTGGCTAAGTCAAGTGTACCAGGTGTATAGGTTGGTAACAAAATACCGGCATTATCAAAGGTTCCATCACCACCAACCCAAACAAAGGCTGCATAGCTTCCCGTGATAGTGGCATTGGTAATAGTGTAGCTTCCGTTTTCACATATTGTGGCATCGGAACCGGCATAAACAATTGGGTACTTTATAATGGTAAGTATCATAAAGTCCACGGCATCCGGAAAACCGCTTTTTGATGCGGTCAATGTTAGCGTTACTGTCCCGGCTGTTTTGTCATTAGCACTGGGATAGTAGGTAGGTGTCAGGATCGTTGCATCATTAAAGGTTCCTGTCCCGGAACTTGTCCAGTTTACTGCATCGTAATTGGTTGCAGTACCTGATAATGCTTTAGTCCCATTTTCACAAATTGTCGCATCAGGACCGGCATTTGCCGTTGGTGCCTGTGCAAATCCAAACTGGGAAATTCCCAGAATGAAAGTCAGTACAAAAACAATTTTGTGACTGATTGTCAAAAGCTTGTAAACTTGCTTCATTGTTACTATTATTAAGGTTAAAATATTAAATAATTCTCATTATTTGTGTAAATTATCTTATTTTCAAAAAACATATCATTCTTATTGGAAATGTGCAGGTTACGTGCCAATCATCCGACAGAACCATTCAGAAGTAAACCTCTTATTGTAATAACTAAAATCTTAAAAATAAACCTGTTACATCCATTAATTCCCTCTGATTCCAAACAATCCTACAATCCCTAATTATAGTCAAACATACAAAGATTTTGTCCAATTGGAAAAATGACGTTAGTTTTTACCGCCTCATTTAACATAATTTAACAAACAGTCAAGTGGTTAACTCTGTTTACACGGATTGATGTCCAAAAACTGATTTTCATGCTAATATGTAACTTTTGTTACAAATTGAGTACTTAAAAATATTGATAATGCTTTTTGTAATGATCCACAAGGAAATTACAGAAGGGTGATAAATGCACGTTTGAAAATAGAATTTCACTTTCGGGTGAAGTATTTCATTCACTTATCATAACATCAAACTTTCAAGACAAAAGCATCGTTAAAATCCAGGGAAAAAAATAAACTCTATTCTGTGAAAGTTAGAAACCTATTATTATTTATTCATTAGCTACCATTTTCATTAAAAAAAACTGCCCCCGTATTGAATTAATACGGGGGCAATTAATTATTTAAATTATGAATTCACTTTATTGAACTATCAACTTGGTGAATTTGTTGCCGACAGTAGTGTTGAATTGTACAAAGTAAACACCTGGTGCAAGGTCGCTGATATCGATGGTTGTTACAGAACCCTTAAGTGTCAGTGAGCGCACTGCGTTGCCTTCAGTTGTGGTGATTGTAACATCAGAAATCGGTGCCACTCCGGTGTAACTGATTGTTACCTCATCTTTTGCCGGGTTAGGATAAACCTGGATAGAGGTTGAAGTAATCTCACCAACACCGGTAGATGTTTTGTAGAATGACTTGATCATTGACAAACCACTTGAAGTAAACTTGCCATCATACTGTGGCTTTGTAATGTCAAATTCAGCAGTGAGTTCAGTTTCGCTCTGGTCGAAACTGTTGTAGTATCTGAAGTTGATTGTTTCACCTTCAGCAGCCCCATCCTTTACTTCAGTGTATTCATCATTTCCAAAGATCAACAAACCTATATTACTTAGTGATTGACCAATCTCTGCGAAACCAATACAGGTACCCTGAGCATCGAATGCACCAATGAATCCGGGTTCAAAGTTGTAAATTGCCTTGCTCTCAATTGAAATAATATGTGTATTCCCACTTCTGTTCAATGCCCATGGACCTGTTGGAATAACGGGAGCATGAAGTGCTTCGTCAACAAGGTAACCCTGGTAATCAGGGAAGTGAACAACAACAGGATTTAACAACTGAGCATAATATGCCCTACCAGGTGTTAGAGTTGATAAAGAACTTAAACCACCGGCAGGCCACCAAATGTTAACAAGATCCTGGATATAAAGAATATCCTCTTGTGTATTTGTGGTAGGATCACCTGGATTATCAAAAACATCAGTGATATCAGAAAGCTGGTCAGTTAAAACAGGTAAATAATAGAATCCGGCAACTAAATTCTGGTCATTATCATCCAAAGGATCACCGGCGATAGTTAATGTAGCTGGTGCCTTCATTTTTAGTTTGTAACCTTTTTGTACATTCCAGTTACCAATTGTATTAATATTAAATGGTGCTGGGGCATAGATACCCGATGGTGTTGCATTCATTGTAACTACATTGCTTGCCACTCCACTCATTATGGTTGGAATCGAAGTAGGAACAAGCGGATCAAGGAATGAAGAAATTAATTGCCAACCGGTAATTAAAGGAATGTCCTGTAAATGAATGAAAACATTATGTGTCACAACATCTGAAACATAACCTTCATTATCGGTAGCACGTGCAGCTATGGTATTTGCACCCAGGTTAAGCGTTGTATTTGCCAAATCCCATGTACCAGTACCATTTGCTAAAGTCCAACCTTCATTGTTGATATTCAATTCAACACTTGCAACTGTTCCATCATTGTCGTTGGAAGTTCCGGTTACTGTTATCGCATCCTTTGAATAAAGTTTTGCATTGTTAAGCGGATAAGTAATTACTACTGTAGGAGCATATTTAACCGTTATTTCCATTTCATCAAAAGCTTGTACGCAGGGTGAATTTGGATCGGCGAACATGGTTAATGTAACAACATTTCCACCATCACTTACATCAGCAGTGTAGGTAGGAGTTAGTCCATCATCATCAGTCAAATCTCCATTTCCATCGTGTGACCAGGTAATTGTTGTATAATGTTCAGCAGTAGCATCGTCAACCGTGTAACTCTGGTTATTGGCAATGGTAGCATCGCTTCCTGCACTGATAATCGGAGCATGAACGAATTCAATTGCAATGGTCACTTCTTCAGAAATACATCCGTTGATATCTTCCACTGTTCCGGTAAATGTGTAACCACCTTGTGGATAATCACCCGGTAAGGTGAGCGGTTGATCACCATTTCCGATTTGCTTTTGCAGACCGTCAATCAACTGGTAATCTGATCCATCATAATATAGGTAGAAAATGGGTTCTTCCGTATTTATGATATCCCACATAAATCCCTGCCATGATCCTGCGCCTTCTACAACCCCCTTGTCTTCCCAATAATCGAAGAAATCGACAGGGTCTGTTGGAGCGGTTGGAACTGTACCGGTATGGAAGAATTCGTTGTAAACGCCTGTTTTTAATGCTACTGATGAATTCAAACCATCAATATCAAGGTTGTAGTTGGTGGCTGCAAGGCCATCAATACAAAGCTGGTAACCACCATCTATGTCTCCGCTGGCATCAAACCAATCTATCGGACTGGTCTTTGTAGCCTGAAGTTCAACAACAGTTAATTCCGGAAGTGGATTTATGGTCAGAACCATGAAATCATCGTCTGAAGTCGAGCAAGGATCAACCGGTGCAGCCGTCAATGTTAAGGTTACATCGCCCGTTTCACCCTCACCAGGAGTGTAGGTCGGGGATAGTGTTGTTTCATCACTTAATGAACCTGTTCCATCATGATCCCAACTTACTGATTCTTCATTATCAGCAGTTGCATCGTCAACAGTGTAAGTTTCATCGGCACATATTGTTGCATCCGATCCTGCATTGGCAACCGGTTTAAGCTGGATGCTTATTGTTATTGAATCAGTATGGCCAATTGCGCATGGTGCTTCAGGAGCAGCCAACAGATAAAGTTTAACACTACCTGCTGTGATATCTCCGTTGCCAGGAGTATAAGTTGCATGTAACAAAGACTCATTATCAAACGATCCGTCTCCTAATGTTGTCATCCAGGAAACACTGGTATAATCTGTAGCCGAAGCATCATTTAAGGTGTAAGAACCATCTTCGCAAACAGTATCATCATCGCCAGCATCTGCAACCGGTAATTTCTGGATGTAAACACTGAATTCGTCATCCACTGTTGTTTCACAGGGACTTTCAGGAGTAACTGTGAGTGTAAACGTAACATCGTTATCACCATCATCTGCTGATGCAGCGTAGGTTGCGTTCAAAGTTGATCCATCAGTAATATCTCCCAAGCCATCAGTTGTCCACAAAACTGAAGTGTAAGGGCCGCCACCGAGGGTTGCATCTAATGGTATGTCTGTTGCATCTTCGCAATAGGTTGGATCAGCACCTCCAATGGCTGTAATTTCAGGTAACTCCTGGAACTTAACTGTGTATGAATCCTCAACAGTTCCGGTACATGGATCGTTGCAAGTGGCTGTAAGTGTAAAGGTTCTTGTTTGGCCTGCATCTGATGTTGCCGGAGTATAATAGGTATCTTCGGCTGTATCGTCATCAATGGTTCCAGTTCCTGTGGTTGTCCATAATAGTCCATCGTTAGGACCACCACCAACTGTTCCATCCAATGTTAAACAAGTGTTCGCAGTTTTACCGGCATCGCAAATATCTTCGCAAACAGTGGTATTGGTTCCTGCAACTACTGTTGGTTTTAGCTGAATGGTCAGATCCATGGTATCATCATCATAAGCTGTACATGGGCTGATGGGTTGTAAGGTCAGGGTCAGCGTAACGCCTCCATCGTCAATATCATCTGTTCCCGGGTTGTAGGTAATTGTTAATGGATTGCCACTGAATGTACCATCACCATCCGTTGTCCAGGTGAGTGATGAATAATTTGCGGCAGTGGCATCGGAAACCGTGTAGGTGTCGGTTTCACAAATTGTTTCATCAGCTCCGGCATAAGCTTCTGGCAACGACTGAATGTTGAGTACCATATAATCTGTTACATCAATTGTACATGGGCTAATGGGTCTTCCTGTTATGGTCAGGTTAACACTTCCGGCTGTAACATCATCTTCACTCGGATCATAAGTAGGTGGCACAACATTACCATTGGCGCCTATAATAAATACAGTGTAATCCTCTGTTTCGCCATACTGGAAATTAGCACACGGATCGGAACTGTTTCCTCCGGCTACCTGATAACGCATTCTTATCCTCAGACGCTTTTCTCCGGGTGTTGCACCGGAAGGTACAGTAAAGTTTTGAGTGGTATTAGAGTTGGTAATGGATGCATTGGTGAGAAGTCTTTCTGAAGTCTCGAATGTTCCATTCATATCAAGGTCAATCCATAAAGAAGCAGTTGCACCAGCAAGGTAACCGCATCTCCAGGTTACTGTGTAACTTGAATTTGCTAATAATCCAGTGGATAAATTCATGTATTTGGCATACCCATTGGGTGCATGTCCGGTGGTGTTTTCGATTTCTTCCAATTTAAAATAGGTAAACCCATCTGTACCAGCTAATTCACCACCGGTAGGCTTGCAATATGTATCAGGATAGGTAAATGTACCGGTTCCTGAGGTTGACCAGCTCACATATTCAACATAAGAAGCCCATACATCGGTTCCTGAAACCGGAGGATAAGGGCTTGTAAAGGTGTATGTACCATCTTCGCAAATTGTTTTATCGGCTCCCACATTGGCAGAAGCTGCATTTTGTACATATAATTTAATTGCATCTTCAACCAACTGATCGCAAGGAGAAATGGGTTCAGCAACCAGCTTTAACTCGGCGTAACCACGGGTTATGTCGTTCGGGCCGAAACTATAGGTTGGGTTCACAATGTTTTCATCGCTAAAAGTACCGTCGGCGTTGAATCGGATCCAGAGCACATGCTCATAGTTGGTTACACTGGCGCTACTTAGCGAATAGGGCTCATTTGAACAACCCGTATCATCTGCACCTGCATTTACAGTTGGCAGGAATGTATTAACCGTAAGATAAAGATCATCACTCTCCATTAATGTACACGGAGATATAGGTGAAGCAACCAATGAAATTTTAACTGAGGGTGCTGATTTATCATTTGAACCAGGTGTGTAGAATGTACTTAATGCATGCGCATTCTCGAAAGTACCATCGCCATAAGTTGTCCAGAGGAGAGATCCATAATTACTTACAGTACCAGTAACGGTTGTACCAGTCTCACAAATTGATTGATCTGCTCCGGCATCAACATCAGGTGACTGTTTTACTGTCAGTATCATATTATCGGTAACTGCACCAATACAAGGCGTGTTTGGAACAGCGCTCAGTGTTAGGGTTACAAATCCAGCGCCGTCTGCATCGGTTGCGCCTGGTGTATATTCAGGATTCAGAGCCGAGTCATCATCAAATGTACCGTCGCCATCGGTTGTCCATGTTACCGCGGTGTAGAGGCCGGCGGTTACTGTGGCATCTGAAATGGTGTAAGGTGTATCTTCACAGGTGGTGGCATCGGCGCCGGCATCGGCTTCCGGAATCGCCTGGAAAGTAAGTGTCATTGTGTTTTCTGCCTTATCACAGGGATCATTTACTGCTGTAAGCTTTAATGTAACAGATCCTGCGATGATATCAGCAGCAGATGGATTGTATTCTGCATCAACAACATCATCAGCGGTAAAAGTTCCGGTTCCATCATCCGTTGTCCAGGTCACAGTTGAATAATTGGTAGCAGTTGCATCCAGGGTGTATGATGTCTCGGTTTCACAAATTGTTTGATTGCCGCCGGCATCAGCAGTTGGTGACTTTTTGAAGGTTAACGTCATCGCATCATTATCAGAACTGCATGGGCTATTTACCAGTGTCATGGTTAATGTTACAGAACCTGCATTTATGTCTGCTGCTGAAGGATTATACTCTGCATCTTCAATTGAAGCATCAGTAAAAGTACCATCGGCAGAAGAGGTTGTCCAGGTTATTGTTGCGTAATTGCTTGCTGTTGCTGCCAAAGTGTAGGGAACATCTGTTTCGCATATTGTGGCATCACTTCCGGCATCGGCGGTTGGTGACTTTTTAATTGTCAACACAACTTCATCATCAACTGTGTTTATTGGGGCTTTTGCAGCTCCACATGGTGATTCATGAACCGCAGTTAGAGTAAGTGTTACAGTTCCATTTGTAATATCAGTTGTTCCAAGCTGGTATGTCGGATCTTCAATTGAAGTGCTGCTGAAAGTTCCATTCCCGCTGGATGTCCAGGTTATGGTCTGATAATCGGCTGCAGTTGCATTGAGAGAATATGGAGAGTTTGTTTCGCAGATTGTTTCATCAGCTCCGGCATCAACTGTGGCCAGTTTTTGAATAGTGAGAACAATATAATCAGTAACTATCTTTGGATTTGGTCCTTTTGATGATTCTCCGCATGGTGAAATATGAACACAGGTTATTGTCAGGGTCACTGTTCCATTTTCAATATCATCATCTCCCAATGTGTATGTTGGATCCTCGATAGAAGTGCTGCTGAAGGTGCCATCACCATCATGGGTCCAGGTAATGGTTTCATAGTTAGCTGCTGTTGCATCTAAAGAATAAGGTGAATCGTCCTCGCAAATGGTGGCAGAGGCTGGTCCGGCATCAACTGTTGCAAGAGGCTGGAAATTAAGCACCATATCGTCCTGAACCAGGGTACAGGGACTATTAACCAGTGACATGGTGAGGGTGACGAATCCATCTGCTTTATCATCGGCGGATGGATAGTAATAAGCATCTTCGTTACCACTGGTACTGGGGCTTCCCCAGGTACCATTCCCTGATGTTGTCCAGGTTATAGTTGTGTAATTTGATGCGTCTGCTGCCAATGAATAATATGGAGCATCGTTACACATGGTATCATCATCGCCAGCATCAGCAATTGGTACTGAAGCAAATGAAAGCTTCATCAAGTCTGTGGTAGGTGTAACCCACCCATCCTTAACGGCCGTAATGGTTAAATTGACAAAACCTGTTGTTTTATCGCCAACAGAAGGATTATAGGTCGCCTGCACCACTGAGGCATCAGTAAAGGACCCAGTTCCCCCTGTCCAGGTTATCGTTGTGTAATCACTCGCCGTCGCTTCAGTAAGTGTATAAGAAGCCTGATCCTTACAGATCGTCTTATCACTACCGGCATTGGCCACCGGTGCCTGTGCCACACCATAGAGTGTAAGACAAAGCGCCATAATTGTTGTCAAAAGAAATTTGTAAACATTTTTCATTTTGGTAGTTATTAAAATTAATACATTAATTATTATTATTGTTCTGTATGTTAAATATTTAACTTATTCCGGTAACAAGACCAAGAACTGAAAAACTGAAAAGACAGAAAACACTCACTCAATGATTTTTTCTTAATAAAGTCCCTGAATTTCAATAGTTTATTATCTAAATTTTGCGTAAACGCTTTAATCCCTATCAAAATCAAACTTACAAACATTTCCGACAATCTGATTTTCATTAACAGATATTTTACATCATCTTAACTATTTTTAACATTTTAATAAAATTAATCAGGAAAATTCATCTAAAAATCCCTGAATTCCTTGTTATTTTGTTTTGCGTTGAAGTATTTATCAAAAAGGAAGAAAAACTGTTTCTGGAATAATTAACAAATCTTTAAACATAATTCACCAATGAAAAAGATTGATTTTAGTGTGACGTGGTTAGCGTATTTTTTAATAACAATTTCGTGTGTGAGGGACGAAAATCCTACCGTTATTAATGCACCGGCAGCGACTTTTCCGGTTTCAATTGACAAAACCAGCAAAACAGTAATTCCCAACGGTCGTATCATTCAACCTTACGGAACTTGCTACACCGTGGCTCCCCACCCTTTTGGGCTGGCGTTGAGTAATGATGGCTCAGTTGCAGTCACCGCCAATTCCGGTATCAATCCTCTTTCGATTACCCTGCTAAAAAATATTACAGGGGCTGAACCTCACATTCAACAAATCCCACCCGGAACTCACACTGATAAGGGTGTTCTGGAATCGGTTTTCATGGGAGTTGCAATATCACCTGATAACAACAAGGTGTATGTTTCGGGTGGGCAAACCGGATATGTTTATCTTTTTGATGTAAATACCGGTGCAAAAACCGA
>Ga0172370_10011417_pt1 | contig 10024 bp, 11 predicted proteins | sample LakKiv5m_FD_114538 | JGI IMG/M metagenome (GOLD analysis project Ga0172370, IMG submission 114538) | Freshwater microbial communities from Kabuno Bay, South-Kivu, Congo - kab_022012_11.5m | ecosystem: Environmental > Aquatic > Freshwater > Lake | place: Democratic Republic of the Congo...
CCCGCCACACTGCTCGAATACTTGGAGAGCAGAACCCCGAAAGAAAAACACCCTTTCCTTTTTCAAAAGAAAATTCACCCCCGCCAAATCAGAAATGCAAGGAGTGTTTTTTCTTTCGGGGTTGCCGAGGCTCTGCGAGGCGGTGGCGGGACGATTCATTCCTCGTCGGGATTGGTTTCAAAAAAGGTTCGAATTTTGTACAATGAATACCGCAATTTTTCGAAAAGGGTTTCGGAACCAAAAATATGGTCGGCGCGAAGCGCCGAGGCTTCTAACCTTGATTTTTCGAAATGTGATTCTTGGCGGAGAGGGAGGGATTTGAACCCTCGATACCCTTGCGGGTATGCCGCTTTTCGAGAGCGGTACCTTCAACCACTCAGTCACCTCTCCTTATTTTTTTAATTTCGCATTAATACTGCTCACGCCAATAATCAGCCAAAACAATACCGACAAATCATTCTTGAAATACGGCACATCCACCAGCCCGTGGATGATGATTTCCAAACCGACAAAAATTAGTGCAAAGCTCACAATCTTGTCAAATGGCAGCTGCTGGCTGTAATTGCAGACGATGGTAAAAATATTTTTTAGATTCTGCCAAAAATATTTTACTATCAGCCAGGCAAAAGCCGCCACACCAATAAGCCCCAACTCGCTCCAGAAATTCAACAAAATATTATGGGGGTAAAGGAAAATCTCCATCCAGGTATTAACATGGTAAGGAGCAATGGCCAGCTGATAGCCAGCCAGACCAGCGCCAAAAAACCAGTGGTCTTTGAGCATGGTGAACGTTTCGCTCCAGATCAGGCGGCGTACCTGACCAGAATAATCCAGCAAAAATAACTTGCTGACAAGAAAATCATGGAGGCCGGAAACAGCGAAGAACAATATAACACCTAACGCCAATAAAATCAAGGCGTAAGAGCGGCCCTTCTTGTTCAAAAAAAGCATCAGCCAGCCGCAGACGATCACCGCCAAAACCGCTCCCTCGGACTGCGCCATAATAATCGTGGCCAGCCCCAAAATTATGATAATGAGTTTGAGCCAAAATCTCTGCGCATTATCTAAGTAAAGTAATAAGGAATCAGGATTTTTGAAAAACAAAAAACCCATAAAGGCCACAAGGATCGGCCCGAGCAAAAGCCCCAGGGCATTAGGATAACCGAAGAATGAAACCACGCGGTCAACCTGGCCACCAATCATATAGGCCGAAGGCACACCAACGGCAAAAATTTTCTGCCAGATGGCTGTGGCTGAAAGGTAGATTACCGAAAAACCCAAAGCCCAGAATATTCCCTCTAACTCGCGGTGCCATTTTAGAAGCGACAGCATCAGCCAGTAATAAATTATCGGCTCGATAAAATACGCCTTCCACAATCCCAGGGCATGAAACTTGTCCGGTGAGACAATGACAGCAATAGTGGCTGAGATAAGAATGCCAATGATCGGCCAGAAAAAATAATCATTTCTGATTTTTTTGAAATTGACTTCTTTTTTCAGCAACACTACTGCCGCCAGAATTATAACCATCGCTTCCAGCCAGGTCAGGGGCAAGCCGAAAACGGAAAAACGAATCAAATATGTCGGCAGAAGTCCGGCGATAAGATAAAGTGACCACTGTGGTCTGGCGAAAGACAAAGCGGCGAAAATAACCGCGGCCACAATAAGCATGAGATAATAAAAAATCATATTTTTGGTTGGCGCATTAATTCCAAATATTGGCGATCAAAACCTTTAAGCAGATAAAGTATGGCAAAGTAAATTACAACCGCCAGGGTGATTAAAGTAAGTAGCGACTGGCCAGGCAAAAGCCAAAGCGCCAGGCACATCACCGCGCTGGCCAGAACCGCCTTGCCAAAAACCCGCCACTGGGGCAAAAGTCCAAGCCGGCGCCAGAGCAACCAGTAGGAGGAGAAGGCGATGATGGCCTCGGTGGCGACAGTCAGCGCAGCCGCCGCCAAATAGCCGTAAAGCGGGATAAAAATCAAATAGGCGATCAGAGAAAAAACCGCATCAAAAAGATAAAAACCGATCGTCTTCTTCTGCAGGCCACAGGCAACAATGGTATAGCCGGCCAAGGCGCCGAAGTAGATCATGCCGGTGGCAATAATCAAAATATTAAGCGGTTGGCCGGCGATGGCAAATTCCGGCCCGGCAATAAAAGCCATGATCTTAGTAGACAAAAACCAAGTCCCCATCACCATGGGCACGGCCAAGATGGCCAGGAAGTCAAACGACTTCTGAAAAATCTTGTCAAACATCGGCCGGCTGGTCAGATAAAACTGCGACAGCAGCGGCAAGATCAAGCCCAAAAATAAATATGGCAACTGAATCAGAATTTCCAAGACCTTGTAGGCGGCGCCGTAAATACCAACATCCTCTGGCGGCCGCACAAAAGACAGAATGATGGCATCAGCGCGGAAATAAACCAAGGTGAGCGAGATGGTAATCGCCAAAGGCCAGGAGACAGCCCAGATTTCCCTCAGGATCTTTCTGTCCCAGGACAAGCGATAACGCACATAATTCTGCGAGGAGAAATACAAGATCAGAAAATTGACAAAGCTGCCCAAAGACACGGCGATAATGATGGGATAAAAACCCCAATTGAATGCGGTGGTGAGCCAGACGCCGATTAAGAGTGTCAGCCGCCCCCAGATTTCTGCCAAGGCCACCTCAGCCATGGCCAGATGCTTCTGATATAAGCCGATTAAAACCGACTGCAGGGAAATAAAGAAGAATGATAAGGCGGCAATGCCCACGCCGATTTTCACCTCGCTGGGGTAGGGCAAAAGCCAGACCAGCGCTGAGCCCACGCCGATAAAAACCAGAGCTGAGAGCAAACGCACGGCTAATAAGTTGCCGAAAATCTTGCTTTGGTCAGCGCCCGGCCGCGCCAAGAGTTGAGCTGTGGTCATCTGCAGACCGAAATCAATCAACACGCCAAAAAACTGCAAGTAAGAAACAATAATAGTGTAATAGCCGAAACCGGCCCGGCCGAGATAACGGGCCATCAGGGCGATGATGGCCAAACCCAAAAGCGTGCCGGCGAACTTGCCGGCAATCTGGTAAAAAGTGCCTTTGGCGATTTTTGCGGCCAGGGACATAATTTCTGAAATGATAAATGTCTAATGCCAAATGTCATTGCGAGGAGCAAGGCGACGAAGCAATCCCGTGACAAAAATACGAGATCCCCACGGTCGGCCGATTACGGCCTCCCTCGGGATGACACTTGATATTAGGGATTCCACAGTTTCTTCGCCTCGTTCCAATAACTCGGATCATTCTTCTGCGACTTCATCAAATACCACCATTCCACGCCCCAGAGATAGGCCTCGTCAAAGCCGGCGCGGCGTGTGAACGAAATATTCTCCCTAAACTGATTAATGCTCATTGATAAGTTAAGCTCGGCCGGAGTCATGGTGGCCAAATTCTCTCCGGCCTTATGCCAGCTCTCGGCCTGAAGTTCAGCAACAATAACTCTCTTGAGCGGCGAAATTTTTTCTATCAACTGAACGCGCGCCCAATAAAAGAATGGCGGAGTGAACCAACGGAAATAGCCGACGGTCGGATTGTAGACCACCCGGTAAAGCGTCGTGCCCAAGATGTCACCTCCTGAATGCGAGATCGGCCACCAGGTGGAAAGCTCGCCGCTATCGGTCACCAAAACCGGCTTGCCAGTCAGCTTCTTAACCAATTCAATTTCCTCTTTGAGTACCGAGGTATCGGGCTTGGGACAAATGCCGAAGGTAGTCAGATATGGTTCATTTTCCACCTGGAAATAAATTATCTGTTTGTTGCCGGCGTAGCGCCGAGTGACTGTTCCCACAAACTCCATCAACTTTTGATCGACTTCCACAGGATTCATACCGCTTATCCAACTGGGATCATGGCATTCAGGCCAGCGCGGCAGGCGGCGGCCAACAACCAAGACAATCTTTACATTGCGCTTGACCGCCTCGTCGATCTGCCAATCAAGGTAGGAAAAATCATACTGCCCTTTGACTTTTTCAATCTGATTCCAATAAGCCGGCAGGCGCAGATGATCAACTCTGAGATCATCCAACAGCGCCAGATAGACCTCCTTCCAATCCAGGCCCAGTTCATCCTTGGCATAGGCCGAAGAAAAAGTCACGCCCCAATTCATTGGACGCGAAAAACTCAAAAAATAAAGCGAGGTAATAAGTAACACCACGATGGCAACCAGGCCAAAAATAATTTTATGCCGTAAAATAAAATTCATAAAAAATATTGAATATTAAATATTGAATATTGAATATTTAACAACCGACCATCGCATATTTTTATGAATTAATATTCAATATTCAATATTTAATATTCAAAACGCCAGCACGACCAGGCCGGCGATGATTAAAACCGTGGCGACTATCTTCTGCCACAACACTTGCCGACTCATCTGCTCGTGTAAAACCTTGGGGAATTTCTTGGCCAGAACAGCAACAATAGCCAAAAGAAAAACATACTGCAAACCCTGGAGGGCGTTAATAATGGCAGTGACATTGTGTGAGATGGCAATAGCCAGATTAACCAGCACTACGGCCAAGGCGCCAGCCGTCTGACCCAAAATTAAGAGTGTGCCAGTTTGAGTTTCGGGATTTTTTGCCTCAGCCACAAAAAACCTAAAATTGGCTGGAATGGCCAGAAGCAACAAGGCAAAAAACAAACCTCCAACCCTGGTCATGACAAAAGGAGTGATAAAACTGCCTTGCAAATCAAAGGCAAATTTGCTTAATACCAAGGAGACGCCAAAAATGATTGCCGAGATAACAGACAGAAGATACGTTCCTTTTTGGGCCTGACCTTTGCCCCAGGTGATTAACACTGAACCAATGATAATCAAGATAAAGGCCCAGAGGAATTTACCGCCGATCTCTTCGCCGATTAACAGCCAGACCAGAGGCAAGATGACCAAGGGCTGCAGGCCATTGATAAACGGTATGACGCGTGAGGCCTCGCCGCGGCTTAAGGCCTCAAACATCACAAGCAGAGCCAGGCCAAAGAGAAAACCGGCAGCCAATTCCACCAGCAACTCAAATCCGGTCGGCGGCGACCAGCCAAAAGGCAGAAGCACCACTGATAAAACTCCCAAGAGGGAAATGATGATGGTATAAACAGCGGGATTGGGAATTTTTTTGGTCAACAAAAATTTGTCTGTGACCAAGGCCACGGCATTTAAGGCATAAGATAATATAGTCAGCGGCAACCAGAACATACATTAATTACGAATTACGAATTAATAATTACTAATTTAAAGACAATAATATAATTATTATACCACATAATTTTATTAAAAAGAATCTCAATTTAAACAATTGAATTGAGATTCTTAATTCGTAATTCGTAATTTGAAATTCGTAATTATATTATGGTTGCAGAATCTCCTGGTCATTGCAGTTGCCGTCAACACAGATCACTACCGATTTAACCGAAGCAAACTGTAGGAGTGTTGCCTTGATTTGCGATCTGATTGCAGTGACAGCGCAAGAGCCGGCGGCTCGAGATAGTGAGCCGGAAAAATTCGCCTCAACCGTGCCAGAATCATCAAGTTTCAAGTATTTCAAAATTGTTCCTGATGGTACGGCTGTGACATAGCCGCCTTCCCTTTCCGCGACATTAGGCGGCGTCAGTAAACTGATGACAGTATTGACCATGTTAGAATCATATTTCTTATCGGCCTCACGCTCCAGAGGATAAACCAGACCGCAATCTTCGGAATTAGGATTCTTTTGCATGTTGCCGAAATAAACAATGACTTTTTCCTGGAGAAGGACTGGTTGGGGCTCAATATTGTTATTTTGCATCTTGATGTCCTCTTTGACTTCGTCAATAATATTAACCTTGCCCTGCTCGGGCAGGTCAGAGACCTTCACTGTCTGGCCGTCACTCGCACCTGATGACTCAGACATCGGCCTGGTAGCCAGATAAACAATACCCAAAATTGCGGCTAAAATTATGACGATACTGACAATCGTACTGGTTTTTATTGCTATGGGTTCTTCAGTTGTGGCTGACTCCAAAACCGGAGTGGTTTTAATCGCTTCTTGTTCTTCTATTTTGATTGTTGCTGCAGGGGGCTCAACGAATTCCTCGGGGGCTGGAGTTACTGCCGAGTATTCATTTGGGGCATCAGCCAGGGGTAATTGTTCCTGCTGAGGCAGGGATTCAGCAGCCGAAGGGGAGTCAGTGGTAGCAGGAGTTTCGGTCGGCTTAGGTGTTTCTTCCGACATATGATTGGAAGTTAGATTTGCAAACTGCAGTCATCTTAGGGTATTTATCAAAATTTGGCAAATCTTCTTAGGCAATAAGAATTTTGGCCAGATTGGCAACGACAATTAAGAGCCCAGAAACCAAGCTGAATAAAATCAGCGGGCGGAATGCCCGAACTAAATCATCATTATTAATGCAGGGCAGAAAAAAATGGGCGGCCAGGCAAAGTAAAATAAAAAGAACGCCGCCAGCGATTCCCGCCGCCTGCCAAATCATCTCGGACCAATTAATGGCGAAAACAGACATCAAGGAAAAAGCCAGCAAGCAGAACAAAATGCCAATGCCATAAGTGGCGCCATCATTATGGATAAAAGTAAAAAAGACAAAGAGACCCAAACCCAGGGCGATAAAAACAAAAGATACGGCGACTAAGACCAACCAGGAAGTTAAAATCATAATATGACTTAATACGCGGTTAATATAACATATAAAAAACTTCTTGACAAGAGTAAAAAGATTTGCTATGATGAGCACTCTGCTCAACGATTTCCCTAAATTGTCATTCGACACTGAAGGCAAGATGCGCGACCGTCCAGAAAATCACGGCGGAATATTGAATATTCTCAAGGCGCAAAATTTCCTCAGCACGGGGTTTGGGATGTTTGCCGCCTAAGCACATTAACAAAGCCGCCCTAACGAAAAAATCAGGACGGCTTTTCTAGTTAGCGGGTGAACGGAATCGAACCGTCATAACTTGCTTGGAAGGCAAGCGCACTAACCGTTGTGCTACACCCGCGAATTTCTTAATTATCATAACAAAAAAACAATGATTTTTCAAGATTGACAAATTAACAAAATGTGATAAGATTTTGCTACGTAACAAGCTACGTAACATGCACATTACACAACCAAAAAGGAGGGAAGGAGATCCATGGAAAAACACTACGATATTTTTATCAGCGGCCCGGCGGAAAAATACTGCAATGTCAAATACAAAACCTTAATTAGACAAGCATTTCCTCGTGCCAGCATTTATGACACGGAAGAAACACATGACGGCGATTGGTTTACTAATGACTTAATCGCTCTAGGCCAAGCCAAATTCATGGTCGTGTTGGTGCCGGACTTTCCCATGCCAGGAATGTCGCCCAAAACAGGATTCTTTTATGCCAAATTCGCTGAACGCCAAGGTGATTTTTTCAAAGCTTCAGTAAACCCAAATTTGATATTTATCTGGCCGGACAATGTCAAACCTGATTATGGCAAAAAAGTTGCGGCCAGGATGGGATTAATCGTATCCACTGCAGAAGAAGCCATCAATTTTCTACGAACTTTGGCCGATTGCCATTGTTGGTAAGCTAATCTACCAGTAACAAGGGAGGAACTGCTAATGGAAGAGCGAAACGACGGCTATAAAAATCCCGACTACAGCTATGTGGCTCGACTGATACAATACGCAAACGAACCGAAAATGGATTTTGATATCTTCCTGGGAGGCCCACCTGACCGGCGTTCGCCCTTCCCTTATCGCCAGATAATCAAAGCCGCTTTTCCGGATTTGCGAATCTATGATTGGGAAGAATATCATGGCGATGATTATCAGGAACGCAATCACCAGATGATCAGGCAATCGCGAATGATGGTTTCATTAGTCCCAGATTTCCCCATGCCAGGCATCGGTCCGGAAGTCGGGTATTTCTATGCTGTACACGAAGAAATGATCAGGGCTGCTAAGGTATCGCCAATAATTCTCATCTGGCCTGACTCGGTCAAACCCGATTTCACCAAAAAGACCATCGGCCACTACGGTTTGATTGTCCCCTCTGTTGAGGAAGCGATTGCTGCAATAAAAAATAGCTTGGCCGATATTAACAAGTACCTTGAGTCCCTGAAAAAATTCGAGGGGGAAAACCGGCAAGTTCATGAAGAGACAATGAAATTTCTACGCGACTTTCAGCGAGCGCAAGAAGCCACCCGGCAGCATAATCAGCACTTTGGCGATGCAGAATCTGAATAGAAAGCACCTTACGAGCGACTTCGTCGCTCTTTTTTTATTATAAAATTTTACAAATTCAAAAGGAGCGTTTGTACGCTCCCGAAAAATACTAACTGTCTTTTGTTTCGGACTTGGTTTCGCCCAAGCCAAAGGTATCAAGACAACGCTTACAACGGGCAAACTTCGGTTCAGTCGGCGTATCAAGACGCCATACCTTTTCCCAAGGAAACAGGTTGCACCACTGCTCCATTCCCAATCCGCGCCGCTTGTGTCCATAGTAGATAAAACCGCAATGGCTTCACGAGCCGTGCGGCCCTAAATCCGACCAACAGAGCTTCGGATCATGCTTATCAACCAGAATATCAACCGGCACATCAGCCGACAACTTCACACACGGCGGTTCTTTTGACATCGCTTGTCTCCTCTTGTTTTTTTAATTTACTTTATACTTTATATTTGAGTACAAAGTCCGGGCGCCTACCTACTTTCCCCTTGCGAGTATCATTGGCGCAAAGTGGCTTAACTGCTGAGTTCGGGATGGAATCAGGTGTGACCCACTCGCTCGAAGCACCCAGACCTTGTATTCAAAAATATTCAAATTTATTTTTGCAATTTATCTTTATTAATACCAGCTCAAAAATCCATAAGCGTGGCGACGAATTATTCAAAACCATAATCCAATTGACATTGGTCATTGGAAATTGGTCATTGAAATTTTAATCATTATCCATTCTTGTGATTAAGCCAGACCATTAGTACCGCTCGGCTGAACGCATTGCTGCGCTTACACCTGCGGCCTATTAACCTCCTCGTCTCGAAGGGGTCTATTGAAATCTAATCTTGAAGACGGCTTCACGCTTAGATGCTTTCAACGTTTATCCTAACCGAACGTAGCTACCCGGCGGTGCCTTTGGCAAGACAGCCGGTACACTAGAGGTTCGTCAATTCCGGTCCTCTCGTACTAGGAATTGGCCTTCTCAAATTTCGACGCCCGTGGTAGATAGGAGACCGACAAATATGTTACTCTTACGACAATAAATTATCGAAAGGCCCTAAGCATTTCTGTTAGGGTCTGCATGTCGCCATGCAGTTCGGACTATATCTTTCCGCCTTTAGGGCGAATTTGACGTATAGTCTCTGAGGAGTCCAAATCATCTAATAATTCCTTTAGGCCGATCTTGCGATAAGCCCCTTGCTTATTCATGGAATAAGCAAGTTTAATGATATACTTCGCTCCGGTTTTAGTACTGTGTTTGCCCAAGCTCAAACTCCTGACGATTTTTTCAAAAGTCATGAATGTTTTTTGCTTGTTGGACAGCAAAGGATACTTTTTAAAGAAGGGAATAATCTTGTTTTCCAAATCAGCTCTGTTTCTGACCACGAATACCTGAGTGTCATCTTTAAGATTTCGACGATGGTTGTTTTTGATGTAACCGCAATCGAAATACTTTTTGATTTCTTCAAGCGTTTCGTGCCTTAACAAACTTTGATTGATATGGAATTCAGGAATAAACTTGAAGTTACATTTCATTTTGTCATCGCGATAGATCGCGATATGAAACGTCCCTTCGCCTTCCGTAAAACCGGTAATATACCAAGGATTTAGACGACTTGGCCTTTCCTGCTGATTATCTGCACTCAACACATTATCACTCATAATATAGTAATTATATCACAAGTAGTGTGAGATACTCAAGTCCCCTCCTAAGGGACTTTCCAGAGTTTCCAGCATTTGGTCAAATTTATAGACAGCACAATCTACTGTCTCACGACGTTCTGAACCCAGCTCGCGTGCCGCTTTAA
>Ga0172370_10011418_pt1 | contig 10024 bp, 7 predicted proteins | sample LakKiv5m_FD_114538 | JGI IMG/M metagenome (GOLD analysis project Ga0172370, IMG submission 114538) | Freshwater microbial communities from Kabuno Bay, South-Kivu, Congo - kab_022012_11.5m | ecosystem: Environmental > Aquatic > Freshwater > Lake | place: Democratic Republic of the Congo...
AAAGGGCAGAATGGAAAAGTTTTGATTATCGGCGGGTCGTCGCTTTTCCACAGCGCTTCGATTTGGGCGGCTGAGGTGGCTTCGCATTTTGTCGACATCGTCCATTACTGTTCAACCGAAGAAAATAACCGGGTTTTTCTTGAATTGAAAAAGAAATTCCATAACGGAATTATCGTAAGGCAAGAACATTTAATGGCTTATGTAAAAGAAGATGACGCAATCCTGGTGGGTTCCGGCATGATGCGTGACGGTGAAGAATCGAAATATACGTATAAGCTAACAAAAGAACTGATGGACAATTTTCCGGATAAAAAGTTCGTTTTCGATGCGGGCGCGCTGCAAATGATGGAACCGGCGTGGCTCCTGAAGATGAAAACATCCCCGATTCTTACTCCCCATCAGAAAGAGTTTGAAGATTTATTCAAGACGGATATCAAAAGCTTGGGCGTTGATGAAAAAGCAAAGTTGGCCGCCGCCGCCGCGGCGCAATATCACTGCGTAATTTTACTGAAGGCGGTTGACGATATAATTTCCGACGGACATGAAACAGTCATCGTCAAGGGGGGCAATGCCGGTTTGACCAAAGGAGGAACCGGCGATATCCTGGCCGGTTTGACCACTGCCTTGTACGGCCGAAACTGTCCGATGACCGCTTCGATTGCCGCATCTTGTTTATTGAAAAAATCAGCCGAAGAACTTTCATTAAATTATGGTTATTGGTATAATGTGAGCAACCTAATCGATAAAATTCCGCAAACGCTAACAGAATTGTATTGAATAATAGGTTTTAAATTATGAAAAAAGAAACAGGATTTGCCATTTTTTTGGGTATTATGCTCGGTTTGACGGTTGCGATCATCATGGTTTTTAAAGCCAAACAGGAAGAAACAGCCAAGGCAAAGCCGATAACGGCGGCCCTTCAGTCGACGCCGACGCCATTTCTATCTTCGGCCCGCATCCAGGGTTTGGAAATTTCCAGCCCGACCGACGCTACGATCGTTAAAACAAAAAGCATTAAAATAACGGGGAAAGCCAGCAAGGAAGCTTTGATAGTGATCCAGTCGCCGGTCAAAGAACTGGTATTTAAAAATGAAAAAATTGATTTTAATGAGGATTTTCCTTTGGCTGCCGGTGAAAATGTTATCCGGATAAGCGTCTATCCCAAAGATACCCAATTGAGAATCCAGGAGAAGGAATTAAGAGTTTATTATCTTGTGGAGCAATGAAATACATAACCCAAACAGTATTGGTGGTGATCGCCTTTTTTTCACTGGTTGCAAATGTTGCCGGTCAAACAGGGAGTCCTTCGGCGACGCTTACGGTTGAGCCTTCGGTCACGGCCACACCAGCGGGAGAAACCAAGTTGGATAAAGACATTCAAAACCTGAAAAATAAGTTGGTCGATAAAGTTGCGGAAATCCAGGGAAAAGAACAAAAAGCGATTGCCGGCACGATCAATAAAGTAAGCAGCGGTAATTTATCGATCAAAACCAGCGACGATGAGGGTTACGACGTAAAAATCGATAGCGATCTGACGAAAATTTACAAGATAGCGGGTATGACGACGAAAGAATTGAAGTCGGAAGATTTGATTAAGGACAGTTTTGTTATCGTTACCGGACCTCTTATTGACAAAACCGTGAACGCCAATAATATTTATTTGGATGAACAATATTTTGTCAAATCAGGCAAGGTAACGGAAATCAACAGGAACGATTATTATTTGAAAGTTACGACTACCGATAAGGATAATTTGACCCTGGATATTGAAACCTTCACCAAAATGCAGCTTGTCAATATCAAAACGCTGGAAATGGAAAAATCGGGTTTTTCGAAATTGAAAGAAGGCGACACGATCCAGTTCGTTTATAAAAAAACCGGGGATGAAAAAGAAGTCAACCGTTATGCTGCCCAAAAATTCCTTATCATTCCGCAGGAATACTTCATGAAATAAAGAGGTATAATATATTTATGTTCAACTTTATCAGCAAATTCTTCGATTATAACCAAAAGGAGATAAATCGTATCCGCAAAAGAGTGGGTGAGATTAACGCCCTGGAAGACAAAGCGCGCAAACTGAAAGATGAAAATTTTTCCAAGGAAACGGAAAAATTAAAAAAATTGATCCGGTCCAAGGAGAAAACCCTTGAGGATGTTTTGCCCTGGTCGTTTGCCCTGGTCCGTGAAGCAAGCCGGCGGATACTGGGGAAAAGGCATTTCGATGTTCAACTTATTGCGGGAATCGCGCTTCATGAAGGAAAAATTGCCGAGCAAAAAACCGGAGAAGGTAAAACGTTGACGGCAACGACGGCCCTATATCTCAATGCATTATCGGGTGAAGGAACGCATTTGGTGACGGTCAACGATTATTTGGCCAGGCTTCATGCCGGATGGAACGGCCCGGTTTTCGGATTCCTGGGGTTGACAACATCGGCAATCATTGCCGACCAATCGTTTGTTTATGACGAAAAATTTTCGGACAAGCAGGCACAGGACTGGCGTTTGTCACGCCTCAAACCGGTATCGCGGAAAGAAGCTTATTTGGCTGATGTCACCTACGGCATCAATAGCGAATTCGGCTTCGATTATTTACGCGACAACATGGCGAATAATCCCGAAGAGACGGTTCAGCGGGGTTTCAATTACGCGATCATCGATGAAGCGGATTCGGTTCTTATTGATGAAGCTCGTACCCCTCACATTATTTCCGCCCCTTTTGACGAAGAAACCTCTAAATACTATCGCTATGCCCAAATAGTTAAAACTTTAGATCCGAAAGAAGATTATGTCATTGACGAAAAGTCCAGAACGGCTAACTTAACGGAAGCCGGTATCGTCAAAATCGAATCAATGATTGGCGTCAGCAATATCTACGAAAAAGATTTCGAAACCCTTTTTCATATCGAGGCGGCTTTGAAAGCGGAAACGTTATTTCACAATAATAAGGAATATATCGTCAAGGATGGCGAAGTGGTGATCGTCGACGAATTTACCGGCCGGTTATTGGCCGGCCGCCGTTTCTCCGAGGGAATTCATCAGGCGATTGAAGCCAAAGAAAACGTGTCTATCCAGCGCGAATCCAAAACGCTGGCGACCGTTTCCTTGCAGAACTATTTCCGCATGTACAAAAAACTGGCCGGCATGACCGGAACGGCCGCGACCGAAGCCGAGGAATTCCACAAAATCTACAAAACCGATGTTTTGGTCGTGCCGACCCACATGTCCATGGTGAGGAAAGATCGCGCCGATATGATTTATAAAACGGAAAAAGCCAAGTTCGATGCGGTTGTCGAAGAAATCGCAAGAGAATATAAGAAAAGCCGGCCGGTTCTTGTCGGTACGACTTCAATCGAAAAAAACGAATATCTTTCGCAGCTTTTAAATAAGCGGGGAATTCCGCACGAGCTTCTGAATGCCAAAAATCATGAACGCGAGGCGCATATCATTGCCCAGGCCGGAAGAAAAGGGGCGGTGACGGTTGCAACCAATATGGCCGGCCGCGGTGTTGACATTATTCTTGGAGGAATGATTCCCGAGGAAGAGAAAGATAAAAAGGTTTTAGGAGAATGGCAAAAGGAACACGACGAAGTAATCGGACTCGGCGGCCTTCAGGTTATTGGTACGGAAAGACACGAATCGCGGCGGATAGATAACCAATTGAGGGGCCGGGCCGGCCGCCAGGGTGATCCGGGCGAAACGAGATTTTTTGTTTCCCTGGAAGACGATCTGATGCGCATTTTCGGCGGTGAACAAATTGCCCGCCTCATGACCATGTTTAATTTCCCCGAAGACCAGGCTCTTACTCACCCGATGGTTTCGCGGGCGATCGAACAGGCCCAGGTCAAAGTCGAAGGCTTCAATTTCGATATCCGCAAACATCTGGTTGATTACGATGACGTTTTGAACAAACAAAGGGAAATCATTTATTCCCTCAGGAAAAAAATCCTTTTTGCCCCGCTTTTCAGCGGGGAGGAGTTACGGGAAACAATTCTTGACGTCTTTGACGAAGAAATCCAGGATCTGGTTAGCGGTCATTTTTTTGAAGGGGCGAATCTCCAGGAAGATTTAGTTGATAAATTCATCCGCGAAGTCAATTTCATCTTAGCCATTGATAAAGCGAAGATAAATGGTTTTGTCAGGAAAAACGATATCGAAGGATTGATTTTATTCATCACGGATGCGGTTGAAAAAGAATTTATCAGCCGCGAGAAAAAATTCGGTCAGGAAAATTGGCTGAATATCGCCAAAATAATTTTTCTTAATACGATCGATACTTATTGGACCGGACATTTGACGGCGATCGAGGATTTGCGCGAAGGAATCAATCTGCGCGGTTATGCGCAAATGGATCCTTTGGTTGAATACAAAAACGAAGCGTTCAGTATGTTTGAGAAATTGATAGGCGACATTAATTTTGAAGTGACGCGAAGGCTGTTTAAGATCGAAGTTCAGGTTACGCAATCGCAGGAGGAAACCGATCGTTCGGATGGGGCAAGCAAGAAAGCAAAACCAATCGTATATAAATCGGCGTCGGCGATCGACCCGTTTACTCAACCGCCGCCGGCGGTTGAGAAATCCCAAATCCCAAATCCCCTGCCCGCAGATGCTTCGCATCAAGCGATGCAGGCGGGCAAACCCCAAGTAAATTCTAATTTCCAAAACGAAAATAATCAAATCAATAATGAATTGGGTTTCAGAGTGATTGCGCCGGGAACAAAAAAACGCCAGCTTGGCCGCAATGATCCCTGCTGGTGCGGCTCGGGCAAAAAATACAAAAAGTGCCACTTGAACAGCGATTTAGGTTGATAAATCAATCTAATCTATCATTTTATATACCGCACAGAAGATCATTTTAAATATATAAAACTCTACCAAAATATTATATGTAATAATAATATCAAATTGAAGCGTAAAATAGTCTTTACAAATTTGCGTAAATCTGTAATAATAAATTTACACTATGAAAAAGCGGCTTTTATATTACGAATTAGTAAAGCACTTAGATCACAAAAACGCCCTTCTTATTACTGGAATGAGACAAGTGGGGAAAACTACTCTCATGCGTCAAGTTTTTAAAGAAGTAAAAGAACCCAAATTGTGGTTTGATTTTGATAATCCACTCGACCAAAAGGTTTTTGAAGATGAAGATTATAAAGTGATCTATAAAAGACTTTCTGATATGGGGAAAGAGACAGGAAAATTATCAGTATTTATTGATGAGATTCAGAATTTTCCTGAGATTACAAAGGTTATTAAATATCTCATTGATCATCATAAAGTTAAATTTTATTTAACAGGTTCTTCTAGCTTTTATCTTAAAAATCTATTCCCTGAGTCATTATCAGGTCGTAAATTCCTGTATGAACTTCCTCCATTAAGTTTTCAGGAATATCTTTATTTTAAAGATGTCGCTTCGTTAAAAGAAGTTCAAAACGTTACCTTGCAGGATGTATTCAGGAAAAATAGCATTTTTACTCACAAAGCCAGAATTTCCGAATACGATGACTTTCTGACATTTGGTGGCTTTCCAGAAGTAGTTACCACAGAAGATAAGGATACGAAATTAATGGTTTTAAGAAATATCTTTGCTTCGTTTTTTGAGAAAGATATTAAGATTCTTTCTGATTACTCAGACATTCGCGAGCTTCGGGATATGATCTTACTGTTAGTACCTCGAGTTGGATCAATGCTTGATGTAACGCGTTTGTCAAGTGAGCTCAGAATAGATAGGGTAAAAGTATACAGATTTCTCGAATTCTTACAGGGAACATTTTTTATTAAACTCTTACCCAGATTTAGCAAAAGTATAGATCGGGCTGTAGCTGGAGGGAAGAAGGTCTATTTTACCGATACAGGGCTTTTAAACGTGATTGGAAAAGTCAGCGATGCGCAAGTATTTGAGAATGCGGCTGTCAATCAGCTTTCAAGTTATGGTAAGGTGAGTTTTTACAATAAGCGTAACACTGCTGAGATTGATATCGTTTTAGATAGAAATACAGCGTTTGAGGTTAAGTTAACTGGAACTCAACAAGATTTCTCAAAGCTAACTGCTTTATCATCTGATCTTGGAATAACTCAGTCTTTTGTGATCTCAAAGAAGTTTCAAGAAAAACAGGGATTCCTATCGCCAGCAATATTTTAGCTACTTGGGTTGTGAGGTTCCCTATTTGAATGACACTTTAAGAAAGAGCAGGAGTTCCACAGTCCGCGATTGTTTTGTTGGGCTTCTTTCTGGGCTTCGCGGAATTTATTTGCATATTTTACATCAGGAGGAAATGTCGAGGCATGGGCGAATCCCTGGCGCACCAAATAATCATTGACAAAAACCGCTTCATCGGTTGAATCTTTATCATTGATCCAGACATAACGCAATAGGCGTCCATATTTATCGGTTTCGGAAATGTCTTTTTCCATGATAATTTCCTTGCCTTCGACCAATTTTTTATTTTCTTTATAAGCTTCCTGTCCGAAGCAACCGACAACTCTTTTGGGATCTTTTGTTTCGGGAGTATCGATACCGATATATCTGACCGTCTGTTTATCCGTTTCCTCCTTGCAAGGTGACTCCTTGCAAATGACAATCGTGTCACCGTCGATTGCCCTGACGACTGTCGCCGTCGTTGTTGGAATATGTATGGGTAGAGGAGTTGCCGTCGGAGAATTTAAATTTAAATTCGGTTTTGATGGCGATTGGATATAAGCGAACAGTATGACGATTAAAGCAATGATTAAATTAATCAGTTGTTTTTTTCTCACGATTCAATTTTACAGGAATTTTTATTCCCGGGTGATAAAATTATATAAGTATGTTTAGTCAAATAATCAATACGCTAAATACGCTAAATTGGATTGATGTTATATTTATTATTCTTTTAGGTTATTTTTTGCTGACGAATAGCGGATTCATCGATACGGTTTTTGAGATTTTCGGATTCTTATTTTCCTTGATAATTTCCTACCGCTACTACTCATTCTTCGGCCGTTTGTTTGTCGATAACTTTGCTTTCACCCGCGGCATTGCCAATGCTTTGGGGTTTTTCGTCGCCTGGCTCTTGTCGGAAACATTCCTCTATATTGCCATCGCTTTGCTTTTGCAAAAGATTACCCGGGCAGTAAGGAAACATCCGCTGAATTATTATCTCGGCTTTTTGGTAGCCGGTTTCCAGGGAGTAATCCTTTACCTGTTTTTCATCAGCCTGGTTTTTGCGCTTCCGGTAAAAGGCCAGGTGAAGGAAGCGATCCTCGAATCGAGAACCGGCCCCTATTTTGTCGGTTTATCGCAATCTTTCGAAAGACAAATAAAATTGGTTTTCAACGATGCGGTTTCGGAGACATTAAATTTCATAACGGTTAAGCCCCAGTCCGACGAAATAGTCGATTTGAATTTCAAATTAAATTCCAACCAGACAGTAATCGATACCAATTCCGAAAAAATAATGCTTGCCCTTCTCAATCAGGAAAGGATCAAAAGAGGAATTGCTCCGCTACAAGTTAATGAAAAACTGCAGGCGCTTGCCAGAAATTATGCCGAAGAAATGCTCGTTCACGGCTTTTTTGCCCATGTATCGCCGATCGACGGTTCTTCGCCGGCGCAGCGGGCGGACCGGGACGGAATCGATTATTTGGTGATCGGCGAGAATCTGGCTTTTGCGCCCGATGTTTATTTGGCCCATCAGGGGCTCATGAATTCCGAAGGCCACCGCCGCAATATTTTATCTGCGGACTACGGAAAAGTGGGCATCGGTATCGTCGACGGAGGAGTATACGGCAAAATGTTCGTCCAGGAGTTTACGAATTAAAATAAGCCCAGTTGGGGGTCTTCTTTTTTCTTTTTGACGGGTCGAATATTGAATAAGCGGTTGATTAAAGAATAAATTTCGTATTTGGCAAGAAATTCCTTGAATTCTTCGGGAAAACGATCGAACTTCGTTTCTTCGGGCCTAAAGTCGATATCGACGTGATCGTCGATCGTTGCCAGTTTTTTGGCCAGCAAAATCGTTTCCCTATGTTCTTCAAGTATCTTTTTTATTTTTTCCGATTTAATCAGGTCAATATTCTCGTAAATGTTTTCTATCGTCGGAAATTCCTTGATAATCTGCGCCGCCGTTTTCGGGCCGATGCCAGGCGCGCCTTCATAATTGTCCGAATGGTCGCCGACCAAAGCTTTGTAATCGGCCATCTGTTTGGGTGTCACCTGATAAGTATCGACTACTTCCTGCCGGCCGTAAATTTTCATCTTCGAAAAACCGATTTGCGGGGTAATCACTTTTACCTTGTCATTTGCAAGCTGCAAGATGTCTTTATCGCCCGAGAGAACCAAAATCCGGTTATTTCCTCCATATAATATTCGGCAAATAGTTCCAATGATATCATCGGCTTCAAAACCCGGTTTTTCGAAATATTTAATCTTTGCTTTTTCCAGGCCTTCTTTAACGATCGGGATTTGGACAATGAAATCGTCTTCCAGTTTTTTCCGGGTAGCTTTGTATTCCTTAAACATTTTTTTCCGGAAAGTCGGCGCCGCCACATCGAAACATACGATTAAGTAGTGGGGGCGAAAATCGATTAATGATTTATGAATAATGGAAAAAAAACCATAGACAATGTGAGTCGGAAGACCGGCTTTGGTTTTGAAAGGAGGCAAAGCATGATATGCCCGGTGCATAATGGCATTGCCGTCGATTAATAAGGCAGTGTTCATTTTTGCAAATTGGAAACAAACGCTTTTTTGACACCGACAATTTTTTCAAATTCGTCCTGATCGATATTTTCGTCTTTGATCAGTTTTTCGGCGACCGCTTTCAGGTTGTCGGCTTTTTCCAGCAAGATTTTTTTGGCATTCTGGTAGGCGGCGGTGATTATTTTTTTAATTTCCGCGTCAATCTTGCCTAACATTTCCTGTGATAGGGTATTTTGTTCCCAATAAGTTTTGCCCCATTCGGTGATATCCATATTCGGGCCGAAATTGATGGGGCCGAGTTCGCTCATCCCGAACTCGACAACCATGGCTTTTGCCACTCTTGTTGCCTGGTCAAAATCGTTGGCCGCTCCGGTCGTGATTTCGTCGAATGTCAGTTCTTCGGCCGCCCGGCCGCCCATCATGGCCGCAATCCGTTCCAATAAATGGGTTTTGGTTTCATGCAGTTTGTCTTTACCGGGCGGAATTAAAGTATAACCAAGCGCCATGCCCCGCGAGACAATCGAAATCCGGTGAACCGGATCGGTGTGCGGCAGGAAATGGCTGACGATGGCATGACCCGCTTCATGATAAGCGGTCAATTTTTTATCCAAATCCGACTGTAATCTTTTTTTCTCCGGTCCAAGCTTGACTTTGGTAGCGGCTTCTTCGACGTTATCCATACTAATCTTGTCTCTTCCTTCACGAGCGGCTTGAATGGCGGCTTCGTTAAGCATATTTTCCAAATCGGCACCGGAATAACCGACGGTTCTTTTTGCCACTTTATCCCAATCAACGTCATCGGCAAACGGTTTACCCCGCGCGTGGATTTTAACGATCGATTTCCTTCCTTCGATATCCGGATAATCGACGACAATTCTCCGGTCGAAGCGTCCCGGTCTCAATAAAGCCGAATCAAGCAGGTCGCCCCGGTTGGTTGCGGCAATGACAACGATCTGTTCGGTTGGCGTAAATCCGTCCATTTCAACAAGAATTTGATTTAGAGTTTGTTCCTTTTCATCCTGAGAGGGCATGACGCTGGCCGATCTTGCCCGGCCGATGGCAACGATTTCATCGATAAAAATGATGGCCGGTGCGCTTTTTTTGGCGTTGGCGAATAAATCGCGGACGCGGGCGGCGCCGATTCCAACGAGCATTTCCATAAATTCCGAACCGGCAATGGAATAAAAAGGAACACCGGCTTCGCCGGCGACGGCTTTGGCAAGCAGAGTTTTTCCGGATCCGGCCGGTCCGATCAAAATCACCCCTTTGGGGGTTCTTGCACCCAATTTTTTATATTTTTCCGAATGTTTTAAAAAATCGACAATTTCTTCAAGCTCTTTTTTG
>Ga0172370_10011420_pt1 | contig 10020 bp, 3 predicted proteins | sample LakKiv5m_FD_114538 | JGI IMG/M metagenome (GOLD analysis project Ga0172370, IMG submission 114538) | Freshwater microbial communities from Kabuno Bay, South-Kivu, Congo - kab_022012_11.5m | ecosystem: Environmental > Aquatic > Freshwater > Lake | place: Democratic Republic of the Congo...
ATGGTTGCCCTCAGCGATTCAATGCGCTACCTTGCCCTCCAGGTGCAGGAAACGGAACAGGCATTTGCCTACACCATTCAGGCCCTCGCACGGGCATCCGAAGTCAACGATGAGGATACCGGTCAGCACATCCTGAGAGTTGGCGAGTACGCCGGTTTTATCGCAATGAATCTCGGTCTTCCGGAAAGAATGGTGCAGACGATCCGGCAGCAGGCGCCTCTGCACGACGTTGGCAAACTTTATATTCCCGCCGCGATTTTGAAGAAACCGGGCCGGCTCACGGATGAGGAGGCAGAGACGATAAACCTGCACCCAATCTACGGCGCAAAGATCATCGGAGAGCACCAACGTCTCGAAGTAGCCAGAAACATTGCTCTTAACCATCATGAACGATGGGATGGAAGCGGTTACCCTCAAGGGCTCAGTGGCGATAACATCGCTATTGAAGGGCGGATTGTTTGCCTGGCCGATCAGTACGATGCATTGCGAAACTCCCGTGTGTATAAGGTTGCCCTTGATCATTCCACTGTTTTTGACATTCTTGTCAGAGGGGATGGGAGGACGATGCCTTCCCATTTCGACCCCGCGGTGCTGGCCATCTTCCGCAAATTTGAAAAAGAATTTGAGAATATCTACGAGCGCATGCAGGACTGAAAAATTAACAATGCCAGTTGAAGCCCGCACATTCTTGATGTTCATTCTTTGTCGGCATGCGTGAATTGCACCTTTTTAAACCGCACTTTGATCGACAAAGGTACTGTCAACCTTTTTGTGTAAAATTTTCATGGGCCAATTCTTTGAAGAAAGGCCCCCATTTCCATCGAGATCAGTAAGTTTGAATTTAACAAACTGTCCCGTTTCCGGGGTCCAATATACTCCTTCTCCAAATTGATAACCGATCCTACCCGCCTGTACAAAATTTTTCACGCAGCCTTGCCGGAAAGACACCATAGGGTGTGAGTTTCTAATACTATCTAAAAAGCTTGTCCTGTGCCGCCCGTATTTTGTCGTTTTCCGACAATTCTCTGGAGAATGTACAGCACGTCATCGAGTCCAAGACGGCTATCACCGCTGACATCCGCACCAGATGTGGCATAGTAGGGCCTGACTCCGACAGAATTCGTTAGTGTGAAAATCTGGAGAGCTTTTATTGCATCCTTTAGATCGACTACCCAGTCGCCGTTAACGTCTCCCTTGATGTTAACATACGTAATCGACGCAGCGACTGAGGAGACATTACCCACTGCATCTTTCGCAGTTACGGTCACCGCATTTACGCCTTCAAATAGCCCACTGATGGTGTAGCTCCACGTGTTTGCGTTTAGCGTAGCTTCGCCATCAGACGCGGTTGTGTCCGTTGTTACGGTAACGGTAGTTGCATTTGTCACCGTCCCAGTAATTGTCTGTTGGTTAAAGCCCGTTGGCGTGGTGACCGGATCATACGTCAGCTCTGGTGGCGTATTGTCCACGGTAAATTCGGCGCTCGGCCCCGCGGCAAGCGCCTGGTTGCCGATAAGATCGCTTGCCGTCGCCGCCGCAATTGAGATGCCCAAGGTTCCGTCACCGGTGATATCGGAGATTGTCACCGTCCGGCCCGTGTTCCCGGCGCCGCTCACGGCGATGGCGCCGTTTGCCGTCCCGGTCTTGACCAAGGACACATCCGCACCTGCCAGGGTCACGGCATCCGCGCTCGTATAGGTCACGGCATAGGTCACCGGTCCGGACTTCGTGATCGCTGCCGAAGGATTGCCGATAGCAACCTCAGGCGGTGTCGTATCCCATACAAGCGTCATGTCGCTGTAGGAACTGTTCCCCGCCGCATCGGTCGCCGTAAAGCGGATCGTGTAAGTCCCTTCACCGCTTGCCGTCAGCGTTGTCGACAAACCGTTAGCCGTCCCGAAAGTAACCGTCCCAGGTCCGGCCTGTTTGCTCCAGGAATAGGTCATAGTCCCGGCATCCGTCCCCGTTGCCGTCTGCGTAAAGACCCCGTTCTTGGTCTGGTTTTCACCGACATTGACCACCGGTGGTGTATTGTCAACGGTGAAGGTGCCGCTCGGCCCCGCTGCAAGCGACTGGTTGCCGGCAAGATCGCTTGCCGTCGCCGCCGCAATCGAGATGCCCAGGGTCCCGTCACCGGTGATATCGGAGATCGTCACCGTCCGGCCCGTGTTCCCGGCGCCGCTTACGGCGATGGCGCCGTTTGCCGTCCCGGTCTTGACCAAGGTCACATTCGCATCCGCCAGGGTCACGGCATCCGCGTTCGTATAGGTCACGGCATAGGTCACCGGCCCGGACTTCGTGACCGTTGCCGAAGGATTGCCGATAGCAACCTCCGGCGGTGTCGTATCCCATACGAGCGTCATGTCGCTGTAGGAACTGTTCCCTGCCGTATCGGTCGCCGTGAAGCGGATCGTGTAAGTCCCTTCAACGCTTGCCGTCATTGTTGTCGATAAACCGTCCGCCGTCCCGAAAGTAACCGTCCCAGGTCCGGCCTGCTTGCTCCAGGAATAGGTCATGGTGTCGGCATCCGTACCGGTCGCTTTCTGGGTAAAGACCCCGTTTTGGGTCTGGTTTTCACCGGCATTGACCACCGGTGGTGTATTGTCAACGGTGAAGGTGCCGCTCGGCCCCGCTGCAAGCGACTGGTTGCCGGCAAGATCGCTTGCCGTACCCCCTGCAATCGAGATGCCCAAGGTTCCGTCACCGGTGATATCGGAGATTGTCACCGTCCGGCCAGTGTCCCCGGCGCCGCTTACGGCGATGGCGCCGTTTGCCGTCCCGGTCTTGACTAATTGAACATCCCCATCGGAAAGAGCAACGGAATCGGCCGCAATGTAATTCACTGTATACATCACCGAACCGGACTTCGTAACCGTTGAAGAGGGACTGCTGATATCGATCATTCGAGAATAGGTCACCTCGGGATAGAGCATGTTGCCTGTCTCAAGAAATAGTGACAATGCTCTGAGGCTCCAATTGAAGTAGTTGTCGCCAGGGATGGTTACATTTTCAGAATATGCAGCATTACGAAATTCCTGAAAGGTATCATCCATAACCAGAGCTGCATTGGCAAATGCACCAATGAACGGGCTGTTATGGTATTGGCCTACGAGAGTTCCATCAAGTTTATAGCCATCTTTTACAGCGGTTATTCCCAGTCCCTTTGCAAAATCAGCAATCTTCCTGGAGAGGCTCAAGGCCTTAGACTCTCCATACCAGAGATAATCCATAGCGATCCGTAGAGGGGCTCTTACCGCTTCATATCCAAAGTCATGGCTCCTGCCTTCGGCGGCTGTCCCGTCTGCCTTGCACCAGTCTGGAACCAATCCGGTTATGGGATCGGCAACCCTTGAGAGTATTTCATAACTCTTACTGATGACGTTGTGCCAGCGGGCATCTCCCGTAACTGATTGAAACGCTCGGTAATAGGCGGGAGCGAAGTAGGAGGGATTGGTAACGTCACTACCCCCCCAAATATCGCCCGGCTTTAGTACATAGGTATTGGCCTCCACTTCGTGATTCATGATGCTGTTAATCAAAGCAGCGGCATCCTTACGATAGTTGACATTGACACTTCCCCACTGCTTGTCGGCAAGAATAATGGCAAAGGCCGCATCCTCGTCTCCGTCAGTGGCAGCATTGCTATCGTCACTTGAATTTTCATTGATGACGCTCCCGTCAGCGCTGATTCGCCATTTCATAAGACCGTTTTCATTCTTGAACTTATTGTAATATCCCCACAGATCGTCAAACAAAGCCTTATCGTTGTAATTAACCGCTAAAAGCATGCCATAGCCGATTCCTTCCGAGGTTGTACAGTCTGTAACGTTGTCCCTGCACGCTCCCCCCATGACGCGCCGCAATCCCTGCGCCCCATCCGAGGTGACATACCCCTCCTTCCATGCTGTGTATGAAGCGCTGGCATCCGTACCCGACCGGCCATCCGGCATGATGCCGAAGGGATAAACTTTATCCCGCGGATAGGGAAAGCTTGCGGTAATGTTATTGGCAATGCCTGTGCCGCTTAGTGAAAGGTCGGTGCTTGTACCCGACGACTCAAGGGCGGTTATTGCTACCGATGCGTAGTATGCCTGCACTGCCGAGGGGTGGAACCGAATGGTGAACGTACACTGTTCACCAGCTGCAAGTACCCGGCTTACGGTATTGCAGGGGGTTGTGCCTCCTCTGATATCAAGGGAGAAGTTTCTAACATCGGACAAGTTCATCCCCGTAAGCGTTGCGGATTGCGTGCCATTGTTTGCAACGGCGTAAGTGTGTACGGCGGAGACGTTGCCGATTCCAACGGTTGAAAAATCGTCAACTGCTGGTGTTATTTTCAATTCAACTAAAGTGATGGTGGTTGAAGCAGCCGCCGATTCGGTGACGTTTCCCACTACATCCTTGGCAAAGGCATAAAGTGTTTTGACTCCAGCAGTGGCAAAAATATAAACACCCGGCAGGGTATTACCCCAGTTACATGTGGCGGAGTCGTTGGTTTCGGTAAGACAGTAGGCAGTGACGCCGGCGCTGGCGGTGAAGTCCAATATTGGCACAGATAGACTGGCGGAGGTTGACGGCGTAACGAATCCGGTAATCTTTACTGGAATAAAATCTATTTTCATGGGAGAAGCTTCGCCCAGTGGGGCACCTGGCGCATACCCATTCCCTATTTGTCCATAGCCGTTCCAACCCCATCCCCAGATTGTGCCGTCATTTTTCACTGCAAAAGAAGTTAGTTGCCCCGTAATTATCCTGTTTACCTGGGTTAGATTGCTGACTTGAACCGGCACTGTTTTGATGGATGATAGCAGTGGATCGCCGGGGTTTTGCCCCCACTCCCAAACGGTGCCATCGTTTTTTAACACAGTTACATAATCATTTTGTGCTGATAGGGCAATTACACCATTCAATCCGCTCACCTGTACTGGTGTTGTTCGTGATGTTGTCGTGCCATCTCCCAGTTCACCATGATCGTTATAACCCCAAGCCCAAACGGTGCCATCGTTTTTCAAAGCTGCAACAAAACCACCACCGACTGAAACTGCGGTTACACCACTCAATCCTGCCACCTGTGCCGGAGTTGTTCGTGACGATGTGGCGTCAGGGGCAAGTTGTTCATAGGTGTTCGTGCCCCATTCCCATACGGTGCCATCGCTCTTCAAGGCCGCAACCAAACCAAAACCGACTGAAACAGCAGATACCCCACTCAATCCGATTACCTGCCCCGGTGTTGCACGTGAGGTTTTTGTGCCATCCCCCAGTTGACCTGACCAATTATCACCCCATGACCACACGGCGCCATCATTCTTGACCGCCACTACAGAATTATAAGCGACAGCAATAGTCGACACTCCATTTAATCCAGTCACCTGTACCGGTGTTGTTCGTGAGGTTGTAGTGCCATCCCCCAGTTGACCTGACCAATTATCACCCCATGACCACACGGAACCATCATTTTTGATCGCCACTACAAAATCATTACCGACAGCAATAGCCGACCCCCCATTTAATCCAGTCACCTGTACCGGTGTTGTACGTGAGGTTGTAGTGCCATCCCCCAGTTGACCTGGCCAATTAGCACCCCATGACCACACAGTGCCATCATTCTTGACCGTCACTACAAAATCATCAGCGACAGCAATAGCCGACACTCCATTTAATCCAGTCACCTGCACCGGTGTTGCACGTGAGGTTCTAGTGCCGTCACCCAATTGACCATCTGAATTGTTCCCCCAGGACCATACAGAACCATCGTTGGCTATCGCCGCGGAAAATGAATCTGAGACGACGGCAGAGGCAATATTCGGCAGAGAATCCACCCTGACAGGTGATTGAACAGCATTCGGTTGGTCATAGCTTGTCCTGCCGATTCCCAGTTGACCGATATCATTTTGACCCCACCCCCAAAGAGTTCCGTTGTCCTGGAGGGCAAAGCTATCATAAGTGCCGGCAGCTATTGAAATGATATTGCCAAGGTTGCCCAACTGCCGGGGCATACCTTTGTATTGCGTTGTTCCGTCTCCCAATTGACCAGCGCTGTTATCTCCCCATGTCCAGACGGTGCTATCGCTACGCAATGCAATGGTATGATTTAACCCTGCTGAAATTGCGAGTACGTTGTCCAATATGCTGTAAAAACTGGCCGATACTCCATAATTTTTATAAACAGAACCGTTATTGTTCAATGCAGTAATGCCTGATCCTGCAGATATCGCCCTGATATCAGTTAGACCAATAACTTGTATTGGCGTTGTACTCGAAGTTGTAGTTCCATCCCCCAGTTGACCATTTCCATTGTCGCCCCAGGCCCAGACAGTGCCGTCATTTTTCAGGGCTGCCGCAAAGCTGTTGTAGGAACCTCCTGCCGAGATGCCCGTAACTCCGCCCAAGCCGCTCACTTGCACCGGAGTTGTGCGTGAAGTTGTCGTGCCATCTCCCAGTTGGCCGTAGCTGTTGCCACCCCATGCCCAAACGGTGCCATCGCTTTTCAATGCCAATGAGAAGTCGTTTCGAGCTGCTATCGCAACCACTCCAGTCAGGCCGCTTACCGTTACCGGGGTAGTTTTAGGTGGCCATGAATCTAAAGAGCCATCTCCCAGTCCTTTACTGTTGTAACCCCAAACCCAAACAGTTCCGTCATCCTTCAATGCAAGACTATGACGTTCACCGGCAGCAACAGAAATCACGCCATTTAACCCTGATACTGGCACAGGGGAAGTCTGGCTCTTGTATGTACCGTCCCCTAATTGACCACTCGAATTACTCCCCCACGCCCAGACAGTTCCATCACTCCTCACGGTCAAGGTATGCTCACTACTGGCCGCAATTATTCTGGGAAAGGTCGGAATGGTAATAACGACGGTCGCGGAGGCATGCGCAACATTTCCCGCCGCATCCCTGACCCAGGCATAAAGGGTCCTTGTTGACGGGACCCCTACAGGGATGTCGTCAAAAGTGTAAATACCTGGACGATACACGAATGACCACCAAGTGCAGTTTGAAGATGAGTCAACGGTGGTGATACAATATTCTTGAATTCCAATGTTATCAGTGGCAGTGAAGGCTGTAATGGGAATTGTTTTAATCTTGGATGTTGACGGAATCGTGAAACTGGTGATAGTGGGAGGAGTGTCTTCTATCATCACCGTTGCGCTAACGCTTTCCGACACATTTCCAGCCGAATCCCATGCCCAAGCGTAGAGCGTTTTGAGTCCTGAACCAGTTGCCCAATAGTAAGTTGGAGTGTCAGACCAACAATATCTACAAAAATCTGTTGGTTTTAATGAGCTCTCGGTGATCTCGTAATAACGAACCGCAACGTTGTCAGTTGCAGTCAGAGAGGTGATCGGAATAGACAGATTGTTTGATGTTGCAGGCACAAGGAATGACGTTATAACAGGCTGAACTGATTCCAGTATTTCAACATAGGAATCTCTCGATGCCGATACATTCCCTGTCGCATCCTTGACCCAGGCATAAAGACATTTTATGCCCAAACCAAAAGAGACCTCGAAACTTTCGGGGACAGCGGTTGACCAGCCAGTGGCAGTTGCTGAGGGCGCGACATTGCTGCCTTCTGTTATCATATAACCTGTTACGTCAGAATCGTCTGTGAGGAGTGAGATGACTGGAACTGAATAACTGTGAGAAGTTTCAGGAATGTGAAAACTCGCTATGGCAGGCGCTGTCAAATCGATCAGTATAGAGGCAGATTTGGCTGCGGATACATTCCCTGCAATGTCTTTAACCCAGGCATAAAGGATTTTGTCGCCAGGGCTGGTAAACGTGTAGCTTTGGGGGGCGGTGGCGCTCCAACCGGTTGAGGTCGCCAAAGGCGCCGTAGCGGATTCAGAAATGAGATAGCCTGTCAGAAATATGTTGTCGTCAGTGGCCGTAAAATTTGTAAAATCTACCTTTAGGTTGTTTAGTGCCTGCGGAATTGCGAAATCGACCACTGTGGGTGGCGTGTTGTCATTCAGGGTTATTTCTATCGGAGCGCTAAGGCTCGTCGAAACATTATTCCATGCATCTTTCACCCAGGCGTAAAGGATTTTGCTGCCTTGACTGGTGGTAAAAGAGTAACTCTGAGGGACGGTTGCACTCCAAGCTGGTCCGTAGCTCAAAGGTGTAGCAGCAGTTTCGGTAATTAGATAGCCAGTTATTCCAATATCGTCGGTGGCAGTAAAGTTACTTATGGGAACTACTGGGCTGGATGAGGTTGGAGGTATGGTAAATGAGGTTACAGTCGGTGGAATAATGTCCTTTTTCATAGCTGTCCAGTTGCGAGAACCAGAACCGGTGTACCATACGTCTTTGAATGAGTCATAACACCATTGGCTCGCAGATGCAGATCCGCTAAGTGTGTTTTCATCTGAAAAGGTTGCGCTTACCTTGTCTTGACTGCCGCATTCACTTCCAACGTGGTTATCCCACAAAAAAGAAAAACCGCTTGAATCCACGGTTACGGGCCACCGGTTCGTTGCACTTCCCATATCGCCAAAACCATTATCACGGGCATAGGGAACGTAAACGGTTATGCCGTTTTCATTGATCACACCGTCGGAAGTGATTATAAATTCCGTACTATCGGATTGCCCTGAAATCACCCAAGTCCCGGCATATGGGCTCGTGGCTGTATGACCAACAGATACTGAAAAAAGATTGGCCAGAGCTATTACCAAGATAATCGTCATTCGCTTTAGCATGAAAAAGCTCTCCTTGTTGTGGACACTGCTGTCCGGTTAATTTTTCGATGTTATGCCGTGAAGGGCTTGACCAAAGGGTGGGCAATATGTCGGAACTATCGATCTTGAATTCATATACTGACCCGATACAGATACTCTTAACGGCTGACAACGCATTCATTAGCGCCGGTCGCCTATGAAGCAATACCCTTCCTCATAAGTTACCAAGGGGATAACCTCATTGGTAACTGCATGAAGCCCTGCATTTGTGCCATGTTTGTAAGATTATTGCATGCGGAGCCTATAGACCTTAAAGTTCTTAAATTGTCAAGAAAAAGTGCCATCTAAAAAAATGCTCTGGCAGAATTATTTATTTCCATTATCTACTCAAGTAGCCCCACCATGGCGTCACCATGGATTGGCGATTAGTATCCTCCCCCTCACGGGGGTAAGCAAAAAGAGCGTCCGTTTACGGTGCCTCACCCGCTTGAGCGCTACTCGGGCTGCGGATATTCCCTGGCAAGACAGGCGCCGGAGCGCGCCGAGGTCGACAGATTTTCGATCTGCCCGAGCCAAAGCTTTTGGTGACGGAGCACCAGGCTGAAGTCAAAACCTGTATCGCCTTCAGGCATTAGCGCCAACAAAAGGCTTGACATCGATTACCGTTGGTTTATACTGTAACCATTGGTAACAAAATAAACGTATTTACCTGCGGGGTAGGGCATGTCCTTTCCTGACCGAAACAATCCATACAGTTTCAATGATTTTCTGGAATGGAGAAAGAACGTCGATTACTACAGAGACGATCCCTTCTTCCGGCGGGTAATCGCAATCTTTGCCGGCGACGAGTTTAAAAAAATCGACGCCGAGGCGAGGGCCTTTTCTCCAAAGGTTTCCTTTCGCTGGCGCGAGCTTTCAGAACGGCTTGCCCTGCCGGAAAAACGCCCTTTCATGATGCACTACGACGGCCACCACAACCGGATTGACCGGATTGTCCGCCCGGCGGAGACTGAGATGCTCGAAAGGGAGGTTTTTTCCGAGGCGTTATTCTCCAGTAAAACTTCCGTGCGGCTCAAAATTGTCAAGATGTTTCTGCTCTATCAGAATGGAGAGGCCTGCATTGCCTGCCCCCTTGTCTGCACGGAAGGGTTGGTGATGCTTCTCCAAAAATACGCAGCTTCCGCAGAAACCGCGAAAATACTCCGGCACTGCCAAGAGGGCATAAACGGCGATTTTGGCATCGGCGCCCAGTATCTGTCGGAAATTCAGGGGGGATCCGATGTGCCGGCCAATCTGCTGGAGGCCGTCGCAGAAAACGGCGTCTGGAAGCTCTACG
>Ga0172370_10011424_pt1 | contig 10018 bp, 6 predicted proteins | sample LakKiv5m_FD_114538 | JGI IMG/M metagenome (GOLD analysis project Ga0172370, IMG submission 114538) | Freshwater microbial communities from Kabuno Bay, South-Kivu, Congo - kab_022012_11.5m | ecosystem: Environmental > Aquatic > Freshwater > Lake | place: Democratic Republic of the Congo...
GTATCCGGAAAATTCGCTTTATACCTACATTGCAATGCGAATAAAAGATGTTTGTGATTGTAGTTTTATGACAGAATGTGAACTTTGTTATGAATGTATAAATTGTGAACGTTGTTATGGTTTGAAATATAGCCAAGAAAGTAGAGATTGTCGGGACTCGATGTTTTTGTATATGTGTCGGAATTGTTCTAATTGTGTAGGATGCGTAAATCTAGTAAATCAAAGTTATTGTATTTTTAATAAAAAATATTCTGAAGAAGAGTACAGAGAAAAACTGAAAGAATTGAAACTTAATAGTTTTAGCGGAGTTTCAGATTTTGGAAAAGAGTTTTTTGAATTCAGAAAGAAATTTCCGCAAAAAGCGGTTGTTTCAATAAAATCAGAAGATGTTTCTGGAAATTGGTTTTCCAATTCGAAAAATGTCAAAGAGTCTTTTGATTGTGTCGGCATGAAAGACGGGAAATATCTTTTTTCAATATTCTACTCGGAAGACTGCATGGACTATTTCCAGTGGGGCAATAAAGCTGAACAGATATATGAATCAGAAAATTGTGGGTTAAATATAGCGCGCCTTTCTTTTTGCAATCAATGTTGGATGGGGGCGACAGATCTCCTTTACTGTAACTCGTGTCCGGGTGCACGCAATTGCTTTGGATGCGTTGGTCTTAAAAAGGGTGAATATTCAATATTAAATAAAAAATATTCGAAAGAAGAATATGACGAACTCTTACCTAAAATTAAGCAACATATGATGGATATGCCATACTATGATGGAGAAATTAAATATTGTTTCGGTGAACATTTTCCGAATTCACTTTCGGATTTTGCGTACAATGAAACAGCAGCTGGGGATTTTTTTCCATTATCAAAAGAAGAAGTTCTCAAAAGGGGATACCAATGGAAGGATCGCGAAAAGAGAACATATCAGACTACAATTAAAAGTTCTGATTTACCGGAGACTATTGATGATGTTGATGATTCTATTCTAAATGAAATAATTGAATGCGGAGAAAAGGATAGTCCATATTCGGTTGGTGCATACAGGATAACTCCAAATGAGCTTGCATTTTACAAGAGAATGGATGTACCACTACCTCGTGTCTGCTTTGATGTTAGACACATGAGAAGATTTAATAAAAGACCTTCTTTAAGTTTGCATAATCGAAATTGTTCCAAGTGTGATTTAGAAGTAAAAACCATTTACAACGAATCATACGCACCGATTTTATATTGTGATGAATGTTATAAAAAGGAAGTATATTAATCTAATGAAATCAAAAACACCAAAATTCGATAAGCTTGTAGACGATATTTTAGTCGAGCTTCAGCCATTTGAATTTGAGTGTATTCAAAAAAATATTTCAAAGTATTGTGAGAAGAAATTTAAAATTACCGAAGAAGATATAGAATTTTATAAGCTATTTAAGGTTCCTCCTCAGAGATGTTGTCCAACCTGCCGGCGGCAGAGACGCCACGCTTTTAACAACAGGATAAACTTATATAAAAGAAGAGATGACGCACCAGGGAACAAGAAGGAAGTGATATCCTATGTTCCGCCAGGTTCTCCTTTTACGGTATATAATTTGGATTATTACCGAAGTGCCAACTGGGATCCAGTGTCATATGCTACAGAATATGATTCATCGAAACCATTCTTTGATCAATTTTACGATTTGCGTTTAAAAGTACCTCAATATTCTATTGTCAGGGATCCTTCAAGCGTCAATAGTGAATACTCTTTAAATGGTCGTAATTTGAAAAACGGTTATATGGTAAGTGGTGGAAATAATTCAGAAAATCTTTGGTATTGTATTTTTACTAGGGATTCAAGAGAAATTATGGATAGTCACAACGTAAAGCAATGTGAGAGATGCTATGAAACAGTTTTTGTCAGGAATTTAAATACTTGTATTTTTTGTTATCATACTTCGGATTGCATAAATTCTAGTTTTTTATTTGATTGTCGAAATTGTCAGGATTGTTTTGGTTGTGTCAATCTTAGAAACAAGAAATACTGTTTTTTCAATCAACAATTATCAAAAGAACAGTATGAAGAAAAAATTCAGTCGATTAATTTGGATTCTCGTAAAAAAATGAAAGAGATGGCAGATCGTTTTTGGGAATTTGTAAAAATAAACCCAATGCGGGCGCCCAGGACAATTCAAGCAATAGACTCGACTGGAGTGTTGATTGTGAATTCAAAAAATTGTCACAATGTTGTATCCTGTGACAACGCAGAACATGAAAGATATGTGGATATGGTAACAAATCATAAAGATTCGATGGATGTCTACACATCAGGCTTTGCAGAACTTATTTACGAATCATCTTGGGTAGGAGATAATACGTCGAATATAAAGTTTTCTTTTGCTTCAAAAAATGTTTCGGATTCAGAATTCCTTATCAATTGTCACCACTGCCAATATTGTTTTGCGTGCGTTGGCCTTGAAAATAAGAATTATCATATATTTAATCGCCCTTATAAACCGGAAGAATATTTTATGGAATTAGACAGAATAAAAACATCGATGCTTCTGAGGGGAGAATATGGGGAATTTCTTCCTTATAGGTTTAGTACTTTTGCTTACAACGGAGCTGAATCTGGATTATCTTATCCTCTCGATGAAAAAGAAACAAATATGATAGGAGCTCTTTATCAACCAAATATTGAACTGAAGACAGAAGGTTTAAAAATCTTAAGAGGCAAGGAGATTCCCGACTCAATATTTGATGTAGAGGATGATATTTTAAATAAAGTGATAATTTGTGAAAAAACAGGTCGTCCTTTTAAGATTACAAAAAGTGAGCTTGAATTTTATCGAAAATTTAAACTTTCGTTGCCTAGGTTTCACCCACTAGAGCGAATGAAAAACACTTATATTCATCTATGGAGCAAAGACAAAAATATGGGGTACCCTGGAATTTGTAAAAAATGCAACAAGAAATTATCGTCTCTTTATGATCCGGCAGATGGTTGGTGTCTTTATTGCGAAGAATGTTATAAGCGAGAAGTCTATTAGAAATAATTATGAAAACTAAATTAATTCACGAAGTTCGAGCGGTGAAAAGCAAAAAGGAATTAGAAAATATAATTAAAGCTCAAAGGATAAGCGAGCGTGTTTTGAATGATACGCTAAAAATTTTAAAACCAGGAATCACTGAGATAGAAGTTGAAAAGTTTATTAAAAAATCTTTTGTGAAATATGGCGCGCCAATTTTATCTTTTTCACCCATTGTTTCTTTTGGTAAAAATACTGCCAATATTCATCATATACCTGGTAAAACAAAATTAAAAATAGGGGATACTATTATGTTTGATATAGGGTGTACTATAAACCATTATTGTTCCGATATGACACGGACGTATTTTTTTGGGGAACCCAATAAGAGACAAGAGAAAATTTATCAAGCAGTGCTTGAGGCTCAAGAGCGGGCATTGAGAAAAATTATATTGGGTGAAAGAAGAGCAAAAATAATAGATAAAATAGCACGTGATTATTTAAAAAAATTTGTACCTAAAAAACTTGCCCTGAGCAAAGTCGAAGGGTTTCCGCATGGTTTGGGGCATGGTGTTGGTATTGTAATACATGAGTGGCCAAATTTTAAACCAAAAAGTGAGGATATTATTCCGACAGGTTGTGTAATGACGGTGGAGCCTGGACTTTATTTAAAAAGATTTGGCGGAGTGCGTATTGAAGATATGATACTAATAACAAAAAATGGCTACAAAAACCTAACCAAAGTACCAAAAGATATTGAATCAATTATCATCAAAATAACGTTCCCAAAAGGGTACGGATTTTTTGAAGTTTAAAAAATCCTGAAGTTCTCGGCTCGTCAGCCTCGAAACCCTCTTTTTGGAACGTATTTCAATGATCTTTATTTTGCAAGATTTTTTGATTTTTGATTTATAAAGTTTGCTTTTTTCTTTTTTTACTTATATAATAAGGCTAATTTAGAATTAATTTTTTGCAAAAAATGACTAAAAAACTCTTTAAAATAGCGCTTTTAACAGGAGGTCCATCACTCGAACGAGGCATATCGCTCAATTCTGCGCGTTCAGTACTCGACCATCTCTCGAGTGAAAAGGTAGAAATAGTTCCAATTTATTTTGATTATCGTAAAAAAGCGTACAAAATTTCAAGTTCTCAACTTTACTCAAACACTCCTTCGGACTTTGATTTCAAACTTTCCGAACATGCAACTCCACTCAATCAAACTTCACTTATAAAATTACTAAAATCAGCTGACATTGTTTTCCCGGCTATGCATGGGCCATTTGGTGAAGATGGACAAATTCAAAATTTTCTAGAAAAACACAACATTCCATTTGTTGGATCTGGTAGTCGTGCTTGTAAAATGGCTTTTGACAAATATGAAGCAAATAAACATATTGCCGAAAAAGGATTCCATACTATGCCTTCAGTGCTACTCAAAATATATTCCAAAGACAATAAAAAGATAATTGATAATTTTTTCAAAAAAAATAAGATAAAAAGAGCAATTATAAAGCCAGCTACCGGAGGTTCGAGCATTGGAGTGTTTTCAGTAAATTCCCCGGCTGAAGCACTTTTGAAAGCCAATCTTCTTTTTTCAAAGAGGATGGATACTCGAGTGGTGCTTGAACCTTTTGCCAAAGGAAAAGAGTTCACAGTAATAGTGCTTGAAAATAAACTCGGTCTTCCGGTTGCCCTTATTCCGTCAGAGATTGAGATGACCTATCATGAAGGTAGGATTTTTGATTTTCGAAAAAAATATTTGCCGACAAATCAGGTAGCCTATCATTGTCCGCCGAGGTTCCAGGTGGAAACAATCAAAAAAATTCAAACCGAAGCAAAACAAATTTTCTCGCTGTTTGGCATGAATGATTTTGCGCGTTTTGATGGATGGGTTTTCCCGGATGGAAGAATTTGGTTTTCGGATTTTAACACTGTTTCTGGGATGGAGCAAAATAGTTTTCTTTTCCAACAATCTTCACAGATAGGCATGAGCCATAGTGATTTTTTGAATTTTGTTGTCAGGAATGCAAGCCGAAGATATGAGATTGATTTTCCGGAACAAGAGGCCAAGAAAAGTGGCAGGAAGCCAGTATCGGTTATATTTGGTGGGGGAACATCTGAACGCCAAGTGTCGCTTATGAGTGGAACGAATGTTTGGCTTAAGCTCAAAAAATCCAAGAAATACAATCCAAAACCATATCTGCTTGATTTTAAAAACAATGTTTGGGAGCTTCCTTATGGATTTATACTAAACCATACCGTTGAGGAGATTCTGTACAATGCGACCAATGCCAAGAAAAATGAAAAGAAAACGAAAGAATTTGTCGAAGCAATAAAAGCGGAACTTTTGCTTGAAAAAAATGATACAAGTGAACCACTTTTCCTTCCACGTAAAATGTCCTTTAATGAATTTCTAAAGAATCAAAAATTTGTTTTTCTAGGGCTTCATGGTGGCGACGGAGAAAATGGTAAAATTCAAAAAATTCTTGCTGATAAAAAAATAAAATTCAACGGATCAGGTGAAGTTGCTTCGCGTATTTGTATGGATAAATACGGCACAGGCGAACTCGTGAGAGGCATAAAAATACCAAGTGTCAGTACTCCATATCAAAAAGTACTTTTAGTAAAGAATATAAAATCAGAAGGAGCCGAGAAAATATGGAAAAAATTGACGAATGATCTTTTGGCAAAGACTTTAATCGTTAAACCAAAAGATGACGGATGTTCGACCGGCGTGGCGCATCTTTATCGAGTGGAAGATTTGGAGAATTATATGAAATATGTTGTTTCAATAGAAAAAAATATTCCGGCTGGAGTTTTAAAGAAACAAAACAATATCATAGAAATGCCCCAAAAGAAATTAAAAGAACTACTTTTTGAGAAATTTATTGAAACAGATATTTTGAACGTAAAAGGAAATAAATTGAAACACATAAGGAAGAATGGCTGGGTAGAGGTTACCATCGGAATACTCGAAGAACGGGGAAAACTTCATGCCTTAAATCCAAGTATTACAATCGCCGAAGGCGAAGTCCTTTCTGTCGAGGAAAAATTCCAAGGAGGCACTGGAGTGAATCTGACTCCACCACCAAAAGGTATTGTAAAAGATAGCGCGATAAAAAACGCCAAAGAAAATGCCGAAAAACTAGTAAAAGAAATCGGCCTTCGGGGTTATGCACGAATCGATGCATTTATGAAAATAGATTCAGGGAAACTCCTTGTCATCGAAGTGAATACTTTGCCTGCACTTACGCCTTCGACGGTGCTTTATCAGCAAGCTCTCTCCGAACGCACACCTATTTATCCGCGTGAGCTTATAGAAAAAATTATCAGAAATAGCGGATATTAAAATTAACAAAATCTAAAATGAAAAATTTACCCCTAACTCGGATTGAAATTTCAGCAAAAAATTTAATTCATAATTTTAAAGAACTCAAAAAAATAACTAAAAAAGGCACAAAAATGGCTGTGGTAATAAAAGGCAATGCCTATGGGCATGGACAAAATGAAGTGGCAAAAATTTTGGGACCTTACGCAGATTATTTTCAAGTAAATAGTATTTCCGAACTTGAACTTTTGAGAAAGGTGACAAAAAAGAAAACTTTTATTTTAGGGTATGTTAAAAAAAATGACATAAAAAAAGTCATCAAACTCGGTTGCATTTTATCTGTTTTTTCTTTGGAACAATTAGAAAATATTGAAAAATATGCTAGAAAATTAAAAATAAGACAGGAAATACATATACCAGTAGATGCACATCTTGGAAGAGAAGGATTTTTGGAAAACGAATGGGAAAATTTTTTTGAAAAAGCAAAAAAATGTAAATGGGTAAAACTTTCTGGTATTTACGCGCATTTTGCTAATATTGAAGATAGTCCAGACTTTTCTCATGCAGAGAAACAAATTAAAAAATATAAAGAAGCTTTAAGTGTCGCGAACACTTTAGGATTTAAGAAATTACAAACCCATATTTCAGCCACTTCGGGACTTTTAGTTTATGAGAAAAATAAAGGCGAGAATTCTGTGGTGCGCCTTGGTATTGGTATTTATGGTATATGGCCAGGGGAGCATATCAAAGATCTATATAAAGGAAAATTAAATTTAAAACCGGTTATGTCTTTTAAAACAAAAATTGCACAAATTAAAACATTACCAGTGGGACATACTGTCGGCTATGGACTTACGTATTTGACTTCTAGTATGACTAAAATTGCAGTGATTCCAGTAGGATATGCCGACGGTTTTGATCGAGGTTTATCAAATATTGGTGAAGTTTTGATTAGTGGAACTCGTTGCAAAATTCTTGGCCGAGTGGCGATGAATATGTTTGTGGTCAATGTGAATCATTTAAAGGGTGTTAAGGTGGAAGATGAAGTGGTCTTGTTAGGCAAACAAGGAAAAGAGGAGATAACGGCAGAAGAAATAGCCGATAAAATTGAAACGATTAATTATGAAATTACTACCCGTATAAACCCTTTCGTATTGAGGGAGCTATTTGATTGATTTGCCTTTTGGGTTTTTTTATATTAATATATAGGGATGTCACAAGATAGACTTATAAAGCTTGCCTGTGTGCCTTGCAAGAGAATAAATTATTGGTCAAGTAAAAACAAGAAGCTTGTAACCAAGAAAATTGAACTCAAGAAATATTGTAAATGGTGCAAAAAAGCAACCAAACACAAGGAAATCAAGAAATAATTACCACTTTTTTTCCTGTGTGTTATAATTGGTAGGCAGTAAAGGTTTACTGCTTGTTCTTTCTACATGAATCTGTTCTTCGGAACGAGATTCAAGGAAGTACGATAATATTTATATTTCGTATTTTCCGTATCCCGACTTCGGTCGGGGTATGGGCGATTAGTTTAATCGGTAGAACGGTGGTCTCCACCCTGTCGTTCGCGAACGACAGGGTCCAAAACCGCAGATTGGAGTTCAATCCTCCAATTGCCCTCATGTTTTATGTTTATGTTTTGAAAATTAAAAAAGATAATAAATTATATTTTGGTTATAGTGAAAATTTAAAAAGAAGGATTTCAGAACACAAGAGAGGAAAAGTAGATAATACTAAACATAGATTACCAGTAGAATTAATTTATTATGAATCTTACCGAAATATTAATGATGCAAAAGAAAGAGAGAAGAGTTTCAAAAATAGTGGTTCTGTGTATAATGGTTTAGTGAAGAGAATAAAGAGAAGTATTGAAAATTAAAAAAGGGCGATTAGTTAAGTGGTATAACTTCGGTCTCCAAAACCGCGGTCGGGGGTTCGATTCCCTCATCGCCCGCTGCACTTTTGAACATTATTTTATAATGGTAATTTTTGTACCCTTAAATGTTTCCGAATTTTTGGTATAATTCTCTTATGGAATTTGTAAGTAAATTAGAAATATTTAAATCAGAGCTAAATTGGAATAAATGGAATCCTGATACTCCCAACCATCCTGAATTAATTAATGAATATAATAAAATAGAAGAAAGCACTAAAAAAGCTGGAAAATGGATGAAAAATGAAGACGGAACTTCTTTTGAGGGAACTCCCGAACAATTCGTTCAACAAAAAAGTAGTTGGTTCAAAAAAGCTTTTCCAGAAGGATTTAAGAGAACTTTTAGGGGAGCAAACAATAACTCTACTTTTCGAGGAAATCTAGCAAAATCAGATAATTTAAAAATAGGAGTAATATTTGCTGGTAATAAACATAGTGCTGTTCCAAAATATGGTTCTTATAAAAGAATAATTCGTCCTGAAGAACTTGGTTTAAGTCATGAAGGGTCTCCAGGTTATATGGAACTTGCTTATAAACCCTCAACTAATAGTATTAGTTTTTCTGCAAAGTTTTCTTCTTGGAATAATATTGATAGAAAATTATTACCAATTGAACATATTAATATGGCAGCAATAACACAAGTAGCAAGAGATAATCCTTCTATTGTTACTACAGATGATATTTCTCGTTATGTTCAAGATAAAGATATTGATTATGCTCAAATAGAAAATATTATGGACGGTACTTTCTTTGGAGAAGAAGTTATATATAATCACAAACCTAATAATTATTTAAAATCGTTATGGCATAACGTAGGATTTTTTGATCCAAACGACCCCAATATTTACAAGTAGTGTTCATTATCACTCATTACTACTAAGTACCCTCATTTCAACGGTACTGATTTATACTATTTGTTTTAATTTTTGTGGTACATATTTTCTTGTAACTCTTAATGTTTTTTAAAAAAAGAACCGTTAGCTTTTGCTAAACGGTTCGGGTTAAAATCTGTGTCAAAAAAAATTTAAGGCAAGACTAAGTAAATTCACTCCACTTAAAATAGAGCATTTCTCCACCATTAAATTGAATGTAAATTGGAGAGCCTTTAATTATTCCGCAACATGCTATACAGATACCAGGTTTCATAACAGGCTTTCCTTCCCTCCAGAGTCCCGCTGACATAACACTGTTTTCTACATCTCTGATTTTCTTATGCTTAATGGAGCCATCTTTCGATTCCCAGACAAAATATGCCTGATATCGTTTTACGTCCGGGTTAAATCCATAAATCACATGGAAATCTTTGTGAGTACGCGAAGGACCGTAGTGAATTTGCAGATTGATGTTTGACTTTTCAAATAGTTCAGAGCAAATTCATCGGTGATTTCAATATTTGGATTTTTCATAAAGCAATTAAGTTTTAATGGTTCACTAAATAAACGATGAAATCATATTTTCTTATAAGGCTATCCCTGAACAGAGAGAGTACTTTGAAAGACTGCGTACCAGCTTTGGTTTTTTCTTTTTCAAGAATTTTGTAACCAGTCGTTCAAATTTTTTCTGCTCTTTGGTTGAAAGGTTCTTTGTTTTGAAATGAAAAACGAAATAATCCACAGATCCAGAAGTATCGAAATACATTCTTTGCCAGACCTTGATCCCTTTGAGGCTTGGGTCTTTCGTTGTAACATCTGAAATCATTCCTTTAACAATGTTTCTCCACGATGGTTGAATCGTATCCTCAAAAAACTTTTCGGA
>Ga0172370_10011428_pt1 | contig 10016 bp, 9 predicted proteins | sample LakKiv5m_FD_114538 | JGI IMG/M metagenome (GOLD analysis project Ga0172370, IMG submission 114538) | Freshwater microbial communities from Kabuno Bay, South-Kivu, Congo - kab_022012_11.5m | ecosystem: Environmental > Aquatic > Freshwater > Lake | place: Democratic Republic of the Congo...
AAAAAATCCCCCGAATGGGGGATTTTTTGGTATAATGGCTCTATGTCTAAAAAAATAATTATCGGAAATTGGAAAATGAATCCTTCTTCTTTAAAACAAGCTGAAGATCTTTTTAAGGCTACCCTAAAAACTATAAGTTATAAATCAAAAGTTAGTGTGGTGATTTGTCCACCATATATTTATTTAGAATCATTTTCACATTTGCTAAAAGCTAAAAGCTATAAGCTAAAAGCTAGTTTAGGTGCGCAAAATGTTTCTTGGCAAGAGAAAGGAGCATTTACAGGAGAAATTTCTATGGAAATGTTGAAAGATATTGGAGTGAAGTATGTTATTGTTGGTCATTCAGAAAGACGTGCTATGGGAGAGAACAATTTGGATATAAATAAAAAAATAAAAATGGCACTTTCTTTTGGAATTATTCCAGTACTTTGTGTTGGGGAATTGGAGAGAGATGAAAATCACGAATATTTAAGTTTTGTTAAGGAACAAATACAAATATGTTTGTCGGGAATAATAAAAAATTCTATTTCAAAAATAATTATTGCTTATGAGCCTGTTTGGGCAATAGGGAAAGTAGCCAAAAGACAAGCAAGTCCTGAGGAATTTCGTGAGATGAGAATTTTTATTAAAAAGGTTTTAAGTGATAAATTTGGAGCAAAAACTGTTGAGAAAGTAAAAATAATTTATGGAGGTTCAGTTCATAAAGAAAATGTTATTGAATTCTTAAAAGAAAATGCTGATGGTTTTTTTGTTGGAAGAGATAGTTTAGATGCAAAAAAGTTTAGTGAGATTATTAAGATCGCAGAAAATGTCTTTTAAAATGCACGGATATTTTTCTACTGAAAAATTCCTCGTGCTCGCGCCGTCGCGCTCCCAAGGCATTTAAAAAGACATTTTCTGCTTAATATAAATATATGCGATCAATTAAAAGTTTAAAAAATATAAAAGGTAAAACTGCACTGGTTCGTGTAGATTTCAATGTGCCTATAAAAGATGGGAAAGTAGAAGATGATTTTAGAATAAGAAAAGCATTGCCTACAATAAATTTTTTAATTAAAAAAGGTGCACAAATTATTTTAATAACTCATTTAGGAAAAGATGGTACACAAAGTTTAGAACCAGTCATCAAACATTTTTTTAAAATTTCTAAATTATCAAAATCAAAAATTGAATTTTTTGAAAATGTAAGAAAATTTCCAGGGGAAATAGATAACAATCCTCATTTCGAGAGAAATCTTTCAAGATTGGGAGATTTTTATGTAAATGAGGCTTTTTCAGTTTCTCATCGCGCTCATACATCTATCGTTGGTATACCAAAACATTTACCAAGTTATGCAGGATTCCAAATGGAAGAAGAAATAAAAAATCTTTCAAAAGCTATCAAAAATCCTAAACACCCATTTCTTTTTATTTTAGGAGGGGCAAAGTTTTCAACTAAAATGCCTTTGATTAAAAAGTATTTAAAACTTGCTGACTATGTTTTTATCGGTGGAGCATTACTCGATGATTTTCTAAAGGCTGAAGGTTTTGAAGTAGGGAAGTCTTTGGTGGATGATTCAAAAGGGATAAAAGATATTTTAAAAAATAACCCTCCTTCGCATAAAGCTTCGGACGGGCGAGGAAAATTAATTTTACCTACAGATATAATAGTGAAAAGTAATGGTATTTTAATAAATAAAAAAGTAGATGAAGTTGGAAAAGATGAAATTATTATAGACATAGGAAAAGAGTCTGTGAAAATGTTGGAACCTTATATTAAAAAATCAAAACTCATTCTCTTGAATGGTCCAATGGGTAAATACGAAGATGGTGGAGACATTGCTACAAAAAAGATTTTGAATTTAGTTTCAAAATCTAAAGCATATACTATTATAGGGGGAGGAGATACTGTTGAATTAGTTTCTGAGATGAAAAAAGAAAAAGATTTTTCTTTTGTTTCTACTGGAGGTGGAGCTACATTAGATTTTCTTGTTGATGGTACTTTGCCTGGTATTAAAGCGCTTCGATAAGTTTTTTTGCTACTAGAGAAGATTCTCCGTCTTTGTATTTTTTTCTTGGGAGTTTAGGAAATTTCACATTAAAATATCTTGGGATTAAATGAATATGAAAATGTGGGACTTCTTCTCCTACTACAGATTCTTCTACATAGTCACATTCCATCGCTTTCTTCATAGCAAGCATTATTTTTTTTGTTAATATAAAAATATTAGATATTGTTTCGTCGTCTGCTTCTTGCATCCAAACTATATGTTCTTTGGGTACAATTAAAAGATGCCCATCATATACAGGAGAGGCATCAAGAAAAACAAAAAAATCTTTATCTTCATAAATTTTATCACAAGGGACTTCTCCTTTTGTTATTTTGCAAAAAATACAGTTTTCCATAGAAAAGTTTAAAATTAAATTTTTTAACTTTATATAATATACCAAATTTTAGGAATAAAAAAAGCACTACCCTCCTTGGTAGTGCATTAATAATTGTTATCCAACTTTAGGAAAAGTAAAATCTTTTGGTAAATTAAAGTAGTATTTTCTTTTACTTCTTTTGTAGAAAATGTTTCCTTTTATCGGATCTTTTCGTTGTCCGATTACTTTATGTCCCACAAAGTTTAATTTACCTTTATCTTCACAAATAAATTTTCCAGTTAAGAAAATTCTATCTTTGTTATCTCTATTTTTCCGTGTTATTTTAACAGGGGAGCTTTTAGCCCTAATAGGTATTTCAAAAGAATAAGTTTTTCCCTTAACAGGAGATTCATCACTGCCCCATATTATAGGAGCATCGTCAGTTATTTTACTCATATTACTTTAGTTTTAGGATTTAAAAAACAAGATAATTATCTAAAATACATTTTACATAAAAAACATTAAAAGTCAAAAAGATTTTTGAATTTTTAGTATGTTATACTAGCAAAATGAAAAATTTTTCAGAGTTGCTGCAAACATTACTTCAAAAAAGAGGTATTCTAAATATAGAAGATGCTGATATATTTTTGAATCCAAATTATGAAAGAGATTTTAAGGATCCTTTTTTAATGCGTGATATGGAAAAATCTTGTGTTAGAGTTTTTGAAGCAATAGAGGCAAATGAAAAAATAATTATTTACGCAGATTATGATTGTGATGGTATCCCAGGGGCAGTTATTTTACAGAATTTATTTAAAAAAATTAATTTTAAAAATTACGAAGTTTATATTCCAGAGAGGAATTCTGAAGGTTATGGTTTAAATCTTGAAGCTATAAAAATTTTTACTGATAAGGGGGTGAAACTTTTAATAACAATTGATCTCGGTATCACTGCGATTAAAGAAGTTGCTCAAGCGGAAGCAGATGGAATAGATGTGATTATTACGGATCATCACTTACCTATTAAATCTGAAACTAATAAAGAATTTTCTCGGGTCCTCGGTTTGGGTAGAGACCTGTTTGAAAATTCTTTATTAGTTTCAGATTTTATATTGCCTAGAGCTTATGCAATTTTAAATCCAAAAGTAGATGATTATCCAGAGAAGATGCTTTGTGGGGCTGGAGTTGTTTTTAAATTTGTTCAAGCGTTTATAAAAAAATATGGAGAATATTTTAAAATAAATTCTGGCTGGGAAAAGTGGTTGCTTGATATGGCAGGCATTGCGACTTTATCTGACATGGTGCCACTTACGGGAGAGAACAGAGCGTTTGCATATTTTGGAATGAAAGTTTTAAAGAAGACTCCACGTCCGGGACTTCAAAAACTTTTTGCAAAAATGAATATTGATCAGAAATATATTACAGAAGATGATATTGGTTTTATGGTTGTGCCAAAGTTAAATGCTGCTTCTCGCATGGACGATCCAATGAGAGCTTATGAAATTTTATCTACAGAAGATGTGGTAGAAGCTGGTGCACTTGCGAATCATTTATTAAAAATAAATGATGAAAGAAAATTAATTGTGGCAGGAATAATGCGTGAAGTAAATAAAAGATTTAAGAAAAGAGAATTAAAAGAAGTGATAGTTGTCGGCAATCCTCTTTGGCGAGTTGGAGTGCTTGGTATAGTGGCTGGAAAAATTTCTGATGAATATGATAAGCCAGTTTTTGTGTGGGGTAAAGATGAGAATGATTGTATTAAAGGATCTTGCAGATCAGACGGTTCAGTGTCTGTTGTTGAACTTATGACAAGTGTGTCGAGTTCGTTTTTAGAATTTGGTGGACATGAACTTGCTGGGGGTTTCACAGTTTCTAGTGAGAAGATTCATTTTCTAGAAGATGAATTATCTACCTCTTTTAATAAGATTAAAAAATCAAAAACTATGGATGATATTTCTTATGATCTTAAATCAGATTTGGGTATTGTTAATATGAAAAATTATAAAGAAATAGAAAAACTTTCTCCATTTGGTGTAGGGAATGTGAAACCATCTTTTCTTTTTGAAAATGTGAAAATAGATAAAATAAAAAAGTTTGGGAAGAATGGTTCTGGAGAACATTTAGAAATTTCTTTTTCTGATTCTCGTGGGAGTGCTAAAGCTATTTCCTTTTTCTCGACTGTAGATTCTTTTAAAAATAAATTAAGTGAAGGATTGAAAGTAAATTTATTAGCAAATTTTGATCTATCAAGATTTCGAGGGAAAGAAGAGCTTCGTTTAAGGATTATTGATATACTCTAATTATATGCATGAAGATAAAATTATAATTTATTCAGATGGGGCGGCTCGGGGGAATCCAGGACCTGCAGGATGGGGAGTTGTCTTTTTGATTCCACAAAAAGACAAGTTAAAAGTAGAAAGTAAAAAGTTTAAAGTTATAGAAATTGGTGGAAGAGAAGATCACACTACAAATAATAGGATGGAGCTCACGGCTGCTATCGAAGCTTTAAAATATTTAAAGAGACATCCACATATAATAGAAGATAGAAAAATAGAATTTTTTTGTGATTCAAAATATGTGATTTTAGGAATTACAGAATGGATAGAAAATTGGATGAAAAATAATTGGCGTAATGCTGCAAAAAAACCAGTACTTAATCGTGATCTTTGGGAAGAGCTTTATATCTTAAATAAAGAATTTAAACCAAAATGGAATTATGTAGAAGGACATAGTGGAGACAAATATAATGATCGTGCAGATATTATCGCTACAAGTTTTGCGGATGACGAACCTGTGGAACTTTTTTAGTTTCATTGTAAATTGTGGCTGAAGAAATTATTTTTTAAATTTTAATAATAAAAAATGAGAGACAAAGTTTTTTATTTATCTTGTTTTGGCTTTGGGATAGGGGTGTTAATCAGTTCATTCTTTTTTGTGAATTTATATTTAATATTGTTACTCACTATTATTTTTCTAGGTTTATTATTATTTTTTTTATTTATTACTAAATCAAAATTTAATATTTTAGTTTGTATTTTTATTTTATTTGTTTCATTGGGAATTTTTAGGTTTCACAGCGTAGACAAACCTGCTCCATATATTTTTGAATCTCAAATAGGTAAGAAAGTGAATTTTAGTGGGTTCATTGTAGATGAAATAGATAAAAGAGAAAATAATCAAAAATTAACAATAGAAGTAATTAAAGAAGATAAAATTAAACTTGTTTTAAGTGTAAATTTTGAAGAAGAGTTTAAGTATGGCGATAAATTAAATTTTTCTGGAATATTAGAAAAACCTCAAAATTTTTATACTAATACTGGTAAGCTTTTTGATTATGTTAATTATTTACGTAAGGATGGAATATTTTATTTAATAAAAAATCCAACCATAGAAATAGTTTCACATGGTGGTGGAGATTTTATTAAAAGAAATCTGTTTTCTTTTAAGGATAAATTTTTAGATAAAATAAATTTTACTATACCTTCATCTGAGTCATTGCTTATGGGTGGGCTTATTTTAGGGGAGAAGTCTTCTTTTGATGAATCAATGCGTCAAGCTTTTATAGATACAGGCACGATCCATATCGTCGCTTTATCTGGCTACAATGTGACGATTGTCGCAGAATGGATTATGAAAATATTTTATTTTTTGCCTAGAAATATTTCTTTTAGTTTTGGTATCTTGGGAATTTTACTTTTTGTCGTAATGGCAGGTGGAGCCTCGACTGCTGTGCGAGCAGGAGTGATGGCTACTTTAGCGCTCATCGCACGTGCGACAGGGAGAGATTATGATGTCGCACGTGCGCTTGTACTCGCGGGTGCCTTGATGATTTTTTTCAATCCATTTATTTTAGTTTTTGATGTATCTTTTCAACTTTCTTTTATCGCTACAATTGCTGTGATATTTCTTGCTCCAAAAATGGAAAAATATTTTCTTTGGATTACAGAAAGATTTGGACTTAGAGATATTGTATGTATAACTTTTTCTGCTTATCTTTTTGTCCTACCTTTCATACTTTATAAGATGGGGAATTTATCAATAGTCGCATTACCAACAAATATTTTAATTCTTCCATTTATTCCTATTACAATGATCTTTGGTTTTATGACAGGATTTATTGGATTCATCTGGTCGGCATTTTCAATACCTTTTGGTTTTATTTCTTATTTATTTTTACATTATGAATTGTCTGTCATTTCTTTTTTCTCACGTCTACCTTTTGCTTCTTTTTCAATTCCAAATTTTCCACTACTAATCACATTAGCAATTTATATTTATTTCATTTATAAACTTTTTGGAAAAAATCTTAAAAGATTTTTTGAATAAAATTAAAATATGTTATTTCTAAAAACACGTATATTTTTCTGCTGAAAAATTACTATGCTCGGCCCGTCGGCCTGCGCAATGTTTTTATAAACAACATATTTTAATTTTATTTTACTAATGGTTCGCTCGAGAATGTTTTTGATTTAAGCAAGAATATAAAATTTTTGAGCTGTGTTTTTTAAAAAATAAAAAAAGGTTTTTTAGGGGTTTTGAGTGCGACGGCACGAAAACTTCAGAATTTTTTAAGCTTCAAAAAATTCGTACCGTGAAAAATCTTGTTTTTATTTTTACTCTATTTTTAGAAATTTTTTTCTATAACTTTCCAATTTAAGTTATCAAAAAAAGCATCGATGTATTTTTTCTTTTCTGAAGTTGGATAGTCGTACACGAAAGCGTGTTCCCACATATCAAGACAAAGTATTGGGGAAGTTGAAACAAGTTGTCCTAAATGATGTTCGTCCACCCAAGAATTTAATAATTGATCAGTCTCTTTATCGTAAGATAAAATTGCCCAACCTATTCCTCTGGTAGTCGCGATTCTTTTAAAATCATTTAGCCAGTTTTCAAATGACCCAAAATCTTTTATGATTGCATTTTTTAATTTACTATTTTCTTTTAGCGCCATACTTCCATTTTCTAGACTGGCAAAAAAATATTCATGGTTTCTCATTCCACAAAATTCAAAAGAAAATCTTCTTTGAAGCTCACTGATTATATAAGCATTCATAGTTTCATTATTTTTAATTTCTGTAATTTTTTCCAAAATTAAATTTGTATTTTTTACATATCCAGAATAGAGCTTTAAATGTTCTTCAATATTTTTAATTGATATTCCTTTAAGTTCACCAATATTAAATTTAATTTCTTCAAATTTTTTCATCCCAGTACTAAAATTTTATTTATTAATATTTATTATTATACCCCGTAATCAAAAATTTAGTACGGGACATATGTATGTTAGTATTATATCATGCTCATAAATTACAAAAAACATAAATTACTTGTTGTTGTAATTTTACTTTTGTGCGTGACTTTTTATATTTTTTATATTAGTTGGAATGGTTCACAAAGAGGTTTCACTTTTGCTATGCTTGATGTCGGGCAAGGCGATGCTCTTTTTATAGAGTCACCTACAGGAACTCAAATATTATTTGATGCTGGTCCTAATGGAAAAGTTTTAGAAGAGCTTACGCATGTAATGCCATTTTATGATAAATCGATTGACGCAGTTTTTATCACTAATCCAGATGCGGATCATATTGGAGGGTTGGATGATATTTTAAAAAATTATACAGTAGGAAAAATTTTTGAGTCTGGAACACAAAATGATTCGAAGACTTACGAGAGGATAAAAGAAGAAATTAAGAATCAAAATATTCCAGATGTTTTAGCTAAAAAAGGAATGAGTTTGGATCTTGGTGGTGGGGTAGTATTAGATATTTTATTTCCTGATCGGGATGTCTCAACTTGGGAAAGGAATGATGGATCGATCGTGGCACGTTTGTCTTATGGAAATACTTCTTTTATGCTCACAGGAGATGCGACAAAAGAAACAGAAAAAATAATTCTTAAAGAAAATCTGTCAATATATTTGCGAAGTACTTTTTTGAAAGCTGGGCATCATGGTTCACATACTTCTTCATCTTTAGAATTTCTAAAAGCAGTTTCTCCTAAATATTCTCTTATTTCAGTGGGAGAGAAAAATAAATATGGGCATCCCCATAAAGAAACTTTAGATATTCTTTCTTTTGTTAAATCAAAAATTTTTCGTACAGACGAGAGTGGAACAATCGTTATAAAATCTGATGGGCAAAATGACACTTTTTCATTTTTTAAATAATTTGACTTTTTATAATAAGTTTGGTATTCTTTTAAAGAATAAACTTCATTAAAAACTTAATAATATGAAAAAATCAATTGTTTTTTTAATAGTAATTCTAGGAGTTACTATTATTGTTAACAACTTCTTCTTAAAAGAAGCAAATGCACAAAAAGGAATTTATTTTGATACAAATTCTTTTGATAAGCTTTTAATAAAAGCTAAAAATGAAAATAAACTTATTTTTGTTGATTGTTACACAGTTTGGTGTGGCCCGTGTAAATGGATGGTTAAAAATGTTTTTACTAATGATACTGTTGGAGATTTCTTTAATTCTAATTTTATTTGCGTAAAAATGGATATGGAAAAAGAAAAAGGTCCAGAATTTACTCAGAAATATGAAATAAATTGTTATCCAACTTATATTTTTTTAAATGGAGATGGAAAACTTATTCATAGAGTAAGTGGAGCTTTTTCTATAGAAGAATTTATTGATATTAGTAAAAATGCGATTAATCCAGAAAAACAATATTCCTTTTTTAAGGATAAATATGATTCTGGTGAAATATCAAGACAAGAACTTATTTCTTTAATGAAATTGCGTCAAAATTCATGTTTAAGTTTCGAAAAAGAGGTTGAAACTTATTTTAAGAATTTTAAATCAGAACCAGAATATGCATCTTTAGATTGGTCTGTTATTAAAGATTTTGGTTTGGATATCAATTCTCCAACATTTAAATTTTTAGTTACAAATAAAGAAATCTTTTACAATGTTTATACAGAAGATTCTGTAAATGAGGTTATTGGGGGTATATATTTAAAAGAAATGTATAAATGTTTTTCTTCAAAAAAGATTGATACAACTAGATATATAAGTCTTAGGTCTGATTTAATTAATCTTAATCTTTTACCTCAATCTCATAGTCTTGTAGCTTTAGCTGATTTTCAGTTTTATAAGGTAATTGGTAATTGGAAAAAATTTGCAAATTCCGCTATTTTCTATGTTGATAATTATCTTCCAAAAAATGAAAATGAATTTTATATTTTGAATGACCTTGCTTGGGATTTTTATAAACATATTGATGCTATAATTTACTTAGATATTGCTATTGGATGGGTTAAAAGATCAATTGAGCTTCATCAGGATTATTATAATACTGATACTTATGCTCATTTGCTTTATAAAAGAGGTAAAAAAGTAGAAGCACAAACTATGGCTGAAAAAGCAATAGAACTTGGAAAAGTAGAAAAAACAGATGTTTCAGATACTGAAGTATTGCTTAAGAAAATCAAAGCAATGAAATAACATTTAAACCCATAAAACTAGACAGTTTTATGGGTTTTTTTAGTTTTTATATTTATAGTTGTTTTTTATTTTTATGAGTTATATAATATAGATATAGTTTGTTAAAAAATTTAAACAAAAGTCGAAGTTGTTTATAAGTTAAATATTATTAGTTAAATTATTAAATATGAAAAAATATATATTAATTACGTCGTTTATTTTTGTTTTTGTGATAGGTGG
>Ga0172370_10011429_pt1 | contig 10015 bp, 10 predicted proteins | sample LakKiv5m_FD_114538 | JGI IMG/M metagenome (GOLD analysis project Ga0172370, IMG submission 114538) | Freshwater microbial communities from Kabuno Bay, South-Kivu, Congo - kab_022012_11.5m | ecosystem: Environmental > Aquatic > Freshwater > Lake | place: Democratic Republic of the Congo...
CACGGCTCGTCGGGCCGTTTGAGTGATGAAAAGCGACGGTATGGGGAGGAGTTGATGATCACCCTAAACAATGGCTGGACACAAATGCATACCCTGGCGCAGCGTGCGCGCGTCGCCAACGGCTTAATGTGCGTTTATCACCGGAAGAAAGCACCGCGCTGGCCGATGTACTCGATGCGGCACTGCGCATGACATCTGCTATGATCGGCAAAGTAGAGTTGGATCGCTCTGCGCTCACCGCCGACGAATTGGCCTATCTGGCCATGGAAGGCGGCGGGTTTAGCTGGCTGGCCGAAGAGCCGGAACTGTATAGCGATGACGATTTACAGGAGCGTTTCGAGTGGACAACAGCTTCCAACGCGGGATGATCGTTTTGGCGATCTATCCATTCACTGATTTATCATCGGCCAAGCGCCGCCCAGCATTAGTAGTATCTGCTACCGAACGAGCGGACACCGACTGCATCCTCGCCTTCGTCACCTCTCACATAACAGGAGTTACGCAGTGGACGCCGAAGCACCCTGAGCGGAGCCTCGCTGTCGTTTGGCGAGGCAGAGTCGAAGGGTGCGACCATGGATCGCGACGCTCCGGCGCCCTTCGACTACGGTCACAAACAACGTGACCTCCGCTCAGGGCGCCTCCGCTCTCATGACTGCGTAAGTCCTGTTATTGACCGGTCGGCTTGGCCGATTGAGCGAACGACTGATGGGCCAGGTGGATTTCAGGTTGCGGATAGCCCTGGAATTGTCGTGAGAATCGCGCCCTGTCGTCCAGTTGGCACGGTCAGTTGAGTGCCGCCATTAGCACATTTGACAGATCGCCCAGTCTGGTTATAATATCTGCCATTCTCATAACCCAGAACACGTTGCCCGGGACGAGTACGTGACCGCAGAAGCGCCAGAAAACGCAGGCCACCGGCTGAGAGCCTGCCCCGCCGCAGCCCGCGGAAAACCCCCCGGAAGTGAACGCCTCAAATCATGTCGCAGAGTATGGCGTTCCGGCCGGCCCCGTTAGCGGCCAAAAGATGATTGCGCGTGAGACCCTTGTGAGACCTTTAGGGTCTCGCAGGCCCTAAAGGTCTGGCCTGCGTAATCAATTTGGGTGGAACCGCGAAGCTCCTCGCCCCAACGGCGAGGAGCTTCTTTATTTTTGCGTGTGAGGTGCTACGATGCGAGTCTTGAAGTTCGGTGGTACATCGGTGGGGGACGCCAGGGCGATTGCACAAACGATCGCGATTATCGCGGACCAAGCCGCGCGCGATCCGAACACGGTCGCCGTGACCTCGGCGATGCGCGGCGTGACGGATTTATTGATTGATTCGGCGAAGGCTGCGGCCGCGGGCGACCGGCAGCGCTATCGCGAGGCGCGCCAAACGTTGATTGCCCGCCACCGCGACGCGGCCGAGGCCCTGGTGCCCGACCTGGACGAGCTAGGCCAGCTTCAAACGCAGCTCGACGAACGGGTGCGTGAGTTCGAGCGGCTGTGCATGGCGGTCGCCATCCTGGGTGAGCTGACCGACCGTGGCCTGGCTGTCATCTCTGGGCTGGGCGAGCGGTTGATGGCGCCGCTGCTGGCCGCCGCGCTACGCGCCCGCGGCGTCCCCGCCGAGTTCGTGGACGCGGGCGAGCTGATCGTGACCGACGAAACCTATCTCTCCGGCGACCCGCAGATGGACGCCACTCGCGCCAAGACCCGCGAGCGGCTCCGGCCGATCCTGGCGCGCGGCCAGGCGCCGGTCACAACCGGCTTCGTGGCTGCGACCGCCGACGGCGTGCCCACCGTGCTCGGCCGCGGCGGCTCCGACTATTCGGCGGCGATCCTGGGCGCGGCGTTGGACGCCGACGAGGTGCAAATCTGGACCGACGTGGATGGCGTGCTCACCGCCGACCCGCGCATCGTCAAGGAGGCGCGCTCGCTGCCGGAATTGAGCTACAGCGAGGCGGCCGAGCTGGCCTATTTCGGGGCCAAAGTGCTCCACCCCAAGACGATGCTGCCGTGCATTGATCGCGGCATCCCCATCCGCGTGCTCAACACCTTCCACCCGACCTTCCCCGGCACACGGGTCGTCGCGAAGGCCGTCAACGGCGGTGTGGTCAAAGCCCTGACCGTCATCCGCGGGCTGGCGTTGGTGACGGTGGCCGGCCGCGGCATGATGGGGGTGCCGGGCATCGCGGCGCGCACCTTTGCGGCCGTCGCGGCCCAAGGCGCCAACGTGCTGATGATCTCGCAAGCCTCGTCGGAGCAGAGCATCTGCTTCATCGTCCCGGAAGGCGACACCGACAAAGTCGCAGCCGCGCTCGAAGCCGCATTCGCCCAGGAAATCCGCCGCCGCGCGATTGATGGCGTGAGTTGCGAGCGGAACATCGTGATCGTCGCCGTCGTCGGTGAGGGGATGCGGGGCACGCCGGGGATCGCGGCGCGGCTCTTCGGCGCGCTAGGCGAGCAGGCCATCAACGTGATCGCAGTGGCGCAAGGCTCGTCCGAGGCCAACATCTCGCTGGCGCTGGCCGCGCAGGATGCGGACGCCGCAGTGCGTTACATCCATGCCGCGTTTGGGCTGGCGGGACGATGACGAAGGACGAAAGACGGACGACGAAGGACGAAAGACCGGAGCCTTCGTCATTCGTTATTCGCCATTCGTCCGTATCCATCAGGAGTGAACCATGAAACGAATCCCCCTCATTATCTTCGGCGCCGGCAAGGTGGGCCGGGCATTAGTGCGACAGATCGGCGAAGCGGCGCAGTTCCATGCCGAGCGCCACGATATCGCTTTGCCGGTCGTTGCCTGGTGCGATATTGACGGCGCGGCCGTGGATGAGCAAGGCCTGAGCGCCGCGGAACTGCAAGAGATCGCGGATGCCAAGGCCGCGGGCGCCGGGTTCCCGCGCGTCGAGGCCGCGTATCAGCCGGATCTCAGCGCGATCGTGGACATCGCGGGCACGGATGATTGCATCGTGGCAGATGTTACCGCCTCCGACGCGACTGTGCCGGCCCTCCAGTTCGCCCTGGGCCGCGGATACGGTGCGGCTACCGCGAACAAGGTGCCCCTGGTCGGGCCGCAGGCGGTCTTCGATGCGCTGACCGGCAGCAAGCTGTTCCGCTACGAGACGACCGTCGGCTCGGCGGTTCCGGTGATCGAGGCGACGCGCGGGCTGGTGCGCGCGGCCGACCGGGTGAACGTCGTCCGCGGGGTGCTGAGCGGCACGCTAGGCTTCATCTGCACGGGCTTGCAGGCCGGGCAACCCCTTTCCGCGCTCGTCCACGAGGCGATGCGCCGGGGCTACACCGAACCGGATCCCCGGATTGACTTGGGCGGGATGGATGTGGCGCGCAAGGCGCTGATCATCGCCCGCACTCTCGGCTGGCGACTGGAGCTGAGCGATGTGCAGGTGCGCGGGGTGCTGCCGCCGGAATACGCGGCGCTGCCGTTGGCCGACTGCCTGGCGCGCCTGCCCGAACTGGATGCGCACTTTGCGGCGGTCGTCGCGGGCGCGGCGGCCGATGGCAAGGTCATCCGCTTCGTTGCCGAGCTGCAGGACGGCCACGCCGCCGTCGGCTTGCAGGCCGTGCCGGCCGATTCAGCCCTGGGCCAGCTCCGGGGCAACGATAACCTGGTGGCCTTCCACACGCGCTATTACCCCGATACGCCGCTGGTCCTCCAGGGCCGCGGCGCGGGGGTAGACGCGGCCGCCGCGGGGGTTCACGCGGACATCGTGGCGTTAGCGAGCCGGTAGATCGGACGAAAGACGAATGACGAATGACCAAAGGCGATCGGCCCTTCGTCGTTCGTCATTCGTCCTTCATCATTCGTCCTTCGTCATTCGGGAGAGATAACATGAAACCAAACAAAATCCGTGTTGGCATCCTCGGCGCGACGGGCGCGGTGGGCCAACGGTTCATCCAGTTATTGGCCGATCATCCGTGGTTCGAGATCGCCGTGTTGACCGCGTCTGACCGTTCGGCGGGCAAACGCTATGTGGACGCGGCCAAGTGGCTGCTGCGCGGCGGGATGCCGAAAGCGGTCGAGGAGATGGTTCTCGTCCCGACCGAGCCGGCCGCGATCCGCCCCGATGTGCGGCTGCTCTTCTCCGCGCTGCCGGGCGGCGCGGCCGGCCAGGTCGAATCCGACCTGGCCGCGGCCGGGTTCGCGGTCTGCTCGAACGCGTCGGCGCATCGCATGGACGCCGATGTGCCGCTGCTCATCCCCGACGTCAACCCGGAGCACACCGCGCTCATCCCCGTGCAGCAGAAAGCGCGCGGCTGGCGTGGCCCTTCGACTCAGCTCAGGGCAGGCTTCATCGTCACCAACCCGAACTGCACGACGACCCATCTGGTTTGCGCGCTCAAGCCGCTGCATGATGCGTTCGGCTTGACCGCGGTCAATATCGTCACGATGCAGGCGCTTTCCGGCGCAGGCTATCCGGGCGTGCCGGCGCTCGACATCCTGGACAACGTCATCCCCTTCATCGGCGGCGAGGAGAGCAAGCTCGAAACGGAGCCGCAGAAGCTGTTGGGCGCGATCGTTGGCGGAACCATCGCGCCGGCCGATTTCGTTGTCTCGGCGCAGGCCAACCGGGTGGCGGTGCGCAACGGCCATCTGGAGGCGGTGTCGGTCAAGTTCAAGCAGCCCGCAAAGATCGAAGAGGTCGCGGCGGCGTTCACGAGCTACCGCGGGGAACCGCAGCGCCTCGGCCTGCCCAGCGCCCCCGATCCGGCCATCATCCTGCACACCAGTGACGACCGGCCCCAGCCCCGGCTCGACCGGCTGGCCGGCGCCGGCATGGCGACGAGCGTCGGCCGCCTGCGCCCCGACCCGATCTTCGACTACAAGTTCATCGTGCTCGGCCATAACACGATTCGTGGGGCCAGCGGCGGCGCGCTCTTGAATGCGGAGCTGTTGGTGAGCCAGGGGTATCTGGCGTGATGCGTGAAACGTGAAATTACAATGGTGTCTCTTTCCAAGATTGCGAGCAAAGCGAGTGCTTCAATGTCAGTCGAGTCCTCTCTCTACCAAGTGATCGGCGATCTGGCGATTTTTCGCAATTTAAACCCGGTGGATCCGCAGATTCCGGGTTACGACCGGGCGTGGGCCGAAATGGGGATGCCCGGCCCCGAACGCCCGCGCAAGCAAGACCCGGCCTTTGCGCAGGTGCTGGCCTGGTTTCTCCGCCGCGGCCGCGCGCTCGATGGCGCGCGCACCGAACTGGCCGAATTGGTCTACCTGGGCGACACCGCGCTGGCCGACGGCAACGCCTTCCGCAACGTGCGCGCCGCGGGCGGCTGGCGCGGCTGGGCCTTCATCGGCGCCGAACGCGACGAAACGCTGGCCGTGGATATCAAGGATGGCATCTTCGCGGCCAACCGGTGGAGCGCCCTGGCCGAGTTTGCCGGCTGGCTGCTGGCCGAGGGCGCGGCGTTGGATGCGCGCACCGCGGTCATCGTGGACATTGACAAGACTGCCCTGGGCGCGCGCGGCCGCAACGACGGCGCGATTGATCGGGCGCGCGTGACCGCTATCGAGGCGACCGTGGCCGATGCGCTCGGCGCGGCATTCGATCAGGGCGCCTTCCGGCGGGCTTACACCGCGATCATCCCGCCGAAATACCATCCGTTCACGACCGACAACCAGGATTATGTCGCCTATCTCTGCTTGATGGTCAGCGCCGGCTACGTTACCTTGGAGGAACTCCTGCGCCAGGTCGAGTCCGGGGAGCTGGCGCGGTTCGAGGATTTCATCGCCCAGGTTGATGCCCAGCAGAGTGCGCTGCCGGGCGCGGGGCTGCGGGCGCTGCACAGCGAGATCTACGCGCGGGTGCGCGCCGGCGACGCGACGCCGTTCAAGACGTTTCGGCGGCGCGAGTATATCGAGACGGTCGGCCGGATGGGGCATCTGCCCGATGACGTGCCGCTGGCGCGCCGGTTGGTGGAGGAAATCTGCCTGACGCGCGAGGTGTTCGACTTCGCGAGCTGGCTGCGTCGTCGCGGCTGCCTGCTGATCGCCGTGTCCGACAAGCCCGACGAGGCCAGCCTCCCGACCCCGCAGTTGGTGGCGCAAGGCTATCTGCCGCTCCACCGCACGCCGACGCACCTGGTGGGGCAGTCCATCGCGGGGTTGTTGCCGGAGAATTGAGGACGGACGACGAACGATGGACGAACGACGAAGGACGAACGACGAACGACGAGGGATGAACGACTAGAAGCTGATGGGATTCGTCTTTGGTCATTCGTCCTTCGTTACCCCAAGGGGGTTCCCGCCATGCAAGTGACGCTTCAACCTGACGATCTGGCGCGCTTCATCGCGGCGCAAGGGATCGTGGCCGAGTTAGTTCCGATGACGGCCGAGACGCCGACGGTGCCGGCCGCGGCCACGGCGCTCGGCGTCGAACCGGGGCAGATCATCAAATCGCTGCTTTTCCTGGTGCGCGACGCGCCGGTGCTGGTGATCGCCAGCGGCGACGCGCCGGTGGACCGGCGGCCCATCGCGGAGCGGTTCGGCGTCGGCAAGAAGCAGGTGAAGCTGGCCGACGCCGAGACCGTGCTGCGGCTCACCGGCTACGAGGCCGGCGGCGTGCCCCCGTTCGGCCACCCGGCGCCGCTGCCCACCCTCCTCGACCGCCGCGTGCTGGCCTGGGACGCGGTCTACGGCGGGGGCGGCGACGATCACACGCTGCTTCGCATCGCGCCGGGGGAGTTGGCGCGGGTCACGGGCGCGGCGTGGGTGGGACTAGAAATCACCCCCTTCGCGCAACTACGCGGGGCGCTCAAACCGGCCGGCCCCTTGCCGACCGATAGTGAACTAGAGGATGCGTATGCGAAGCATTTGATGGAGAAATATCTGTGATGCGCGTCCTGCTCGATACCAATGTGGTTCTGGATTTCTTGTTGGACCGAGCGCCTTTCGCCGAAGCCGCTGCTGCGCTCTGGCAGGCGAACGAAGACGGAAGGCTCGCAGCATACGTGTCGGTCATTACCCCGATCAACGTCTTCTACATAGCTCGGAAGTTGAAGGGCGCCCCGGCCGCGCGGCAATTGGTCGAAAGCCTGCTGGCCGCTTGCCGGGTCTGTGAGTTGGATCGCGATATGTTGCTATCAGCCTTGTCTTTACCACTCAAGGATTTCGAAGATGCCGCGCAAGTGGTCAGCGCCGAGGGCGAATCGCTTGACGCCCTGGTCACGCGCGATCCGAACGATTATAAGAATATCCGCCTTCCGGTTCTTTCCCCCAGCGATTGCCTGAAACGGTTGTCCTCAGACTAAGCGCGCCCTCCGCTTAAGACGCGCCCCCAATGTCATTAAGTTAGCGTTGGGCTGAGAGCGAAAGGTTGTGGTATGCTTCCGGCAACCCAATCAGGAGGCATGCAATGCCTGAAACCACTGCGGTGCTTTGCACCGGATTATTCACGGCCTTACGCCAGCGTTTGACGGATCGCGCTTTTCTAGAACGGCAGCGGCAGTCGGACAAGGACTTCACGCGCCAGCGCTGTTTGCCGTTCGTAGTCGTGATTGTTTTTTTGCTCAACCTGGTCAAACGTGCCTTGTAGGACGAACTGGACGCGTTCTTCAACCTGGAACCAGGGGCGGCCGTGGCCACCCAGGCGGTGACGAAAAGCGCCTTTTGCTAGGCCCGGCTGAAGCTGAAAGCGGATGCGTTTGTCGAGTTGCAGCAACTGCAGGTCGCCTATTTCTACGCCCAGTGGAATCCGCCGACCTGGCACGGATTCCGCGTGTTAGCGGTAGATGGCTCCACGCTGCAACTGCCCGCCACGCCGGCGATCGTGGCGGAGTTTGGGGCTGTGGGGCACGCAGCCCCTGGCGCGGGTCTCTCAGGTGTTTGACGTGCTCAGCAAGGTCACGGTCGAGGCACAGCTTGGCGTCGCGACGCTGGGCGAACGCGAATATGCGGCGGGCCACTTGGCGCAGGTTGGCCCCGGTGACTTGATCCTGCTGGATCGCGGGTATCCGGCTTTCTGGCTGTTCAGCCTCATTCGGGCTCGCACCGCCGACTTTTGCGCCCGTATGCCGGTCGGACTCTGGAGTGTGGTGGAGGCCTTCCTCGCCACGGGCCTGCCAGAGCAAATCGTGACCTTGACCCCGTGTGCCGCAGCGCTCACCGATTGTCAAACGCATCACGTGCCCAGCCGCCCGCTGCAAGTCCGCTTGGTGCGTATTACGCTGGACAGTGGGGAGGCGGAAGTCCTCTGCACGTCTCTCCTGGACCAGGCCCGTTATCCGTATGCCCTGTTCAAGGAACTCTACCACCAGCGCTGGCCGGTCGAGGAGGACTACAAAGTGCTGAAACTGCGGGTCGAGGTCGAAAACTGGTCCGGTAAGTCGCCGTTGAGCATTTATCAGGACTTCCATGCCAAAGTGTTCACCACTAACCTGACGGCGATCCTGGCCGTGCCAGCCCAAGCGGTCGTGGCGCAACAAAGCCAGGTCAAGCAGTACACCTACCAGGTCAATTTCGCCCATCTCCTTTCCAAAATGAAGAATACCGTGGTGCTGCTGCTCCGCCGCACGCATATTGCCGATATCTTGACCAGTTTATGGCAGATTATGACCCGCGTCGTCGAACCGATCCGCCCAGACCGTAAATATCCACGAGACAAAACCACCAAGCGCCGACGCTTTGCAATGACATACAAACCGCTGCACTAACTTAATGACATTGATGGTCCGGTGCTGTATGATGACTTCAACAATCCGGCCTGGGAAGGCTCCTATGATCACGCGCAGTGGGCCTTCTCCGGCCCCAGTGCATTCACGACTCGCCAACAAGCAGGATCGTTGGTATTCACCAACACTGCCTTGTCGGCCGAAGATGGGGCGGCGCTGGTTATGCAGCAACCGACCGGGCGGTCACTGCGGCAACTCCAGCAGTTCGAGGCGCGGTTGAAGGTGGGGCCGGATCACGTTGGGAGCTATGCCTTTGTCGATATTCAGATCTCCGGAAGCTTTCCCGGGCATAGCTGGTGGACACAGTGCCGCCTGGGTATCTGGTCTGGCGGCACGGAGACCGACTATGTTTGCGACGTGGCAACCTATGATAGCGGAGGCTCCCACTTCGAATACATCACCCCATCTGTGCGGGGTGCCTTTGACACCTGGCACACTGCCAGAATCGAAGCCGATCCGAACACAGCCAATCTGCGTTTCTATTTTGATGGCGGCCTCGTAGGGAGTTACACCCCCACCGATGCGGCCGCTCTGCGCACTACAAACGACTTGAGGCCGAAAGTCGGGGTCTGGAACGATGGCCCGAACACTTTCCTGACCCGCTACGCAGACGACGTGCGCATCACGCCGGCGCGGTGAAGATTGCAGGATATGACAACGAATCAACAGGATTGACCGAATCATCCCGCCGCGGCGCGCCGATTCGGTTCATCCGGCGGATTCGTTGTCATATTTACGGCCAACGTCCGCCCCAACTCTCCCCTCACGGCCGCGCCGGGCTGCTATCCGGCAGCCGCGCCTGCGTCCAGCCCTCCACCCAATCCGCGCACGGATACTTCGCCGCCAACGCCTCGTCAATGTCAACCCCCAGGCCGGGCCGGTCGTTCGGGTACAGGTAGCCGTCCCGCACGACCGGCAGGCCGGGGAACATCTCGTAGACCAGATCGTTGAAGCGGCACCACTCCTGGATGCCGAAGTTCGGCGCCCAGAGGTCCAGGTGCAGGTTGGCGGCGTGGCCGACGGGCGAGGTGTCGCCGGGGCCGTGCCAGGCGGTGCGCACGCCGAACAGATTCGCCATCGCCGCGACGTGTCGCGCCGGCGTGATCCCGCCCATCTGGCTGACGTGCATCCGGATGAAGTCAATCAGCCGATCTTTGATCAGGGGGAGCCACTCGTGGGGGCTGTTGAACAGCTCGCCCATCGCCAGCGGCGTCGCGCACTGGCTGCGCATCATGCGGAAATACTCGATGTCCTCCGGCGCCAGGCTGTCCTCCAGGAAGAAGAGCTTGAACTGCTCGACATCTTTGGCGAATTGCACCGCGTCGATAGGGCTGAGCCG